>ERZ1292633.1996-Hain-H41-02um-R1-1996-length-21280-cov-20_pt1 | contig 21280 bp, 22 predicted proteins | sample MGYA00564406_ERZ1292633 | MGnify/ENA primary metagenome ERZ1292633 (study PRJEB36523, sample SAMEA6512639) | groundwater metagenome | collected 2019-01-08 | study: AquaDiva: Metagenomics assemblies of 32 groundwater samples
ATTCGTTCAAAATTCAAAGGGAAATGAATTAAGTGATTTTTCTGCACCCCTCTCGAAAACCCCGTCTGAATTTTTCAATCAACCTATCTAAAGAATTAAATTTTGATTAATTTTGCTATAATCAAGAAAACATGGGCAGCAAATAATGACAAAAAAAGAATATGCAGAAAGAAATATCGGCATGACATTCGATTTTGTAAGGCACCTAATCGAACATCCTGATATTCTAAATACAATAACAGACGAAGCCGAGCTTGATTTCATAGATAAAGACATGCCGTCTAAGCACAAAGAAAAAGTAATCAGGAAAAAAGTTGCAAGTTATAAGGTAGAGCATGTGTTTGAGCCGATAAAGATGTAACCTCTCTTCAGATGAACGATTCAAAACCTCCTTTTCTTCATCCCCCTCTTGAAAACACCGACCTAAAAATGTATAGTTCAGAGAATATGAGGAGAAACAAAGTGCGCTTTTTATACTATATTTAGGGGTGATAGACGAACTTAATTTCGGATATACTCGAGTTATTTGGAAATAGCAGCGGGGAAAATAAGTTAGGAGGCACCGACAATGAGACCGATACGGACAGTAGTAACGCAAGTAATATGGATGTTGCTAATCTTCGCTTATTGCGAGGCTAAAGCAGCAGATAAAAGGGAATGGGTAAAGCTGACCGGTTGCCAGTATGTGGCGCAGGATTACAACGATGGTGACAGTTTTCATGTCAAGTGCGGCGCCGACGAGTATATTTTCCGGCTATATTTTGTTGATGCGCCTGAGACCAATTTGCGCTATGCGGAGCGCACACGTGAGCAGAGCGAGCACTTCGGAGTAACATTGGACGAGACCATGAAGGCTGGAGTGAAGGCTAAAGAGGCTGTACGCGATATTTTGCAAAAACCTTTTGTTGTGTGGACGCGTTGGGCTACAGCGGCAGGACGCAGCAAGAAGCTGCGATACTATGGATTTATCGAGATTGACGGTAAGGGGCTTGCAGAGTTTCTGGTCAGCAATGGATTGGCACGGACAAAAGGCGTGGTTGCAAAATTGCCGTCTGGTGAAAAATCAAAAGTGTACATGGAGCGCCTTCATGCATTGGAGCGCGAAGCCCAGCAACAGAGGATCGGTATTTGGGCAGGTACAAAAAAATAGAAAAGGGACTTCGCCGCCACTTCAAATAACAACAGGCTTTGCGGCGCTCCGATTTCTTTGAAATTTATGGCAGAGGTCGCTCCATGCTGCCCGCTTATTATTTGATTAAGATTGGAGAAAGCGGGCGGCACGGCACAAAGCCTTGCCCGTTATACAAAATTTTACCCCGTCAATATCCCCAATATCTCCCTGTACCTCGCAGCGGTCTTTTCAATTATCTCATCCGGAAGTTTCGGGCCGGGATATGTCTGGTTCCAGTCAAGGGTTAAAAGGTAATCGCGGACAATCTGCTTGTCAAAACTGTCCTGGCCTTTGCCGGGTTTATAGCCCTTCATGGACCAGAACCTCGATGAATCAGGAGTGAGAATTTCATCAATAAGAATCAGCTTCCCTTCCTCACTACTTTCCCCTTGAACCCTTGAATCCTTGAACCCTTCATAGACACCGAACTCCATTTTAGTGTCAGCTATTATTATCCCCTTCTTCTCAGCAAGCTCTCTTGCCTTTTTATAAATCTTAAGGCTTGAATCCTTGAGTTTATTTGCAACATCATCTCCGACAATTTTTTTCGTTTCTTCAAAGGTTATATTTATATCATGCCCCACCTCTGCTTTAGTGCTTGGAGTGAATATCGGCTCATCAAGCCTTGATGACTCAACAAGCCCTGCGGGAAGTTTTATACCGCAGACTGTGCCTGATTTTTTGTATTCCTTCCATCCTGAACCGGAAAGATATCCCCTCACAACGCATTCAACAGGCATCGGCTTTGCCTTTTTTACCAACATGCTCCTGCCTTCGAGCATGTCCTTATATTTATGTAAAACCTTTGGATAATTTTTCACATCAGTTGCAACAATATGGTTTTCGATAATATCCCTCATCTGATTGAACCAGTAAAGCGATATCTGTGTTAAGACCCTGCCCTTTCCTGCAATCCCATTTGGCAATACCACATCGAATGCAGAGACCCTGTCTGTTGCAATTATCAGAAGGTAATCATCTATCTCATAGATATCACGCACCTTCCCGCGCCTGAGAAATTTTACATCCTTGAAATCCGTCTCCATTATAACGTCCGCCATCTCTGCCTCCAGAAAAAATTATTGAGTATATATTTTACCTTAAACTATAAACTGAATTGTCCTTCCCGAAATTAATAATCAATGGCGTTTGCTGATGGCCGATTTTCTTTGATATCTCTGTCGTTGTCTGTTTTGTATATTCTCCAAGTTCTACAAGGCTTATCTTACTGTCCTTGTTCTTGTCTGCCTCTTTTTTGTTGTTTAATCCGTCAAGAAGCGTATATGTGAATAGCCCGTTTCCCTGGTATCCATCCATTGCAGCCTCTTTTGAGTTAGCAGAGGCATATATGTGAAGCCCCATTTTCTTTGCAAGCACTGACATCCTTGCATCATAAAGTCCGCTTACTATGTAGTCAACCCCTCCTGCATGGCATGTGTCGAATATAAATAACTGGCTTAGGGATTTTATCTTCTTTGATATCTCTACGATTTCATTTGAGCTTATGAGGTTATTGTCGTTTACCTTTCCGTCATATTCAGACGTAAGCATGTAGTACTGGTTTTGAAGCAGTACACCATGTCCTGCCACAAAGAGTATAAAACTGTCTGTGGGTTTGATAAGCTTTGAGAGTTCATTTATCTTGCCGGTTATATTTGCCTTTGTGGCATTGTTGTCTGTAAGGAGTTCGTAGTGGATGTTCTGGGATTTGTATAGTGTTGCTGCCTGTTTTATTATTCTTTCTTCGATGTCTTTTGAGTCTTTTACTGCGTATTTGAGGTTTATTGTACTGTCTTTGTATTGGTCTATGCCTATTGAAAGGATATAAAGATGGGATTCTTCCTGCTTTATTGCTGATGTGAATTTTGCTGTCTGCATGTAGCCCTGGACTGTATTATCTTTATTAAAGGCTGTTATGCTTATCTCGTTTTCCCCTGATATTGCCTCTATCTCTTTGCAGTCATTAAAAACCTCTCCTTTTGATTTGGTTGTTACAGGGCTTATCTCAGCCTTCGCCTTTATTTGGACGCTTCTCATGTCTTCATAGATTGCCTTGCTATTTAGGGCAATTAATTGTGTTTTTTCAGATGTTGTTTTTGCCATGTCTTTGTAGTATCCGTCTGATTCTATGAGCTTTCCGTTATGAAAGAGCCTTACTTCTCCTATGCCTCCTCCTGTGCTTTTTACGTTAAAGCAGACCTTTGCCTTTGGTGATGTCGGAGAGGTTGTGATTGGGCTTATCTCTACAACAGGCGGAGGGCTTTTTATAGCGTCTTTCATTGTGATCGTAATAAGCCCGTTTATATCTTCTCCCCTAAGTTTTGCCGTAACTATGTCTGGGCGGTAAAAGACGTCGTAGAAGCTATCAACACTGTAGCTCTTGTCATCTACCTTTACGCTAAGGTGTTGAGCACCTTTCTCTGAAGAGTTATAATAACCATCGGGAGTTATTGTAAGCCATTCGCCATCTTCGAAGCCTATTAGAACGGCTACTTCATCTCCTGTTTTAGCATCATATATTCTCACAGCAGCATCATCCATTGTCATAAGGACGTATCTTCCGTTAGGATGATACTGTCCTGAAACAGGATTTCTACCGGCAATCTTAATCCCCTTCCATGCATGACGCAGGTCGGTCGTTATTTCACCGGTTTTCATGTCCCGTATCGTATCGCCGACGACAAATACATACTTGCCGTCAGGAGAAAGGGAGAGCGATTTATCCATGAAGTACATGCCAAGCGTGCTTTCAAAATCCGAAATACGCCTGACCTCGACCCCTTTTTCGATATCCCAGAGTATCACGTTGCCGTCATTGTAGGCATTGGTAATTGCAAACTTGCCGTCTTTTGAAAATGCGATAGAACATATTCCGCCGTGCAAAAAACCGGCTTTGTGTCCGAGAAACCTCTTAAGCTCCCTGCCGGTCGCAACATCCCATAAGCGGAGTATGGCATCAGGTCCGCCTGAAAGAACATATTTGCCATCGGGAGAGAAAGCGGCGACGAAGCTTTTGTACGGGGTCATCGCGGGCGGACTATACCCTTCCGGGACGAGCGTTCTAACAAGACCCCAGGTGCTGGCATCGAATATATATACACGCGTCCAGTCGGTGGCAAGAAAATACCTGCCGTCTTCCGAATAACTTATGCTGCTGAATTCAGTGCCGTTAAAACCTTTCAAACGGGCAAAGGTTTTATGTAACGTGCCTGACCTGATATCCCACACTTGAAGAGGAGGGAACGGCTTTTCCCGGAACGGGCCGGGGTCAGGCGTAAATCCGCCGGACACCGCATAGTGACTATCAGGTGACATGGCCACCGAGATAATAGTGCTGTATGCGTTCAGTTTTGACAGTTGTCTGCCCTGTTTCAGGTCCCATAGTCTGAGAGCGGACCTTCCGGACCCGAATCCGCCTTTCATCATGGTCCAGCCACCGTTGTCGCCTGTCAGAAGATACTGACCATCGCTTGAAACTGCCAGGGACTCTATGCCATACGCCTCCCTGTTCAGCTCCATCGTCATATCGCTCTGCTTTAAATAAATCTCAGGAACTGTAGTTGCACCCCACATGCAGGAGGTAAGAAAAATAGCACAAAATAAAATTAAGATTTTGAACTTAACAGACATGTTATCCCTCCTTGCCTGTAAGGCATTTCAGTTAAGCTTTTACGAATCTGCGTTTGAAGAACTTCTCCCCCTCCACTGCAAAAAACACTACAGATGATACAGCTATTGTAATCATCAATTCATTAAAACTCAATGGCTGCGTTTTAAATACCGGATTCAAATAAGGCACATAAATCGTTGCCATCTGGAAGCCGAAACTAAGCGTAACTGCTCCAAGCATTGCTTTATTCGAAAAAATCCCTATCTTAAACAAAGACTCCTTCTCAGACCTGATTGCAAGCACATGGCCAAGCTGTGTAAGACATAACACTGTAAATACCATTGTCTGCCAATGTGAATTCCCTGTCTTAATCGCCCATGACTGAACAAACAAAACTATGCCTGCCATTAAAAGCCCAACCCATATTGCGTGATAACCCAATCCATGAGCAAACACGCTTTCTTTGGGATTCCGGGGAGGCCTTTTCATCACATCTGATTCAGCAGGCTCAACAGAAAGCGCGAGTGCAGGAAGACCGTCTGTCATGAGATTAATCCATAGTATGTGGATTGGAAGCAGAGGTATCGGCAGTCCGACTATTGGCGCAAGGAACAGAGTCCATATCTCTCCGGAATTGGTGGTAAGCAGATATTTAATGAATTTTCTGATGTTGTCATATATCTTCCTGCCCTCTTTGACCGCCTTCACAATCGTCGCAAAATTATCATCGAGGAGTATCATATGGCTTGCCTCTTTTGCCACATCTGTTCCTGTTATCCCCATTGAAATACCTATATCCGCCCTCTTAAGAGCAGGAGCGTCATTCACTCCATCCCCTGTCATGGCAATAAACTGCCCCTTATCCTGCAAGGCCTTCACAATCTTCAGTTTCTGCTCAGGCGCCACACGTGCATATACCTTTATGTTTTCAACCCTATCTTCAAATTCCCTGACAGATAATTTTTCGAGTTCCTTCCCTGTTATCGTATTAAAATGTATGTCATCCTCCGCAATAATGCCTACCCTTCTTGCAACAGCCCATGCAGTGATGGGATGGTCGCCTGTAATCATCACTGGCACTATTCCTGCTCTCCTGCACATTAAGACAGCTTCTTTTGCCTCTTCCCTTGGAGGGTCCATTATCCCGACAAGACCGATGATTGTGAGTCCTTTCTCCACATTCTCATGAGACATCTCTGATGGAAGCTCATCCCAGCCTCTTATTGCAATGCCGAGAACCCTGAGTCCGTCAGCAGCCATCCTCTCATTAATCTTGTGAATCTCTTCCTTGTCCAATGCCTTAATCCCATCCGATGTCAGGATGTTTTCAGCCCTGTCTATTAATACTTCGATAGCACCTTTAGTGAAGGAGATGAAAGATGCATGATGCATGATGCCCGATGCAGGATTTTTTATATCCTGTATCATGAATCCTGTATCGTGTATCCTGTGAAACGTCGTCATGCACTTTCTTTCGGAATCGAACGGAATCTCAGAGACACGGGGTAAATTTATTTCAAGCTCTGATTTATTGAATCCATACTCTCTTGCTATTGCGAAAAGGGCAATTTCTGTCGGGTCTCCGATAATATTCCCGTCCTTATCAATCTGTGCGTCATTGCTCAGGGCAAGAGCAGTGAAAAGCAAGGGTTCGAGGGTTCTCGCCTCAGGCGAGTCGCCGAGGAGACGAGGGTTCGAGGGTTCAGGAAATTGATTTATTTTTTCCCTTGACCCCTTGAACCCTTGACCCCTTAAGTCCTTAATCATTGTCCCGTCCAGATACATTTCCTCCACGCTCATCCTGTTCTGCGTCAGTGTTCCTGTCTTGTCAGAACATATATAAGTCACAGAGCCGAGGGTTTCAACAGCAGGGAGTTTTCTTATTAATGCATTCTGCTTAACCAATTTTTTAGCGCCGAGGGCAAGAGAGATGGTTACCACAGCAGGAAGCGCCTCAGGTATTGCTGCAACTGCAAGGGATATTGCAGTAAGGAACATCAGCATCGGAGGCTCTCCGCGGAAAACTCCGATTCCAAAGACAATACCGCATATGGCAAAGACTGCAAAAGCAATCTTCTGCCCGAAACTGGCAAGACGTTTTTGAAGAGGAGTTTTGACTTCTTCTTCCTCTTGCAGCATCGTGGCAATCTTGCCGAGTTCTGTATCCATTCCGGTAGCCACAACAATTCCGCTGCCTCTTCCATAGGAAACCATCGTGCCTTTGTACGCCATGTTTTTTCTGTCACCCAGTGGCAACATCTCATCATGCAACACCTTTGTATGTTTTTCTACAGGTATAGATTCACCAGTAAGGGCTGCCTCTTCTATCTTTAATTGAGCAGCCTCAATAAGCCTCATGTCAGCAGGGATAAACTTTCCTGCATCAAGCAGCACGATATCTCCCAGCACAATCTTTGATGCTGAGATGTTTGTATGGACTCCGTCCCTGAGGACTGTCGCAACAGGTGTGGACATCTTCCTGAGCGCAGTCATTGCCTTTTCAGCCCTGTATTCCTGAATAAATCCGATGACGGCATTAATGACAACAATCACAACTATCGCAATAGTATCTGAGATCTCGCCGATAATCCCTGATATGACTGCAGCAGCAATAAGGACCAGTATCATGAAATCCCTGAACTGCTCAAGGAACATCATAAGCACAGTCTTTTTTTTCTTCTCTTTTAATTCATTGGGGCCGTATTCCAGGATCCGCTTCCGGGCCTCTTCTGAAGATATACCCTTTAAAGACGAGTTCAGTTCTTCAATAACATCTTCAACTGTTTTTTGGTGCCAGCGCATATATCTCCCTTATTGAGTTCCCGGATTCAAAAGAGCCGGGACAATGAAAACATTCCCCCGGCTCCTGAATCTTGTGTTTTGTATTCTCTTAATTATTTTTTGAAAACACTGAACAGTTTGTCCAATCCGCCTTTTTCAAGCTTTGCTACTGCCTCAAGCTCTCCTGCATCAAGCCATATCCCCTCACACTCAGAGCACTTGTCCACCTTTATTTCTTTGTAATCTATCTCAATCAATTCCATTCCGCACTTGGGACATCTCATGTGATGAAGTTCTTTAAGCTTTTTCTTCTCATCCGCCTTAAGCTTCTTGTGTTTTTCCTCCTCAATCTTCTTCTTTTTATCAAACTCCATCCTTGCAATGTACTCTGCTTCTCTCTCACTTGGCTTCATCGATGTTGCCTCCTTCTTTTGTTTTCTGAAATTTAGTTTTCGCCTTTTTAAACACATTCCTCGCCCCTATGAATTCGGTGGCGAAGATTCCCAGTCACATTTTGTTATTAACCTTGATCATCTCTATGGGCAGTTCCCTGCCGCAATGCTTGCAAACTATTGCACCTTCTTTAATAATCTCTGCGCAGTAGGGACATCTTTTGGTATATCCTTTAGATGCTAGAGGAGGAAGTACAATAATAACAGCAATAAGTAACGGAACAATTGCACATAAGAAAAACCACAATATCGGGCTGCGCCCTTTTCTTATAGCTATAATGCTCCCCACAATACCTGCAATAATAAGCAGAATAACATATCTAAACAATGGGATTCTCTACTTTCTTATGATTATTCGTTTATTTTTTATGTATATCTCCCACACCTATAAATGGCACTGCCCCAGCACCGGTAACCTGCGGGAGGATCCCATTCCATTTATCTATAGCCTTGAGATTGGCCTCTATCTTTCTAAGCTCTATAAGGTCCGGTGAAATATTTGCCCTTTGCAGCCTCAGGGACTCTGCCTCTGCCCTTGCTGTCGTAATCTTCTGTTCTGCCTCTATCTTTATCCTCTCCAGATCCCTTTTTGCTCTTTGAGCGTGTTGATCTGCTGTCTGCTTTGACTCAATGGCTTCCGTAAAAATCTTGGAGAAACTAAAATCGACGATAGAGAATGCATCAACTGCTATGTTGTGCGCCAAAAGTCTTTCAGCAAGGTTTGCTCTCATTGCCTCGCTTACCGCCGGCCTCTTTGTGATAAGCTCTTCTGCTGAATACCTGGCTGTCACAGCCTTTACCACCTCCTGCACTGCAGGGTCTATGATTCGCTCTTTAAAGTGTATGCCGATGGACTGATAGACAATATTTGCCTTGTCCGGAATTATATGATAGTTAATCGCAACAGTAGAGCTTACATCCTGAAGGTCAGCCGAGGCGGCCGCAGCATCTGTCTGTGCCTTCTGCACCTTGACATCCACCCGGGTAACTTGCTGCATTATAGGCACCCTGAAATGTAGTCCTTCCTCTAACACCTTATCCTGAACAGCGCCAAAATTAAGGACAATACCTCTTTCACCCGCCCCAATCTGAACCCATGGATTTAAAAACAGGAAAAACACCAGAATTGCTCCAACAATTAGTACTAACCTCATAGGTGTTTTCTTTATTGCAGACTGCATTGCATCCTTAGCTCTGTAAATATCACTTTCATCCATCTTGCTGCCTCCTTTTGATTTTAAATTTATGTTTTAAGACTTTTAACAACCTTCTCGCCCAGATGAATTCAGTGGCAAGGATGCCCAACCCCACTGGTATTACGATTATAGCAGGTCCCGGCAATACAATCATTGCAATGCCGGCCATAAGAATTGTGAAGCCTATAACGGCAATGACAAGTCTCTTTGCCTGTTGCATGCTTTTTAGGACAAGCACTGTCATGATTTAACAATCTCCTCAAATATACTCCAGCTTTTTGATTTATTCCCATCCTTTATCATTGGTATCTTCATCTATTCCCCTTTATGCTCCGTTCGCTGATGAGTTCGAAAACATCTTCCGCTGAATTGTAGTAATATATGCTTCCTGTTCCTATGTTGTAATACCAGCCGTGGAGATGAAGTGCACCTGTGTTTAATGCATCCAGAACAAAGGGATATGTCTGGATGTTATTCAATTGGCAAAGCACATTTTCCTCTTCGGTGATCCGAAGACGGATTGCAGCAGGCGCTTCCTGATAATGTCTTAAAACAATTTTTTTCACAGAATCAGCCAGTTGAAGCCATTCTCTTAAATGGGGCATATTATTAAATTCCTTTTCATCCCTATACAGCGCTTGCATTGCTCCACAATCGGAATGACCGCATATGATGATATCCTTTACCCTCAAATCCAGCACCGCAAACTCAATTGCCGCTGCTACGCTGTTCTTGTCCTTTATGGCATCATATGGAGGAATAATGTTTCCCACATTTCTTACTATGAAAAGCTCTCCGGGTCTGCTCTGGGTAACGAGGTTCGGATCAACCCGTGAGTCGGCACACGTTATAAAAAGAACCTCCGGTGACTGTCCTTCTGACAGCCTGCGGAAGAAATCCTCTTCATTTCTGAAGTACGACTTCTGAAAATTCCATATGCCTTTATATAGTCTATCCATATATGCTGTAAAGTTCCGGGGCTTCAGTCTCGGTCACTGGTTTTGCTCTGTACATTTTGAGGACAATCTTGTCGCTAACCCAATAAGTAATAAATTTCATTCCAAAGGCCATAACAAGAGCAAAGATCACCCCTGTTTTACCTCCAGGCAAACCTCCTGCAAACACCAGCATTAGGGTCAACGTCACCATAAGCATCATTGTTTTCAAGCTGTTCATTTTTTGCCTCCTTAGGATATTATCCAAAAAAAAAGACTTTTTCCGCGAAAATAATTTCCGTGGCAAAAGTCTCGCTTGTTAGTTTTACCTAACCAGTGGTACCGGGCCTGTTCAGACCGTGTTGACGATAGCCACCGACTCAGCTACTCCCCTTTACTGCTATTAAAATAACATTAATTCTCAAACAAAAGCCAATAAACAGGTTCGATTTATTTTTCTATGGCTCTTTTACGCTTCTGTTCTTCACACTTTTGAGAAAAAAGTAGAAGAATCAACAGAAAAACTGTAAACTAAAGATTGTTGAGTCTTGAATAGCTTCACTGCAAATTCAATTCATGACTGTCAAAACAATTTTGCGGGGGGAAATGGATTATGGATGCGATAATGAAAAAAGTTGAAGAACTTGCGTTGCTGCACGATAAGATAGATCCAAAAATCGTAAAAGAAAAGAACATCAAATTAGGACTTAGGAATGAAGACGGCACAGGTGTATTTGTCGGCATTACAAGCAAAGGACAGGTTATCGGGTATGAGAAGATCATAAGTGCGGATGCCACAGAAAAAATTAATCCGATACCGGGTAAGCTTTACTATTGCGGCTACGACGTTGAAGATTTAGTGGCAGGAAAGGAAAAAGAAAAACGATTCGGATTTGAAGAGACAATTTACCTCCTTTTGACCGGAGAACTTCCTGAGAAAGGAGACTTGAAAGGTTTCTCAAAAGAACTCGGGAAAAAACGCGCACTGCCAAGAAAAGCAAAAGAAATAATACTTAACAGGCCAAAGCATGATGACCAGATGGGTTCGCTTCATACCATTGTCTCAGCCATGCATCTTTTTGACAAAAATCCAAACTCAACAAACATAAAGGATGTAGTAAGACAGTGCATTGACTTGATAGCAAAGTTCCCGTCAATCATAGCTTACAACTATCAGGCTGCATTGATGAATAAAAAAGATTTCAATAAGCTTATAGAGCCTGACCCTAACCTCAGCACTTCAGAAAACTTTCTCCTGATGCTCTTCGGCAAAGCGCCTGACAGGCTCACTGCGGAACTCTTCGATACAATGCTGATATTTCACGCAGAGCACGGCGGCGGTAATAACTCAACGTTCTCAACACGATGCGTATCATCATCCGGCGCCAATACATATATGGCGCTATGCGCAGGTATCGGCTCTCTTTCAGGCCACCTGCACGGAGGCGCTAACGAAGCTGTTGTCAAAATGATAAGTGACATTAAGCGGAAAGTCAGGGATTGGGAAAGCGATGAAGAAATTACCTCTTATCTTGAAATGATCCTTGACAAGAAAGCGGGGGATAAGACAGGAAAGATTTATGGGCTGGGCCATGCTGTCTATACATTGTCAGACCCGCGAGCAGTGTTTCTCGAAAAGAGAGCGGAACAACTGGCGCAAATGGCTGGAAGAGAAAAAGAGTTTTTGCTATACAAGAAAATTGCAAAGATAGCGCCACACCTTATCAGGGAGAAAAAAAGAAAGGTTGTGTGCACAAATGTTGATTTCTACTCAGGCTTTGTCTACCAGTGCATGGGAATACCAAAAGAGCTTTTCACGCCGATATTTGCAATGGCAAGGGTCTCCGGCTGGTCTGCTCACAGAATCGAGGAGATAGTTCAGGGAAGGATTATAAGGCCTTCTTATGTTTCGTCATTGAAAGGAAAAAAGCATTACATCCCGGTATCCAAGCGCTAATTAGTGTCTGTTTATAAACTCGATCAGTTTTTACTTTTTAAACACACTGAACAGCTTATCAAGTCCTGATTTCTCGAGTTTTGCTACAGCCTCAAGCTCTCCTGCGTCAAGCCATATGCCCTCACACTCAGAGCACTTATCTATCTTTATATTTTTATAATCAATTTCTATCAACTCCATCCCGCACTTAGGGCATCTCATGAAATGAAGTTCTTTGAGTTTTTTCTTCTCCTCAGCCTTAAGCTTTTTGTGTTTCTCCTCCTCAAGCTTCTTTTTCTTCTCATACTCCATCCGTGCAATATACTCTACTTCTCTTTCACTCGGTTTCATTTACATTTTCTCCTTTAAAATAATACTTTATTTTGATCGCTAAGATTTACCTGTCAGCAAAAATAACTATGCCTCAGTCCTTCCCGCCAAAATGACTGGACGCTATAAGGGATGCGGAAACCAATGCAACTGCAAAGCCAAAGTAATAAGTTCCCTGAGGGTCTCTCCACTCTACAAGATGTCTTATAAATATAAAAACCATAATAAGGATTGCAATACTGCTAAGCTTTGTCTTAAAGTCCCTGAGGTTATTTACAACAAGCCATTCAGGAAGGCTTATAGCTTCTATGGAAAGTTGATATATACCAGCCGCAAACATAAGAAGGGCAGCAGCTATAAGAAATGTGTCCATAACCTCTATGAGAGCTATTGCAGTTAAGGGGTCTTTGCCATAACTTTTGACAATATTTATTATAAGGAAAATAACCTTAGCCGCTCCCCACAAAAATGCGGCTGCAGATGCAATAAATGAAGCGATAACTGCAATCAATATCAAATGCTTGCTTTTACTCAGCAAATTTTCCATCTAAGAGTCCCTCCATAAAAAAACCCTACCACACTTTATATTTAATCGTGATAAAGGTCCTGCTTATATTAGGTTTATATTACCAGTGGTATCAGGCCTTCAGCCATATTGACGATATCCACTTCCCCAAACTACTCCATCTTACCCGTTAAATAAATTATCTGAAAATAAAATCCGTGTCAATACTTATCTCATCGCATAAAGCAGCATCAGGTTCATTATGTACATCATGACAATGCCTATAGAGTCCCATGCCAGAAATAACCGTTTTTTCTCAGCCCGATAGGTCAGCCCTATAATCGCAATGGCTGTCATCAATATAGCTGATAAGGCAGAGATAATGTGGCTTGCATTGACGAACGAAAGAATCGGTCCCTTTACAAAAAACATATCATCAAGAGCAAGAATAAAAATGTTAAAAATATTGCTTCCAAATAAATTTCCTACTGCAAGGTCTATAGCTCCCATTTTTACCGCTGAAATGGAAACTACCACTTCCGGAAGCGATGTGGAAAGCGCTATAAAAATGTTTCCGACAAATGTCTGACCGAGGCCTGTAGTTTCGGCAATTCGTTCTCCGATATTAGGAAGGAAAACAGCGGCAATAATAACAACCAGCGCATTGATTCCATAATTGATAACCGCAGTCCTTGTTGAAACCTTTTCGTATCTCAATTCCTCAACCCTCTCTTTTACAAATTCCGCAATCCTCTTTCTCTCATAAACAAACAGCAGTCTCATCGCCACGAAATAAATAACCGGAACCATCAAACTATAGAGCCCAATCCACCCGATAGGAGCAACACGACTTCCAAGAAACAGGCCTATGCCGATAATGCTCAGAAGAAGGATTCCAAACCCCGCAGAAAGGATATGACCATGATGGGCTTTTGCTGATATAGGCTTCGGTTTGTAAATAGCGTCAAGAAAGGCGAGGATAAGCATATTAAATACGCAACTACCAAGGACATCCCCAACGGCAATATCCGGCAAGCCTGCATACGTCACCGAGCTTATTCCAGTTACAAGTTCGGGGAGAGAAGTAACAGAGGCCATAAGGATTAGCCCTGTCCATGCCCTGCCCATGCCAGTCTTTTCCGCAATTATATCGCCGTATTTTGCCAGCCTCGTGCCGGAATAGACTATTACAGCAGTGCAGATTATAAATCCGAGCCAGAGAAACATATTCTCAGATTATATTAAATTGACTTAAGAAAGTCTATTCTGTTGTTTTTGTCTGTTGTTTTTGTCGGCAATGGGGTTCGTCGTTAAACTATGAGGGTGGCGCTTCGCCTTTTGAAACAATTACCAGAGGACACTTCAGGCCTTTCCATAAATCCGGCAATGCCTTTTCACCCTCGCATCCGATTTCAAGCTCTGTCTCGGACCCTGCTACGACAAAAACTATTTCGTTTCTTTTATTTGTATAATCGAGGATTGCCTTTTTCATGCATCCTTCTTTCAGAACCAGGCTGAACCGGAAACCCACCTTCTCGACTTCGGCCCTGAAGTCATTCAAGTTCTCTTTCCCTTTTCCGGGCTCGCTAACATAGAGGATTTCTAAGCTTGCCTCTATCCTTTTGCTTACGTTCAGGGCATATTTAAAGGCATTTCTGTCAAACATCTTATCTGAAAGGGCAAGAAGCACTGTCTTCCTGCCCTTCAGGATTTCTTTTGCCTTTTCGTGCTCTCCTTCTTCCGCAAAGGTTATCGCCGACATCAGTTTCTCAAATACGCCCCCGTAAGAAAAAACCTTGCGTTGTTTCATCAATCAACTTATATCTTCAGCACATAATACCTGAGCCATACATATATCGTTGAAATAATCACAGTCATTATCATCAAAGGCATTCCATAGAGCATGAATTTCCCGAAAGATATCCTTTTCCCAAGTTTTTCGGACATGCCTACGACAATGACGTTTGCTGATGCGCCTATTGCAGTGCCGTTGCCGCCAAGACAGGCCCCCAATGCCAATGACCACCATAAAGGCATCAGATCGGGATGGTGAAGAAGCTGTACCCCCGAAAGATTGGGCCACAACTGCTTTGCCATATCCACTATCAAGGGGTTCATGGTTGCAACATACGGGATGTTGTCAATAAACGCGGATGCAAAAGCAGAGAACCACATCACGACCATCGAGGTAGCAAAGAGGTTTCCTTGAGTCAGGTCGAGTATCTGCAGGGACATCCATTTTATAAGTCCGACTTTCACAACTCCTCCAACGATGATAAAGAGCCCCATGAAAAAGAATATGGTCGGCCATTCCACTTCCGCCAGCACATGGTGGGGTTCGTGGGTCTTTGAAAGCAGCAGCAAAAGCCCGGCTCCAAAAAGCGCGACCGTTGCGGGCTGGAAATGGAGCACTCCATGGAACACAAAACCGGTCAGCACTAGTGCAAGCACAAAAAGTGATTTTTTAAGCATCAAAGGGTCTTTTATGGCCTCATTTTCATTCATTGCCATAATTCTTTTTTTCAGCTCTTCTTTTGTCTTAAGCTTTTTCCCCCAGATGAGTTTTATGGCAAATACATAAAATACCATTATCACAACAACTACAGGGGCAAGATGATAAATAAAATCCATAAAATCAAGCTGCGCCTTTGACGCGATCATGATATTGGGCGGGTCTCCGATGAGTGTTGCTGTTCCGCCTATATTAGACGCAAGAACGCATGAAATAAGATAAGGCAATGGATCAACCTCAAGCGCATCTGCGATCAGGATCGTAACAGGAACTATCAAAAGCACTGTTGTTACATTGTCGAGCAGTGCGCTAAGGACTGCCGTTACGATTGCAAATATTACCAGAATCCTGAAAGGGTCACCCTTGCCCCATTTTGCGCTCTTGATAGCGATATACTCAAATACCCCGGTCGGTCTCATGAGGTTGATTATCACCATCATCGAAATCAACAGAAATATGACATTCCAGTCAATCCCGAATTCTTCCACATGAAACGCCTCATGCTGTTCAAGTATTTTCAAAACAAGCATCAGACCGGCGCCGAATATTGCAATTATAGTTTTATGGATTTTCTCAGATACAATTACCGCGTAGGCAAGCAGAAATATTGTTGTTGCTGTCCAGAATGCAGTATCCATGACAAATGGCGCTGCCGCAGCTGCTTCATGTGTCATTTCCCACCTCCGGTATTTTCATCAAGCATTGCCTTTGTAATCTCAAAAAACACGTCTCTTTCATAAAGGATGCCCGCTACTTTTCCTTCCTTTGCAAGCACAGGCAGTCTTTTAACATTGCTCTTTAGCATGTGGTCAACACACTCCATTAATGATGCGTCCTCGGTCACACTGATAACTTTTTGGGTCATCATCTCAGAGACCTTCTTATTACCAGCCTTTTTTGCCATATCCTCAACCATGCCATCCCATGTGAAATCACCGAGGTTCATAAGGGACATATAGGATGGGAAAACTGCCTTGAGAATATCTCCGATTGAAAGGAAACCAACCATCTTGCCTGTCTCATCCAGAACAGGTAGTCCTTTGACTCCGACCTTTTCCTCGCCCCTCTTTGCAGTTCTGAGGATATTGGCTGCTTCCTTAAGTGTTGTGCCTGGTTTCAGATATTCCTGCAATGGTACCATCAAATCTTTTGCTTTCATAATTCCTCCGTTCTTAAATTTGTTGAATAGTTAACTTTCAACTATTAAACTTTCAACTTTTCAACTTTATTATTTACCACCGCATAACACTCTGCGGGCCATATATAATTACTTTCAGGGCCGTGGATCTGAATGCCTGTAATTACTGCATAGTTGCTTCTGTCCTTATTTACAACCTTATTCAGTGTGCGCTCGATATCTGCCTGAATAGCTGTTTGTGTTATTTTTGTCAGCTCAATGAGATCCGGCACCTTGCCATAGGGGATTTCTCCGAGCAACCGCGTTTTAAGAAGACTCTGTTCAACATCCTCGTTGTCCATTAGAAGATTTAATTTGCCCCCTGCCATCTCCTTCTGAAATGCAGCAAGCGCGCCGCAGGCAATGGATGCGCCTTCCCTGCCTTCTCGTCTGCATACGCCGAGCTTGCCGTCAGCATCTATTGCAACATGGGGAAGGGCGTAAAAAACATATCTTTCTTTTCCATCTTCTACAGGTGCATGATGCATTGCAGCTGCCAAGCCTGTCTTGCCGGCAAAGAACATCCCTGCAAGGCTCGAAAGATTAAACGCCTCTCCCCACATATGCTTTATAATACTTCTGAGAGTTTGTGAAATTTCATCCCTGCAGATACAGGTGGCGGCAATTGTGTTGTCATCATTGAAACCTAAATCTTTCAAAGAAGAATATGTTTTTTTGACAAAATCCACTTCTGTATATACTCTGTCAAAATACTTTTTCAGGACATCATCAAATCCCATAACAATTTTCCCCTCATTGTCATTGCGAGCCTGGTTTTATCAGGCGTGGCAATCTATATGCTCGCCAACAAGATTGCTTCACTTCGTTCGCAATGACACTTATTGTTTTCACTGTCCACTAACAACTATTCACTTAATCAGTATCGGCATTCCCAGAAGCGGCCATATGGTAACCAGGGCTATTCCGAGAACCAGTATCAAAAGGATACTCATCGGTATCCCGTGCTTGAAGAATTCGCCTGTGGTAAACTGCTTTGATTCATAGGCAATGGCGTTCGGCGCCGCGCCGATCAGCAGCACAAAAGGCATACCTGCTGTTACCAGCGCTGAATAAAAAATAACATCGGGTGCGACCCCAAGATATTGAGCGACAACAAGCGAAACCGGCAGGGCTATCGCTATTGCCGCAACATTCATAATAAAATTAGTCATAATCAGAACAAAAGTTGCTATGCTCAGGACAAACACCAGCCAGTGCGCCTTCTGGAACATGACAAGCCAGTTAACAGCCATCCACTGGGCGGCGCCTGTTTGCCAGAGACAGAATCCGATACTCATGGCCCCGCTGAAGAGCAGAATGATGTTCCATGGTATCTCTTCAAGCTCTTTTACGGTAAGCACTCTGAATATAAAAAATATGAGTGTTGACACGAGCATTATGGCTGCCCGGTCGAGAGATTTAAGCGCCGGTACCAATGACTGCATTCCCATTACAACTACAACTAAGATAACGGCTCCGATAACAAACTTTTCATTAAAATTCAAAGGACCTAATTCCTTTGAGAGGCGTTTGACCTTTTCCTTCAGGCCGGGGATGATCTTCTTTTCCGGCTTGAGGAATATCATCAGATAGCCCCATATCAAAAAGACCATAACCCATCCGACAAGGAACATATACTGTGACAGCTCAAAAAAACCTATATCCCTGCCGGTAAATTCCTTGAACATGCCTGCTGCTGCAGGTCCTCTTGCGGCGCCTAAAAAGGTGACGATACTTCCTGCGCCTGCGGCATACGCCATTCCTATAAAAAGAGACTTTCCAAAGTTCGACTGTTTATCGCCCTCACCGTAAAGAGCATAAATTGCAAGCATAATTGGGAATACTGTTGCCGCCGCTGCCGTATGCGCCATAAAATGGGCAAGCCCTGCGGTCAGAACAAGGCAGCCCAAAAGTATCATGCTCGTCTTTTCGCCAACTATTCCAAGCATTTTGTATGCAATACGCTTGGTAAGACCTGACTTGCTAAATGCCAATCCAACCACAACAGAGCCGAAGATGAACATCACAGACGGGTCCATGAAATCCTTGAACGCATCCTTTGCCGAGCGTATGCTGAACAACGCTTGAAACACGCCTATTGCAAGAGCTGTGACGCCGATGGGAATGACCTCAAATACCCACCATATGCCCGCAAGCAGAAAGAGCGCTATCGCGCCTTTTCCTTCCCTCGATAACGCAAATTCCTTGCCGGTAGGGTCGACAGCAGGGCTCCACGAAGGCATATAATATATCCATAAAAAAAGTCCTAATCCCAATAAAATAAAAAATACACGCTTCCAGTCAAATGGTATCTTTGATGTTGCAACTAATATTTCTGCGGGCGGTTCCGGCAAGCCCTGCGAAGTTTTTATATCTTTATCTGCCATTGTATATTCCTCCTATCCTTCCAAAATTGAGCTTGATAGTTCATCGAATACTTCCCTTATCCTTACAAGCCCGACAAATTTTTTCTTATTTTCCAAAACTGGCAGCAAAGCCAGATCATTGTGAACCATCAGGTATGCAGCTTTGGTAATGGGGTCATCCGGCTGAACAAAAAACTTTGCCGGAACCATTACCTCGCTGACCGGCTTTTCCGCTGCCTCTTTTGCTCCTTTGTCAAACAGGGTATCCCATAGCACTGATAACCCTGACTCATCCTCAGATGGAACTTGCGCCTTGGTAGTCGGCTTTAAAAACTTTGGCTCAAGTCCCCTCAGGATATCCTTTAGGCTTAAGGTGCCGAGAAGATTATACTTCTCGTCAAATACAAGCACTGCCATCGGGTGATGGCACTTTTCACTGCCGAGCAGTGATTTCTTGACTATCCCTATAGCCTGTCTTATGGAAAACCAGTATGGGATGTGCGGGAACTCAAAAACATCAATCATTACATCCTTTGCAACTTTACCTTTTGACATAAACCCTCCTTTTCTTAGTGTCAGTTATTAGTGCCAGTGACAGTAATGATTTAATTCTTTGCTGACACTATTCACTGACACTGTTTATTTCCTTTCAAACTCTATCAAAAATCTAAAACGCTCCGGTTTTTTAATTGAGCGCATATACATAATCTGTGTATCACCAGAATAAAAATTCTGTTCAAGAAGCAGCGCTCCTGTGCAGTCTGAAAGGCCGAGAAGCTTGATTTCATCAGCAGAGGGAGTGACAACTTCGATATAATCTTTAACCTTTGTTATTTTAAGGCCGTATTTCTTTTCGATAAGTTCAAAAAGGGAATTATTCTCAATATTATCTCTTAATAGTTTTGGACACAAATGATGGGGTATATATGCTTCCTGAAGAAGCACCGGTTCATTTTCAACCAGCATCAGTCTTTTTAAATAAATAAGATGTTTGTCTTCGGGAACATTCAATTTAACATCAATATCATCTACAGGCATTGTTACAGTCTGAGCAAGAACCTTTGTAGAAAAACCAACGCCTGCATCGAGCATAAGCTCCTTAAAGCTCGTATGCATCAGTAACCCCTCTGATATAACGCGTTTGCATACAAAAGTCCCCTTGCCCTGCTGTCTCATTAAATAACCCTGTCGCACAAGCTCTAAAATAGCTGCTCTCACCGGCGCCTTGCTCACACCATAAATCTTGCAGAGTTCTTCTTCCGTAGGTATCTGAGAGCCGACAGACCACTTTTTATCACCTATTTTATTTTTGAATATATTCTCGAGTTGTATATAAAGCTTTTGAGAATTCTCTCTGTGAACCAATTCCATTTTTTGTTCCTCCAGATAAAATAATAAAGTTATAACAATGCAATAAATTGATTATTACAATATAATGATTATTTCCTTGTTATTATCACCCCACAAAAGGCAACTTTCCAATCAGGTAAACACTGTATTTATATAGGGTGGATACTGTATTTGGAGAGATTTTATTAAACTTTGTGGATTCTATTAGGGCTCAAGCAAGCCCATTTTTATTGCATTTCTGACAAGATCTGCTGTGCTATGGATATTTAGTTTTTGAAGAATATTTGTTCTATGTGTTTCGACAGTCTTAACGCTTATATATAATTTAACAGCTATTTTTTTATTAGTCAGTCCTAAGGCAATTAACCTTAAAATTTCCCTTTCGCGTTCTGTTAAATTATGGTTTTTGAACTCTGTTGTCGGCTTGGCTTTAAAGAATTCAGCTGATAATGAAGGGCTGATAAATTTGCCGCCTGAAGCAACTGCCCTTATTGCATAGAGCAGATCTTCAAAGGCGTCATCTTTTAATACATACCCTGATGCATTCGATTGTATAGCAGTTTTGACGGTCGGCTGGTCATTATGCATCGTGAGAAATATGACCTTTGTTTTTAGCCCCCTGCCTTGAATTTCATTCAATATTTCGAAGCCGTTTGAGCCGGGAATGGAAATATCAAGTATTGCAACATCAGGCTTTTCTTTTTCTATGAGAGACAGAATCCTGTGACCCTCTCCGGATTCTCCTGCCACAGTAATATCTTCTGCAGTCTGTAATAATTTCAGCAGGCCTTGTCTGAAGATCACATGGTCATCGCAAAGCACGACTTTTATCATTTAAGAGGCACCTCAATATCTATTAATGTTCCGATTTTATCAGAACTTTTTATATTCAGTATACCCCCCAACAGATCAACCCTTTCTTTTATAGTATGCAGGCCTAATCCTGTATCTTCCCTGCT
>ERZ1292633.783-Hain-H41-02um-R1-783-length-35714-cov-6_pt2 | contig 21274 bp, 13 predicted proteins | sample MGYA00564406_ERZ1292633 | MGnify/ENA primary metagenome ERZ1292633 (study PRJEB36523, sample SAMEA6512639) | groundwater metagenome | collected 2019-01-08 | study: AquaDiva: Metagenomics assemblies of 32 groundwater samples
CTTCACCTCACCACGACGAAACCAAAGAACAGCAAAAAGGCAAACAAGATGCCCAGCACCTTGAGGATAAGGCCACGGTTTGACGAGATCGCCGAGAGGTACGTGACCAACTCGCCGCGGGCGTTGTTGACGTGAGTGAGCGACTCCTCAACGTCCGCGTCGATGCGAACGATCGTTTCGTCTTGTTCGTGCACGAGGCGGGTGAAGTCCTGAAACATGACGCCCACCTCACGAACGGCCGCCTCGACGTGGCGCACCGCTTCGTGCCGTTGCCGATAGTATGCCAAGTTGCAGTTTTGCAAGTCCTGCGACGCAGCGAGGGACAGAGTGGACTCGGAAGACTCCGCGGAGACCTCCTGCGGTGGATTCCGGTCGTTGCGAAACAGCGCCGATTCGAACGACACGGGTCGGTCTGCGGACAACCGGTTTCTGCGAGCCGCCGTGTCCCGCATCACCTGGCTGCGTTTGAGCAGAGTGTCTTTGAACCCTGTCGACGCGCGTAGCAGTTGGGTCTGTAGGGTTTTCACCATGGTGTCGGCGTGGCGAGCCGTGTGCTTTCGTGTGCCGCCATCCGCCTGCGCCGCCGCTTCTTTCAACTGTGCGAGCTGACCAAGAAGGTCGTGCAATTTGCCCAGCTTTTGCTTGATCACGTCTGATAACGTGCCGATCGCGGAGGCCTGGTCATCGAATGCGGTTTGCTGTTGAATCAGCCGTGTGAGCGCCTGGATGTTGTCCCCGAGGGAGGCCAATTCACGGGAAACATGGCGTGCCGTGTCATTGAAGCAACGAGCGGCATCGGTAGGCTGGGGGCGGTGCGCCACCTGCCGGTTGCCAGCCCCCGATGTCACGAGGAGATCGCTCGACATTCGATCAAAAATGCCACGAAACTCCTCCGTGCGGTCCCGTCCGACGAACGGCGCCATACGTGCAACGACGCTGGAATAGCTTTGCTTCCTTTTATTCCGCCGCGCAGCCACAGGAAAGGGGACGGAGACCAAAAGTAACACAATTCGCAAATTCGACACGTCCCCCATTGTATGTGCTCGTGATGACGTCACTCACTCGATACACCCCCCTCCCTACTGCGGTTTGGGACGACCCGCTTCGTCATCGAACACGTGCAGCCGGCGGCGCACCGCATCGTTCAGCGCTACGTCCCTGCAGGTTTGCAGATAGCAGTGTGACTCTTTTGCATTCAACAGAGTGCGAGCGGCTTGTTCGTCGACGATGACTGCTTGCCTGCCCCGCAACTCCGCCAGGTAGCACTCCGAATAACTGGCTTCATCCCACGTCAACGTCACCAGTGAACGGTCAAACTCGGCCTTGCGACGATCTTGCTGCACCAGCAACGGCCATCGGGCTTGGTCTTCTTGCGATCGGAGCACCGCCCGAAACGACATTTCAGTGTGCTCTACGTCAAAGCGAGCCCTCAATTCAGCGGCCTCAGCGTCGCCGCGCTGCGCGAGCATTACCTGCAGACGCTCAATCAAGGCGTTGCGCTCCTCAACTTCGCGTTGACGGAGGGTCTTGAGGTGAGCCTCGCCGCGACTCACCTCGCGTTGGCGAGATGTCAGCCACGACGCGTTTTCAGCCGTGGCCAATGGGATTGCGTCCACCTTCAACTGGCGGGTGTCTATGTCTCGGCGTTCGAGGGTTTCGAGGACCTGACACGCCTCGAGGAGCATCGCCACGAACGTACCTTGAAGATAGCGTCGACGCGCGTGTTCCTCACACCCGGCCGACACGAGGAGGGACCACCCACTGCGCTGGTCCATCAAAGCCCGGACATCATGAAACCCTCCCACAACGGCACCGTACGCATCCGCCACGGCGTGCCGGCATTTGAGCTCCGCTGGCTCGAGCATCTGAAACACGTCGAGGGTGGTTTTCAAGTGGCTAGGGGAGACATGCACCGAGGCCTGCTTGAGGTCCGTCGAGCGCGCTGCAGCAGGAGTGGTCGGCTCTCCGACCGACGACAAGCTAACTCGACGAGGAGGGGCGGCAGTGGCGCGTCGACCTTTGGGCGGCTTTGGTTCGATTTTCGCGGGCGACTCCGCGTCCCAAGTCGGCGTGGCCCCCTCGTCGGCGCTCGTGTCATCGGGGGTGCCATCGCCTTCCATCGACGCAACCTCGGCGCGGCGCGCAATTAGAAACGACACTATTTCCAGTGAAGAAAAACCTTTGAATGCCTTGTAGAAACCATCCATGACCGTCCCGCGCGCGACCGATTCTTGCAGCATCACGTCGCCGGAAGCGGCCGTCCACTCGGCCGCGTTCGTCTCCGCGTGGTGCAGACGCAACAGCGTCGACCACGCGTGGTCGCCTTCGCAGTCCAACCAGCCCCGCGCCGCGAGTTCTCGTATCTCGATGTGCCTCCGCTCTTTGTCATCCCAACATATGGTGGCCAAAACAGAGAATTCGACGTCGCGGTGCGTTGAGATGGCGCTCCGATACTGTGACTCGGCTGATATGGTTAACATGTGGGATGTGAACCGCTCTTCACCGTCGGCAGTGGCCTGGGCTTCCCCAACGCTTCCGGTCGCAAGCAGTTGGAAGAGGATAGTCGCCCGGTTGTCGTTACGGTCCGACGTGCGGCTTACCAGCGGGGAACTCGGCGTGTCAGAGACGTCGTCCGCCATGGGTGTCGTTACAGCGTCAGAGTCACCACACTAACCGTATTCGCAAATCAACGACAGCCTGACTCACAGATGTTATGTGTGCGGGACGTATTCGGTCCAAAACGACAATACTACACCAATGCGAACTGAGCCTGCGGATAGCCAACAAAGAGGGTCCCGGCGACAAATGCCAGCGTGACGTTCAAGGAGGCGCGCTTTCGCCTACACGAACGCAGCACAAGGGTGGCCTCAAGGAGGTGAGCGGCGACGGCAAGAATGGCGATGCCGACGACGGTTTGTTCTACGTGGCCAGTCCATCCGAAGAGGAATTCGGCCACCGTCCACCATACGCCGAGATACGCCGACATTGGTCCAGCGTCCGGCCTGGCACCGAGGGCCATTGCGCAAACCGTGAAAAAGCCGACCGCTGCTGTTGCCGCCAACACGAAAGGCGCTGGAAAGCGGTACCTCAGAGTTTGGGGGGGCGAGCGCATGGAACCTGTAGCGACTTATCAAAATTTCAATCCATCGCAGCAACGGGCGGTGATGCCACGTTCGTAACAAACTTGATCACCAGACTTATCCTCCTCCTAGCCGGACGCCTCGCAGGTGTGCACGGTTTCCGGGATAGGGAGAGTCCGGCACGAAAGCCGGCCCGAGGCTCCCCGGTGCTGCAGCTTGTCGTACCACAGCCACGCGGCGAAGCACGGCTGAGAGCCACCCGTGCGGCATTGGACACGACCGTCAGCCGGGTTGACCACAGGCACGACAGGCGGCACGCCAGTCAGCGCCCCGACAAATGATCCGAATGTGGATCCTGGGGATGCGATGAGGCGCCCAGCCAGCGCAAGAATCATCATATCGGCAAATGCTTCTTGGTCTCTCGCCGCCACCCCGGTGTCCTGCTCGTGCCGGGGCGGCGCCAGGAACGTCGGACGGGAACCATACTTTTTCGTGAAGTACTCTCTAACCGGCTGGTGCATCGAAGCGACGAAAAAGCTGCCACCCCCCGTAAATTGGGTCATTTTCATTGCACAAGCTTCCATCGAAGACGACAATGGCACGAATGCGCGGTTCTGGAAAGCACGAACTTGAAGGGCTAAGTAGTTGCCAGGTTGCAAGTTGGTAAAGTTTCGAAAGAAATCACGCACCAGGAGCATCACGGGTCGAGCAGGTAAGGCAACAAACGATAGAAGCACGGTGTACGGTCGGCCTCGCGGAAATATCAGCCGAAGCTTGTCCTGCACGAACGGATTAGCGAACAGTCCTGGTAGATAGAATTGGTTGGTCCAAATGTAAATGTATTTCTCAGGAAAGAAGAACTTGGCGGTTGACCACTCACCCGTCGTTCGATTAGCCAAACCAAATTTGGCGCCTTCGGGCACTACCTCACTGCCTCGCTGCGCCGCTGCGTATCGAGTGGACTCGCTGAGGTTGCTGCACAACAAGCGATTCCACCGCCGCAGCGCCCGATCGTGCCGCGCCGCGATGTCGACTTTGGCATGCTGGAAGTGAAGTGACGCGTCGAATTCTCTGGGATACGCGTTCCGATACTCGGTGAGGCTCATCATCGGCAAGAATGGGCACACCAACGCGTCGTTCGGTTCCCTGTCGAGGCCAAACAAACGCGAGAGATCTTCAAGAAAGTAGTCGTCGGTGAGCGGCGAGGGGAAAATGACCGGCGTTTGCTTCGACCCGGAGCGGGGAAGCTTTGTGAACCAATCTTTCATGAGCAGGACACGGCCAGAAAGCATGGCAAGCAACAAAGTGGACACCAACGACTGAAACCGGTTGCCGAGGCCGCCACTCAATGACCAGACCACGTACTTTTGGTGCTCGGGGGCGGCGCCGGACTGCACCTGTAGGTGCATCGCGCGTTGCTGCCTGAGAAGCCGCCGAAGGGCCGGCGAAACCGATGCGTCTGACTCGATAAACGTCCACGCCGCGTCGATCTGGTGATTGCAGAATATCTTATCGTTTTCGAATGTATCCACCAGTGAGATGGCCTTGTGGAGTTGATGCACCGCGAAAATGATGTCAGTGTCATGGGACCTGGCCAACGGCGTTCGCGACGCATTGCCCCTGGACTCCAACGTCACCGGGACGGCGTCCTCCGCGCCAGAACTAGATTCTGTGTTGACCACGACAGACGATGTCTGATCCAGCATGTGGTGTTCACCAGTGGAGACGAGCGGGAAAGCGAGCATCAAGGTTACGCAGGTTGCACATGTGAAAGTCAGAAGCAAGCGCGAGCGTTGATGTGTTAGCCACGGCGTCGGCCGCGTTGGTCCGGTGCCCGCTGGTGTTGTCATTCACAGGCCATCGACGTATGCGGCTGGAATTGAGTGTAGGAGGACACAGGGGTTCAAACGAGCACTTGCCCTGGCGATTGATCTCTTCGATTTGTTGCGTTGCGCGAATCCATCATGCAAGTGTTACTCAGCAGGAGGAGGAGGATCAGTATCGCACTTGCTACCACTGCCTGGCGATGCCGCCACACTGGGAACCACACGCCGTTGAAATTCGTAAATTGTCAAGTTGGCCTTTGGGTAAGCGGGTAGCACGTCCGCGACGGGTGTTGCACTTTTCATCTCGAGGATTTCCATTAATGGTTCCAAGAAGTTAGAGTCGTTTTCGAAACGCCGCCTATGCGTAAAGACGAAAACAGACTGTGGGCCGAGGAGCTGCAAAATGGTGTCCAAAAGCGGGGCATGCTGGTCCGAGTGGTAGATGACGTCGGCCGCGATGAGAAAGTCAACCGGAACGAGTGTCGCGCTCGCCGAGCCGGGATGACCTATCAGCCGACCTTTTGCAACCTTTGCGGAAGCCACCACGAGCCCAGCAGCTGCCGCTTTCCCGATGATGGAAGTCACTGCGTCCCCTTCTGCCCGATTTCCCCACGACAACGGCGCGGCGTGAATGGCAGCCGCGCGTTGTCGCTTCACGGACGCAACATTGTGAGTCACGTTTGGAGTCGTGACGTGAGCCACAACGTCGGGTAGGTCCGTCGCGACGGCAAAGGCTCCGAGTTGCCACGCCACCAACGCCGCGAGACCCGTTCCGCTGCCGAGCTCGACGACGGACCGACAATTCAGGCGAGACGTTCCCATACGCGACCCGGACAAGTATGCTGCTAACACGAGTTCGCAATCCCACAAGACACCGCCGATGCCGAAGTCAGGAAACTGAATTATTTCCGTGGTGCGAGTCTGTCCAAAGAGCTGCAACGAGTGCTTGTAGGGGTTGGCGGTCAGCGGCAGCATGTTATTGTAGCGAGCGCCATCACTAAAGTTAAGCGACATGCTGGGTGGCTGGGGAGGAGCAGTGGCACGGCGCGATGCGGGCTCTCTCACACGAACGGAGCGGAGGCAATAGCCAACTGCATTTTCACGCGTGCGTTGGTTCAGTGAGCGAGGAACGGTAACTGTGCGACCACTGCGGCTATTTCGGCTTCGGTGGGTAACTGCCGGGCGAAAAGCATCCCGACATCAGCATCGCTGGCACACCCCTGCAGCGACGACGCGAGGCATGCGCACGCGAGTTCGACCAGTGATTCGATCTCAAGGATGTCAGCAATTTTCATGACATCGCACAGCCGGTCGGTGTCAAGGGAATCCTCGCATGTTGCGGTGGGCTCATGCAAGGCACCTTGATCGTGCGACCTCCGGCCAAACTGCTGCAAGTAGCCCCACTCCCAGCTCTGAGTCAACAGCCGGCACGACGCCGCAAGGGGGCGGGAGAACACGCTGGGCGGGCCTTGCCGTGTGGCTAGGCAAAGGTACTCGCAAATGTCTCGCAGGTTTCCCCTGGTCGCCTCCGCGACTGTGAAGCATGTCACATCGTATTCCGCCTCAACTCGCAAGTCGAGTTCATCAATCAAGTCAGTAAGTACCCCGCAGCGACGTGCCGCGCCCTTCGTGACAGCGAAACTCGCACCGTCTTTTTCTGCACGAAGCACTATGCACGACATCACCGGAAGTTCGCCCCCGGCAACTGCCTGGAGAGCTTTGCAGGCGGCCTCTGAAGCCACCGCGAGTTGCTCTCGCGACGCAGGATCAGGCCACGCACCAATCGCGACTTGATGAAGCATCTTCTTTAAAAGCAGGAAAACCATTTTATGTGAGGCAACAAGAAAATTTTGTGTAACGCGGCGCCAGGTGGGGGAAGGAAGGAGGAACCGTGGGATCGCGTTACAAGGATCCCCCGATCTATTCCATTCGTCACGGGCGTCGAGCGTACAGTTGTGCCACCATGCTGGCGGCCTTCTTCAATGTATCTGAGCGATCCGCAGAATCGGCGACATCGGTCAAGGCGCGGAGCCCGCCACAGCGAATGACCTCGTCGAAGGCTGCCCTGTCCGCGGCGACGTTCTTCAGGCAAAAGACGACCTCCCTGATGATGTCATCGACACTCGCCGCTCCGTTGGCACCGGTCGCCTGAGCAAGGACGGGCGGTTGCTGATGGGGTCGCATCGATGCGGTGAGCACTTGAACCATTTGCGCGATCGCCCCAGGAATTTCGGCGACACGCCGCTGGTTGGGCTCGCAGGAAGTAGTGGCGTACTTGAGCGCATGATACGCATTTTGGAGTACGAACGAATTGTGGGCCGTCGCGGCCACCCGCACGAGCCCATCCACGCCCCCGAGTTCGCGCAAGACGTCGCGGTTTTCAGGGCTGCTAGCCACCAGGGTGGACAAGGCGCCAGCAGCTTGTTCGACCACCCCTTCATGAGGGTCGCTGAGCATCTGGCACAACAGCTTCATGGCGCCTTCCTTCCGCGGCGTCGTTTTGTCATCGCGGGACAGGTTCCAAAGTGTGCAGGCTAAGTGCTCTCGCGCAGTCGAGCTGCCACCATGGGTTCCTGCCCCGATCACGGCGCCCAGTCGCACGAGTGCCGCGATTGCCTGGCACTCCACCAACGGTTGCCGATTTTCAGCGACAGTAGAACAATTTCTCACGGTGCCGAGTGCCTTTTCTCGAATCGACGGGTTATCGTGATCAAGCAACGCGACCAGGCGACCAAGACCATTGCATGTTCGGAGGGCGTGTTTGTTTTCAGGGGTGACCGTCAATATCCATAGCGTCGAGACCAGTTTCTCTAAAATGGTTGGCTTTTTTGACTTTGCACTCAACAAGTCCACTACGAGTTCGACCCCACCCGCCTCCCGGATGGCTGACTTGTTCTGGTCATTGATAACGATGTTCCGCATGGCTCCTGCGGCATTCTCTTGAACGCGTTCGTTTGGGTGCGTTAGCAGCGACAAAACAGCAGGAATAGCGCCAAGCTTTCTGAGCGCTGCCCTATTCTCGACGGTGGCAGAACAATTCCACAAGGCACCGGACGCATTTTCGACGATCGCATCGTGGGGGGACTTTAACAAACCTACGAGAGGTGTTAGCCCGTTGTACTCGAGCACGCATGCTTTGTTGTCGACGTCGACGGCCAAGTTCCAAAGCGCGCCAGCCGCGTTTTCCTGCACGTTAGGACTAGGTGATGATAGCAAGTCAATGAGGTACGGTATCGCACCTAGTTCTCGCAAGGCCACTCGATTCTCAGTGTTGGATGCACAGTTCCAAATCGCGCCTGCTGCTTTTCCTTGGATGCTTTCGGACGGGAAGAGCAATGTGGCGACGAGTTTCTCGAGTCCTCCGCACTCCCGCACTGCTACCTTCGTGCCTTCGTCACGGGTCAGGTATCCCAAAGACGTGATCACATTTTCGAGGATCGCCGTCGAATCAGTAAAGAGGAGGTCTAAAAGGCTGCGGAGTCCTTCCGGCTGTTGCAAAACGAGCTGTTTGACTTCGTCGCTGATCGCCGCGGTCCACAACAGGATGAGTGCCCTTTCGAGAATGGGCTCGCTGTTTGATGTCGAGATGATATTGATCAAAGGAGGAATGCCGTGGAAGGTGGTGAACTGCTGACGACCGAGATCCTCAGCGACGATGACGGCGAGCAGCTCGAGCGCCTCGGATTTGACGTCGTCGTTGACGCTGTTGAGAAGCCGAAGAATCGCCATCACCGAATCGCCCTGCGTACACTCATGCAGCAGCGAGGCGGGCCGCCCGCCTGGCGGTGCGAACTGAGCGGCCCGCTTGGCCACATTCGTTAGGACGCGCAATTCGAGCACTTGCACCGGTGGGCGCACCTGCGGCAGATGCCTGACCAGCAGAGGCCACAGCGTTAGCGCCGCCTCATAGTCAAGCGGGTTCGCCCATGGGATGACAGAGGTATGCGCGGCCGTTTGATCGACGCGCTGCAGCACGGTTAACAAGGAGGCCTCTTTGACATCTGTGACCTGCAACATGGCGATCAGCGTGCCTGTGATGTCGGGAAGCGTGTTCGGCGACGCGGACCGTGCCACAGGTGCACTGGTTGTCGCCGTGGTCGGGGGTGGTGCCGAAACCACTGTGGCCAGCTGCGTTGTCGGTACAGGCACTGGAGTGGGCGCCGCAACACTCGATACCGAAGGTTGCCGTGGAGCGGGATACGGTGCCGCGCGGGCGGCGCTTTCGGAAGCCGTGTCGGCGAGGCTGTGAAGGCCTGAAATGACAATGCGGCAAAAACCTGAAAGCTGAGTTCCCCGTGCCTGTTGTTTCGCGAGAGAGTCCATTTGCGCATCGACACGCATCAACTCCGCCTTTAGCTTGTCGTGGGCAATCCTGGATTGATCCAATTTTAGGGCAATGTCCCGCCCTTCCGCCTCGTAGTGCCGCAGAGCAAGCGATGCTGCCTCGTGAAGGGGCTGTTGCCCCGAACGAAACTTTTGCAAATCTCGCGCGAAATCGGCCATTGCACACGTGACCGAAGGATCGGCAGCAAGCAGTCCCAACAATGGGCCACTTTCATCCGCCATCGTGTCTCTCGTTAATCCTGTCGTCGCTAACTACCCCCGCCAAAAAAGCATGAATGTCAAACGCAGACAGGTGTCTGAGAAACCCCGATTCGTCAGACACATAGCTTGCTACAAGTCCAGTTCATATCGCACCATGCCGTCCACGTAGTCATCCAAGGCCGAAAGGGCTTCCACACAAACTTCGTTGGCGATTTGCGAAAATACCGTCTCAGTGAGGCGATTTGCGAACTGGCAAGGTCGAAGCGACGACGAGTTCCAACCGGCAACGGAGGCGACAGAGTGCTGTTTGACGAGCATTCTGCCCTTCTCAATGTCTCGCTGCATGGCACTCGGTATCACACCCCGAAGCTGATGACGCTTCGTGTCCACACTGCCGTGGTGAATGGTGGTTGTGGATACCGACGGATCCAGCTCACCCGCCAGCAGGCTCTGGGCTCGCGTCCGATCGACAACTTGGTCGTGGAGCGACAGCGCGGCATCCAGTCGTTGGATCGCGGTGTTGGTCTCCAAGCCAAGCGAGTGCGGCTGAGTTTTCACGCATCGTTGCCTGCGTGCCGCAACATTGGCAATTTTCTTCGTTCCTTCTTCACCACGGGCGGGTGCGACTGGAATGGCTGCACTTGCCGGACCCGATGACGTCGGGCCTTCGGCGCGGTCGGCTCTTTCGGGTGACGCCTGCACGCCGAAATTGAAGCGGCTGGGATGAACCGGCGACACCGCAACAGAAACTTTCTTCAACGGCTCCGGCACGACGATCTGAGTTGATTTTTCGAGTGGCTGACAACGCCGTTGGGGACAAGGGCCTGTTGCCTGGGTCCCCTTGTCGTCGGAAGCAACCTGAACTTGATGTTCAGCCAGCAACAACGACGACAGATAGTAGACCATTTCGGGCGGGAGGCACCGCTGGCTCGGGTCGATCCCGCGTGAGCTGGCCGCCTCTTCCTTAGGAGAGGCCGGCCCCTCACCGCCGACGGTTGGTGCTGGGTGCGACGAGCGAGCCGTGGTGGCCGGCGGCTGCACCGGCGCGCGTTGCGGTGAAACGAGTTTTGCCTCTGAGACGGGAGGCACGCGAGGAGCCTTTTGCGACGGAGCACGGTCCGACAGCGAGGGACGGTACGACTGGACTGGTTCGATTTCGGCGTGCACCTTTCGTTGGCTTGTTGGTTGCCCCTTGCCGGACAGGATGCGATTGGTGCGGCTTCGGCGGATGGGCATGGCCGACGCTTTCAAGGCGTCCAAGCCGACAGATTCGACGCAACGTTCGACATCTTGCCTTGCAAGGCGCTGCACAACGTCAAGAAATCGCAATCGATCGGCCACGGTTTCAAATGTTTGAGGTGCCACCTCCGTGTCTGCCATGTTCAGAAACGTCTGCAGCAAAAATCGCAAATTGGCCTCACGACCCGTCAAAAAACAAAAATATAGAGCGGTGAGAAACACTCGGCGGCGGGCGACTAGCCACGAGCCCTTGCATTCGCACATTCACAGGGTGCACGACAGCGAACAATCACAGGGTGCACGAAAGAGGAATCACAAGAGGGATGGCGAGTTGAGGCTAGAAGTTGTCACACACCATGTCATCAAGGCCAGCAACGTGCCTCGTCCGGATGAAGGGTTGCTCCAGCGGCAGGGGACAGGAAAAGGCATTGTAGCGAAGATCCACACGATTGAAGGGCAGGTTGGGCAAGACGCCGCGAAGAAAGTTCTCGAACGCTCTAAATGTCAATCGGCCTCCGGATGCAATCTTCGCCAGTTCGAGAGGCACAGTCCCATTCAGTCGATTTTTACTGACGTCAACGAACTCGGCGTTTTGCAAGTTTCCCCACTGTTGTGGAATGACTCCAGTAAAGCGGTTGCCGCTGAAATCCGCAGTGATCAGGGTATACTCCGGCAACGTGGGAAGCTTGAAGGCTAAGTCGTTGTTGGACAGTCGCAACGACACCAAGGGGGAAGTGGCCGGGAAATCGGGAAGCCGACCCGCGACCCGGTTGAAGCTCAGATCCAGCTGTTCCAAGGTCGGATGCCCGATAACTTGCATTGGGAATCTCGTGAGCTGATTTACGCCGAGATCCAGCACTTTCAAGCACTTGTTTTTCGACGCTGCGAATGCCGTAGGTGCGACAGAAGTCAAACGGTTGCGCGACGCATACAACTTCACAAGCTTCGTATTGTTCACGTAGAGAGTCCCGGAAAGCGAGTTATTCCGGATGTCCAACGTACGAAGTTCGGTCAGTTCTGGAATGGCGGGAAATTGGCCGACCAAGACGGAAGAGCTTAAATCAAGTTCAACGACGCGGTTGTGCCGACAGAGAACACCTCTCCACTGATTGACGCAAGGATCGCCGTTAAAATTGGACGTGAGCGGGTTGCGCCAACGATCGAGGCGATTGGACGCTGACCCGACGGTGGTCCAGATTCGTTGCAGCGCGGTCACTTCTGCAGCTGGGGTCTTGGCGCTGTTCGAACATTGGAAGTAAGGATTACCAAATAACAGGAAACGTTGCGTTCCGTGATAAACTTCGACTTCGACACGAACGTTGTCGTACTCCGGCATCACCACGAAGTCCGTTCCCAACCGTTCCCAGGAGAACACATCACCGTTCACGCTGTTGAGCTTTGGTCCTCCAGACACCACAACGGAGCGGCCTTGTGCGTACAGGGAAAAAGTCTTCAGTGTCGTGATGTCGGAGGAAGCGGTTCGCGCCACAATCGAGACGCGACCAATGAAATCAGACGTGGTGTAGTCGAAGCGTGTAGCGTTGAAGTAGTATTCAATGCGAAAACGGCACATCGTGGACATCACCGGTATGGTTGCCAGCTGCGTGATCACGCCCGTCGTGGTTCCTGGCTTCAATGTGACAGTTTGCTCTTCTGCGGCTAATGTGCCATTTACTAGCGGCACACCCCTCTGGAGCAGCCAATTCGATAACGGGCTGAACCAACCGAGTCGCAACTTCGACGCATAGGGATACGCATCCAGGGTTGCGAATCCCGGTTCTACGACGAACCGGGTGGTCCCTAAATCAAGAGATTGCCTTCGAAACGAGTGTTTGGACTTGTTGCTTGGGACGAACAGCGCTTCACGGTTCCAGGTGTTGTCTTCGAACAGCAACGGCCTCCCTTGCCACATCATCGCCAGATTCCCTTCTCTGCCGGGCCGCTGGGGAACGAATGCAAACCCCACAGCGGTCGAGGAGACAGCGCCAACTTTCGGTGGGGGGCACTCGGCGTACCCAGTGCCATCGCTCACCGAGACTACCGCGAAGTCTGCCGCATTCAGTGCGATCGCAGTCTTGTTGATGATCTGGATGGTCGCCGTCATCTGCACCCCTGCGATTACAGTTGCAGGGCTCCAAACGACGGTCGCAAGGCGGTAGCGAGATATGGCGCTAAACACGGTGAAACCAGTGTTCGCCAAAATTTTCCCGCTAAGTGGCTGCTGAGGGTCCGCTTTCCAGTTCATCACATCGTTGAAGTCAACCGGAATGAGGGACCAGTCATTGACGAACGCATCTGCGACACACAGAAACACTTCAGTGGCTGCTGCCAGTGGCCCGAAGGCGAACGTTGAGTCACTGCCAAGAACGCTGACGTTGGACGAAGAAGTCCTTAGCACGAAGTCGGGATTGCGAGGCCCGTCGCAGCCCACTTTCTTCGTCACGAGCGCGCCTCGGGACCGCTTGGGTAGGTTCGTCACCGACACGTAGAGGGGACTGCCGGCGATTGGCGTCTTGGGAAAAAATGTTGCAATCGGATGCTTGCGCCAAATGCGAAAATGCGAGCGGCCGTAGCCGTTGTCGGCCCGGTACCAGCGACGTCCGTCGCGAGTGTAGCACGCGAAGGCTTGACCTGCAGCAACGTTTGTTGAGAACTCTGCGACAAAAAACTTAGCAGGATCGTGAACGGTCCAGGAAACGGGCTTTCCAATCGTACTGGGCGGCGTTTGCCACGGTTGGTAATTGAATCCTTCGTCGCACTGCGACACGTTGTTCGAGAGGCGAAAGCGCGTGTTGTTGGTGAATGACGTGGCGACGGAGCGGAAGGTAATGCGGATCGACGAGCCTTCCGTTGTCAAAAATCGAGGCATTGTGAAGCTCACCGCTTCACCGGGTTGAATTGCCACCGCTGGAATTGCGCAGGCGGCGAGCAAGAGGACCAGCGAAGCGTATGGCATGCTACGTTCGGGGAGAAATAGTAACCGTTGTGATCTGTAGTGCTAGTTCTCATTTTCGTTTTGGTCGCAAATACACGCCGTTGTTTCAAAAAATCGCTCGAAAAGCCATGATCCACTTTTCAAGTTTCCAATCGCAACCTACCGTCACTCGAACGGTTAGTCTACGCGGGACTCTTGATGCAATCGATACAAAAACAGCTCCCGTTGCGCCGCCTCAAGCTGTTTTCGGATATCGGATTGTTCGGAGGGCGCCACGGTGGGAGCGGTGGGCACCTCTTCTTTGTTGGGTGTGGTCACAAAGAACAACCGCGGTGCCTTCTTCGGAGCGGGCCTGTATCCAAATGTCGCTTCTGAACCTTCGGTCGTTGGTTGGCTGGTCACCGGCGCAGACGACGGTACTGACGCGGAGAACGGGGAGGGCATCAGTTTCGGTCGAATCGGCATGCTTGCGGATGTGGCCTTGACCGGAGACGCTTTGGTTGGAGATTGCGTTTCTTGTCGCATACGGGACTCCAGGATTAGCTTTCTCAAGGTTGCCACCTCATCTCGTAACCTGTCGTTGTCTAACTTCACTCGGTTGGCCAACTCCGTAGCGGTGCGAGACTCTCGGGATAAAGTATTCGGCGATAGTACCGATGGTGGTGGGGGCGGGTCATCCAACGGGGCGACGTCAATCTTACGCCTCAGCGAGATGGAAGCTGAACCGTCTCGAGACGAGTCAGCCCTCGAGTTCGGAAGTGCATAGGCATTTGCTGCGGAAACACCGGCTGCAAGGGGCATGAGAGGAGTGTAGGCGTCTTTTTGCTCGAGCAACTGCCTCAATTGGGCGTTCTCCTGGCGCAAACGATCAATCTCGGAGCGCAGCTCGTAAATTTGTTCCGCCTGCGGATCGCTCCGTACAGTAGGTGTCCGATTTACGATGGAGCGAGTCCGAGCAGCGTACCGCAGGGTGCTTAGCGTCTCGTTCAAATATCGACTGCTCGGCGTCACACATGCTACCATCAACGTGCGACAGTCGCCACCAATACTATCCATGAGCAATTTCGTGAGCACGCTGTCACGATAAGGAACGAAGGCGGCGCCACCTTTCGTTGCGAGCGCTGAGATGACTTTTCCCAAGGTGAAAAGCGATCGATTAATGGATTTTGTTTCCGTTTGCATTTGTCCAGTGCTGCCACTGTCCCGGAGCTTTTCAGAGCCGGCCAGATCTACAAAATTGACCTTACCCAGCCTCGGCGGGCTCAATCCCTGTTTTCGCTCAAGCATGACGCTGAACACAACGTGCGATCTCGACGAGTCAACGTTGAGGAGATGAGACGCTCGTTTTCGCGTTGCCGAGCCCTGCTCGAGAACCGCAAGCAGGTCATCTACCCCATCGCACCGGACCACCATCAATTGTTCTACATAGAATCTCTGATTGTTTTGTGACCAGCGCACTTTCAAGTCGGATGTCTCATTCAAAAGGTCGTTCACCTGCTCGTTGTAGATCTCGTAGAAGGAGGCTCGCATGATGACGGAATCCGGACCTCCTGCGCCGTTCAATGACGCGACCACGTCACTTAGGTAGTAGGCGGCGCGATACTGAAGTCCGAGAACCGCGGATGGGTCATCTATTTTGGGCTTCGCCGAGTCTTCGACGTCTTGAGGACCGCTCATCGTGAAGGTCTTGCCGCTTCCGGTCTGTCCGAAGCAAAACACCGTCGATGCGAACCCTTCAAGTGCGAAATCACATAGCGCTTCGACTCCGCTGTGGTGAAAAATTTCGAGTTGACTCGTTGACGGCGGAAACGCCGCGTCAAACGAGTATGACTGGGTTTCCATGCGACGGCGATCGATTGGCACGGCACATTTCACGGTCCTTCGATCGACGATATCGATGGACAAGCCATCGCCCCGTTGCGTTTCCGCATCTGCCAGTGGTCGCACACGGACGCAAACTCGGATGTTATTGTCGTCATCCGCCATTGTGCGCAACTCTGTGGAACATCACATCAAACAATGCATGTGAATGGGACCAACTGCCCTTCGCGCTCCGGAAGGAGGTTCGATTGCTAAGAGGCCGCTTTTACATTTGCTGTGGCCCGTCCTCGTTCCACCCGTCGGGCATCGGCTGCGTACTTCATTGTGCAGATCGTTTCGGGCAGATGTGCCGGGAGTCCAGAGACATTTGCGAACATGAGACATTTGCAATTGCCACCGAGAGAGTCCTGAAGGAGAGCGGTCAGTGAGCTGTTTCGATACGGCACGAAGCCGCTCTTGTTGGCCAGCGATTGAATGACCGACTTCAGGTACGACAGCGAAGAGTTAATGTGCGTGGCTTCCTTCAAGCGGTCGCCCTCCACCTTACTCTGCTTGACTCTTTCAGAGCCAGCGAGATCGATCAGGTGCAGCTTGGCGTGCAATGCCATATTTGACACTTTGTTCCGTGCTTGAACGTACACAGTCACGATGCAATGCGACCTCGAACTATGTTGGTTGGCATCGGTTCCGGCAACCGAGCGATTCCTATACGCAGCTTCCAGGGTATTTTGCACATCGTCGACGGAGTGTACTTGTGATTTCGACAAGGGTTCGACGACAACGCCGACATCGTCCCCTCCCCAACGCAATTTGCTCATGACACGCCCACCTGACAAGTCAAAGACTTTGTCGTTGTAGATCTCCAAAACGGATACCGAAAGTGAAGTGTCCCAATCACGATTTCTGCCTTCTGCGACCAGGAATAGTTCCTTCACTGTCCGGTAGTTCACACCTCTGTCCTCCTTTGGACCTTCCATCGTGTAGGTCTTTCCGGAACCGGTCTGGCCGTAAGCGAAGATGCAAACATTAAATCCATCCAGCACGGAGGTGGCGAGAGGCCGCACCTCTTCAAAGATGTCTTCCTGACGGACGGACGGCGCGAGGATGAGGTCAAACTCAAATGTGGACGTACGGTCGGTATCAGGGTCCACCACTTCCACCGTCATGTCGTCCACCAAGCCAACAGCGAGTCCGCCCACTTCACCGGGAAGGCTCGGCTTGATGCGGCAATAAACTCGCAGATTGCCTTTGAGTTCCTGGATATCATTGTAGACCTCTCGTCGTCGTCGTTCCGCAACCTTGTACTCTCCTTGAAGTTGAGCCTTTCGCGAGGTAAGTCTTTCGATGTCCGCGGTGTACTCTGTCGCAACGCCGCTGGTAAGCGAGGACCAAACTTGATTGGCGTCGCGTTGGGTGTTAGCGATCTCTTCGTTAATTTCTGCAAGGCTCGTTTGCAGGGCTGCCACACGTTGCCGGCCTTGAGCAAGGGAGACGTCCAGAGCGGCGAAAGACTCCTTGGCTTTGGCAATGTCGCGTTGCGATTCCTCCAATTGCTTCTGTAAACATAGCTGTTTTGCACTCTCCTCTGCGATAGCGCCATTAAGGCGAGTGATTGAGGTGCTCAGATCGGCGTCAAGAGTTCGGAAGTCGCGGGTTTCGATCGTTGACGTTTCATTGATTGAATGCAATTCCATTTGCTTTAACTTGTCTTTCGACTGTAGGAAGGAGGTCGCGCGAGCATCGATGTCGTTGGACAACTCTTGGTACCGTTGTTCCAACAAGGAACAAAGAGCCGCAGCGGCGTGATCCGCGTTCGTCTCGTTCAACCACTTTTCCGTAGAGAGCATGACCTCCACCGGCTCGTTGCAGGTAATTGCGCAGTTCGTTGACATTTTTTTTTCCTCCTGGAAGAAGAGAGACGGCAGTCGTCTTGCGCTAGCCATGTCGAGCCGTTCAGCGTCCAGATCTAGCCGTTTTCGTTGCATTTCGCGCTGCTGCGTTTCGACGATATTAAGTTGCTTGTCTGCGAATTCCAGTCGCGAATCAGACCCCAGCGAACGCGTGAGTTGAATCAGTTCTTGAAGCACGTCGCGTCCCTCCAGAAATAACTTATCGCGTCGAGCGTTATTGCTCTTTGATTCTGCAGACAAAACTTCTGGTCCTTGCTCAACCAAATCGCGCGTCTCCGTTGTATCCGGTTCCTCTAGAGAGGATACAACACCTTCGAAGTGTGGCGGGTCGGAAGGTCCCCTGATGATGCTCAGTGAAAGCTCGTTGAGAACCTTCACGACAGCCATTTCCGTGTTCACGCCGCTGGGAGGAGGCGGCTCTTGCTCGCGGGTGACGAACGTCGCAGGAAACAAGCCGCACTGGCCGTAAGCGTTGCGACCGATCCACCATCCACTAGGATCTTTCTCCATCACCACCAATCGTTCATCTTTCACCAGCGACAACTGGTCCGCACCAGCCGCTTGGAACGAGCGAAGCACCCGGACGAGTGTGGTTTCCATCGCCATTGCCGGTCCGTCCGCCAAAACTACACTTTCAACGTAACGTCAACATCAATGCAAGTATTCCCAAACACAATGCATCGCAGTCTAGGGTGGCAAGAATCAACCATTGTACTTGGGTGGCAGTGGCCTCATCCGGGTCAGCTCAGTGACAGAAAGAGGCGCGCCTTTTCGGCAGTGAACTGCGACAACTACGACGCGTGCGGTTCGGCTATGTCACGCCGCCTGAGTTTGTGCGTGGTCAAGCACGCGTGGTCGTTGTAATGCCGAAACGGCTGTCAAGCGTCTTTTGAAATCATCATGTTGTCGATGATCATCATGTTGTCGATTGACACGACATCCCTCGGCAGGTGTCCACCTCGACTATCAGCGAGCACGTGTCACAGTTGCAACGAACAAGCTCACGCGACGCAAATATCAACGTCGACGACAGTTTGAATTCCCCTCCGCACCTGCAATCAAGAGAAAAGTACCCAGCAGCTTCGGAGAAATCGCGAACCGATACTATTGCGCTTGGCGTGACGATGGCCGCCGGGCGTTGCGTTGCTACGAGCAACGTTTCGTCGTAATGTGCGCGGGTGGAGGCATCAAGCAAAACAGCTGCTGCGGCTTGCAACAATTGAAAATTGCGTGTCCATTCCTCCTTCGCTCCCGCATCTGATGACGGGCAACGATCGGGGTGGCAACGTAGCGCCTTCGCCCTGTATGCGGCTCTAAGGGCAGGGTCGCACGAGTCACGCGTCACGCCGAGCACATCGTAGTGAGTGAGATTCATTCGGATCTGAGACTTCGAACGCAACCACCTGTTGAATACACATTTGATAGTTTCCCCCCTTTTCCGTTGTAACGTTCACTCAACGGAGCATCGTTAAATTACAACATCACAAGACCGAGTTCTTCAGGTTTCAAAGCAGAAAAATTCCAATTGTAAAAATAAAAGCGAAGGAAGCCGTCGCCTTGTCCAAACTTGAGCTCCTTGAGAAACGCCTGGTTTTGCATCAAAGTCAACACGTTGAAGACGTCGAACCCTTTTTCCTTCGCGATGATGAGCGCCTCGGTGATCAAAGCGGTGAGCGGCACTTTGGTCGCCGCGTAGTAGTAGCCATACGCTGCGTTAAGCTCGCTATGCTTGGTGTTGCCAATCACGGTTGACGATAACGCATAGAATGACACGAAATCAGTGATTTCCTGTGTGACAGCGTCCGCGATGACAAACGAATACACCACCCTCTCGCGTGGCAGGAGCCAATGCCCGGCTTCCTCGACATCAAATGCAGGAGCCACGCGATACGTTTGCCAATGAGCCTGAAGCAGTTTCGTCACGCCTTCCGTGTCCTCACGAGTCATCGGTCGCAGGCGTGGAAGTTGTCGAGCTGGCAACGCGTAGTTCCGTTTCATCGCGTCCAGAGGCTTCGAAAACCGTTCGAATTGATGCCCAATCTTGGAAAAGTTGATTTCCACGAGTTTTTGAGGATTCAGCGATCGGTGAAAGTATTGGCAAGTCGCAAATGGTTTTGGGAGTTCGACGCCGGCCGTGTACACAGCTTGCCAAATATTTTGCTTGTTGACCCGGCGTGTCACTTCCTTGATCAAAATGGGAGCCAGACGCTTGTTGCGTAAAACCTTGTGGACGCAAAGAAAATTGATTTCGCAAATGCGTTGCGAGATGTTGCCCATTTTGATGTTGCATGGAACCCCACTGATGAAACCAAGAAGTTTCGAATCGGCTTTCCGACGAACTCCCACCATCCAGTCGCGGAAGTACCCTGGCGGAGTCATCGCCCAGGCTAGAAACTCCTTCGAGTAGTTGAAGCGAAACAAGCTGTCGTCATCCTCGACGTAGTTGTCACGAAGCAACTCGTACACTTCGGTCAGCTGGGCAGGGTCTTCTATATTCGGTGAACACCATTCCAGTGGAGTCGCCAAAGGATAGGGATCTTGCCGAACATCCGCCAACACCTTGGACTCGATTGGGCCTTCTTCTTTTAGCTCGGCACCTTCTTGCGGGACCGGTTGAGTTCCCCAAAACTCGTGGGTCTTCACTGCGGGTGGTGGTTTTGCAGCCATCTGGGCCAAAGTTCTGTTGTGCAGCCATTGACATCTTCAAACGAATGACAAACTACTAAATATTTTCACATCTCATCCCCTTCCTCCGCTGGCAACACATTTCCGAACCGCAAGCGGTAATACCACGTGAGAGCATGTGGCCGTGGGGAAAACTCACATCGCGCGTCTACTACTTCAGCGTCAAGTTGATGGACTGATGCTGCTCGCGGCGATCCGCTTCCGTCACTTGCGACTTCCTTTGTTTCCAAGGTGAGGGGGCATGCGGTGTCGTCATGCGAGAAGAGCGAGTCCAAATGCGACTATCAGGTCGCTGAGGTCTCTCAGGACCGCCCTGCTTCTCGTGGCAAAAGGCAGTGAGACGTTGAAATCTCGGATCGTTGCTGTAATCCTCGACAAAATGGTTGGCCGATGGCGGACGAGCATCGCAGGTTGGTGATTCGTTACCCTTGACAATCAAGGTCGACGGCGTGGTATACACAAACATGGACTGGTCGATGCGGATTTGGCGTCGACACACCGGGGACGTTTCCTCAGCCAGCAAGTCGGCAAGCGGGGGCAGGTGCACAGTTGCCACGATGGGCTTGGTCACAAACTTGTAGTCGCGCAATCGGAACTCAGTCACGTTGGCCTTGACCACAGATTCGTGCTCCACTCGTGGAGCAATTTCGGGCGTAAAATCACTGACGTTCTCGCGACTTTGAGTTACGCTACGTTGGTCAATTGCTTTGATCACCACCCTCTTGCCCCCAAATATAACGTGCGGTTGAAATGTCCTCAAAATCCGTCGAAGGTGTTCTGGAATGCCAGTGCGGTCTTCCACTGCCTCCGGAGAGGACCAATCGTCGTACGCGCTGCCGGTGTCAGGCCGTAGGTTGACCAGGGAAGCAGGTTGCAACTTTGACACAGTTGCACGGTTGAAGATCACGTGGCCAGCGTCGACGACATTGTCCCGTTCCAATTGTCGCCGCAACTCCTTTTCGACGAGTCGAAAAACTTCAGGACCGTCGCCGTCATTTTCATTTGCATGCACGAGACGAACGACTTTTTGTCCAGGATGGGGTGAATGACGGCTGCGGAATCTCGTGACGGATGCGCTCGTCGCGGCAAGTGTGGCAATCACCGAGGTGCCCAATGAGTCAACAACTGGTCGAGGAAGCGGAGTCAACACCTTACATCGCAGCTCGTCATTGTCAACACGTGGTGTGGAAGGTGGCGTGTGGCAACTTGCGGAAGAGGCGACGTCCACCGAGC
>ERZ1292633.1997-Hain-H41-02um-R1-1997-length-21272-cov-6_pt1 | contig 21272 bp, 9 predicted proteins | sample MGYA00564406_ERZ1292633 | MGnify/ENA primary metagenome ERZ1292633 (study PRJEB36523, sample SAMEA6512639) | groundwater metagenome | collected 2019-01-08 | study: AquaDiva: Metagenomics assemblies of 32 groundwater samples
GCGGAAGAATACGCCGGGAAGATTATCGCGGATAGCGAGAACATTCGAAAGACCAGAGAGGCGTTCACAAAGACCAACAGCGGCAAGCTCATCAAGGGAGCGCTTCTCGGTAAAGGTTCGTTTGGCGAGGTGTACGAGGTCATTGCCGTGCTGACTGGGGGAAAGATGGCGATGAAGGTCATCAATTCCACCGCGGTCGACCAAAAGGAGCTGGTGAACGAAATCAAAACCCAGTGCGATCTACAGCACGAAAACATCATCCACTACTTCTCGTGCGAGGAAGAAGGCGACACCATCAAGTTGTACATGGAATTTGCACCGGGAGGAACCCTCCAGGGCATGCTTCAAAAGTGCAACGGCCAAGGCCTCGAGCGCAAAGAACTGGTGCGCGTAATCCGGGAAGTGCTCCTTGGTGTGGAATACGTCCATCAACAAGGATTCGTGCATTGTGACCTGAAGACGGCCAACGTCTTGCTCAGTGCCGAGAAGCGATGCAAAATCGGCGATTTTGGCACCGCGAGAAAGATCGCCCCGGGCGAAAAGCTCTACGTGATGAACGGCACGCCGCTTTACATGAGCCCGGAGTGCATGTCCGCCGGCGAGGAAGGGGAAGGCGTCGATCGCATCGGGTACGACTCCAAAACGGACATTTGGTCCATTGGTTGGATCGTCTTTGAGCTTTTTACCGGCAAACAACCGTACAGTCACATTGGTGGATTGACTCAGACAGGTCTGCTAAAGTACGTGACGACACTGTGCGACTCGCCTGACCTGAGTCCGCTCTTTCAAGACCCTGCGGTCTTTGCATTCGTGCGCGCATGCCTCGACGTGGAGCCCGCCAAGCGACCCACCGCGTCTCAGTTGCTGGAGTTCAATCTCCTAAAGGACACGGACGAGGACATGGCGTCTGCGGAAAAGGCGTTGAAGAAGGCGCAGCTGCTGCACACGTTGGAAAAGTTTGTCGCCTTTCAGGAGCCCATCGACGAAAAGGACCGCGAGCTCGAAGAGATACTTCAACGCCTCGCCAAGGGAGGCGGGAAGAAGAAATCCGTCGCCGGCGGGGTCGGCGACGGTAATTTCTTCGACTCCGACGATGATGATAGCGCCGACGGGGGTGGATTCTTCGAAACGTCCGAGGAAGACGAGGACGAGGACGACGCGGGTGACTCCGACGACGACGGATCGAAGAAGCGCGGAGGAGGGAAGAAGAAGCACCATGGAGGCGCCGGGAAGCCAAACCCTGTTGCGGTGGGAGCGCACCACGCCGCGCCCGCCATCCCCAGTCAGAACTCCGACGATGACGATGACAAACCGCCGACAACGTCCAACACTGTGAATCGAATCCTAACAACGACCACAACGAAAACTGATGCGCCCGCGCCAACGTCGCCGCCACCACCCGCGCCGAGTGCCGCGGCTGCTCCGCCGTCCGCACCCGCACCTGCCAGCGGGAGCGCAAACGACGTGACGAAGCCAAAGGTGATGGACCCTCCGCCCCCGCTCGCGCCCCGAAACGGCACACCGGACGTCGAACCCCTCAAGAAGCGCAGGTCGTTCACCTACATCAAGGACGCCACGACGCCAACGTCACTGACACCACACCCACCGCCTCGTGCGGTGACGCCACCCGCAGAACCCCTTGAGCGGAGCGTCGCCGCCGACGATGAGACCACGCGTGCGTCCGCTGTTATCGCTCTTCACGACGCACTTTGGCAACTCATCGAAACGATCCGGAGCAAGTGCACAATCTCGGTCGAGGCGCGCAACGCGTTGGAGGAACAGTACTTGAAAGTGAAACAAGAGTCCGAGCGGGTGATGAACTCCTCTGGGTCAGATGCCGCCGCAGCGCCCTCGGCTGCCGATGCCACCGCCACGACCACCGCCGCCACGCGTTTCAAGCCCAACGTGACCGAGGTGTTGCGCACGGATACACAACTGGCTATTTCGGTGGCGCAGTCTCTTGGGGGGGATTGGCAAAAGCGACGATCAAACGAGCGCGCCGACTAACATAATTTGAGGAGAAAGGACAGAACTGACAGTGTCCATAGAAGTTTGCCGATGATTTCCCTCCCTTCCTTCCTCGACTCTGGTCTATGTCGTACACTCATCCCTCCACTGACGTGCCTCCGAACTTGTGCCGAACTCGTTTGGGGGGAACTGGGCCCGATCGCGTTTGACCATATTATCCCTCTCATCGCGAACGGAGAACACACAGCCACTCGCAGCACCATAGTCTCACCCCCTTTTTTGACGTCCCCTTTTTGGTCCGTTCTTCTGTGTGCGCCCGCCCCCTTCTGCGTTGGTGTTCCCTTTTCCGTGAGAAGTCTGCCAGGGGTATGTATCATCGTTGGTTCCGCCCAAATCTTTCCACGCCCTTCCACGTCGCCCTTCGCATGGAGGTTCTCCATCGCGCATGAGTGTTGTTGCTGCTCCTCTCGTCGTGCCGCCCTTCACTCGCTTTGTGTGGCTATTACCCCAAAACCGTTTAATTTTCCGTGTCAATGTCCCAGTCGTCCAACAAGGCCCCATCGCCACCAGGATCGGCGCTGCTCGACAGCCACATTTCAGAGTCGTTCGCGTTCCGCCAGCGCCTCGACACCGACTGCTTCCAGCAAATGGGAGACGGCGGGGACACCACGGAAGCGGCATCGAACGACGACCGCCGACATGGTACTCAAGCCGCGCACGGTGCCAACGACCGGACGGCCACGCTCAGACCCGAGCACAAGAGAACGGTTTCGAACGAAAGCGCTGGCACCGAGGACGGCACCACCGAGGAAAAGGACAAGAACAACAAGGCAGAAGGCGGCAGTGCGCATCCACAGCGCAGTCGTCCGGTGTCACCGGGGGTCGGCGCCTTGGGCCGGGGTTTCCGTTCCGGCAGCAGCCTTCCCACCAGCAACGAAGCCAGTATGCCGTACGGTCGGTACCTATGCAACGTGTCGCACTTCTTCGCGCTCCCTTTGCCGCATCTGCAGTACGTCAGTCACCACATGTTGCGCCGGGAGTACAACCCAGGTGACATCATTCTCGAACGCGGGGACATTGCGCAGCACGTCTACTTCGTCATCCAGGGCGGCGTGGAGGTGTTTTCGATGCAGAGCCGGCCTGTCGGAACGGAGGCGAACTCGTCTTGGTTCAACGCTCCGTCGCAAATGGCATCGCAAGTCGCATGTGGCGGGGGCAGCGCCGTCCCGCCGGTGGGTATGACGGTGTTGGCTCGCGAGGGATCGATCGCCGCAGGTGGGCAGTTTGGGTTTGATCACATCATCCTCGGCGAAAAGAGCGCCTTTCGCTTTGTGGCCACGCGCAAGCAGCAGCCACAGCGGCACTTGGGGGGCAGCAATCGACCCAGCCGACCGACGAGCGCAAACGGGATGCACCGCCAAGACTCGTCACCGGGATCGCGGCTGGATATGTACAAGCATGCCGCTTCCGAGGTCTGCCTCGATGATGGCATCTGCTTCAGCGTTCGGCCGGAAGCGGATCAGCCAAAGGATGGAGAAGAAACCGATACGAGCGACGCGGTGGCGGATCTGTGCCCAGGCGACGTGCAGGACTATGACACGAACCGGCGAACCGTGATTGGGATGTTGCCAGCCAAGGCCTTTTTGACCGTCCTCGCACGCAGCAAGCCGTTTGCGCAGTCAATCGGACGCAAAATGAGTGAGCACATGGATGTATTTCGCGCGATGAAAGATTTCGTGCGATCCATTTTTTCCCTGGAGGCATCCACGTCCGAGTACCTGGATTTGCCGTTGATCCTCGAAAAGTATGCGAAGATTGAAAATTGCATCCATTCCAAGTGCAACAGTCCCGAGATCGACACCAGTGCGTGGCTCTACGCCGTGCGTCGGCTACCTGACAACATCACGAGTACCTTTTGTTTCGACCTTGGCCGTGCACTGCCCCCATTTATTGCGGACCGTATGCGCAAGGCGCTCGAGTTGGTGGAACGTAAGCAACAACAGCAGGCGACCAACCAACTGTTGCTGGCCGCCAGCGCCAGCACCGCGCGTTCTGCTTCGGCGAATTGGCTTCCGCCGAGTCGGGGAAGCAGCTTCTCGGCGGCGGCAACGGCGGATTCCCAAGCAGCTGCTGCATCCGGAACGGGAGACATCGTCTTCATCCCCACTAAGGAGCGTCGGCGCTGTTGCTGGGAGTTGGGCGTGAAGGGCAAAACGCTCGTGTTGCTGCGAGACGGATTCACCGACATGCTCGATTTCATCACATGCCTGTGCGTTCATATTTTCGAAGCCAAAACACTACGAGCGCGTCTTCAGGGTATGGTCCACCCACCAGCTGTTGATATTCTTGATAACGTGCTCTCCGCAGCCGCACGAGTGAATGCTGCTTCGACCGCCGTCGTTGCTGCTGCGTCTCATGGGTTAGGTAGCCCTCCGGATGAAGATCCAGATGTCCAGAGAGCCGTTTTAGCGAAATTTCCGCTGACAGACTTCGAGCGCGCGGGAATGCACGCGATTTGGCCGAAGAACGTCATGCGGCGGATCTACGAGGTGTTGATGCACCGAGAGGAGTTCATGCTGCGCGTGGACAGCAGCTTGTCTCGACGATTCCAGGTGGATCCCTTTCACGAGTGGGTCCTTGGCATTCGTAAGACCATTTTGGCGAAGTTAAATTTGCCTGCCTACGCGCCGCTTCCCGACGATCTCATCGTGGATGTGATCAGCAGCAACACGCACAGTACGAAGAACTGTTTGAGCCGCTTCGCTCGCGTATTTCGCGATGAAATCCTGCAATACGGTCAACAACATCAACCCGGTACCGTGGCCCTGAAATGGGACTGCGAAGAGGACCTCGTTTACGTTTTGATGGCCGGCTATCTAGCCTTGAACCCGCACCGACAAGACGACCACATCGAAGCGCTACGTGCGTGTGGAATCGAAATCATGGACGATACGGCCCTCACGGGCCTGAAGGTTGAGATCATCCCAGTCAATCGCATTGACCTGTCCCTCGTCGACCGCGCGATCAAAATCGCGCCCGCCGCCTTGGACAACGCAAGTTTCGTTCGGCAGCACACGGGGGTCGGCGACGAATCACCTGGCGCCTCGCCGTTGGCCGCTCCTTCCAAGCCTCCGCCATCTGCTTTGACCGCCGCCTTGAACTCTCCTGAAGCTATTCAACGATCCGAAGCGTCGACGGATTCTCCGGTGACGTCGCCCGTCAAGTTTAATACGACGCTGCGAGGCGCTTCGTTTTCCGCGTCGCAACAAAAGGAGGATTCGTCTGGAGGCTCGCGCGCGGCGACGCCCGGAACGAACCTCGCGCCGCCTGCGTCCTCCTCATCGACCCGTCCCGTCCCGCTGCATTTTATCATTAACACTGATTTCGCCTTCGGCGCCCAGGCGGAGGGCATCACGAGGGCCCTCGTGACCATCTTTGGAAAACGAATCCGCAGTTTTAACGTCATGGGCAAAGCGGGCGGACTCATCGGCAAGCGAGGAGACGTGCAACTGGCAACCAACGTGCTGTTCAGCAAGAGTTCTCTATTGACGGAAGACCCGCTTGACGAACTTCGGGCTTGCGGCAACCACGACGTCAGCTTGGAGCGGCTCAAGCAACTGGCAGGCCCAAGCCGCTCCGTGCATTGCGGTAATGTGCTGACGATTCCGGGCACGATGCTACAGAATGCGAAATTGTTGCGTTTCTACCGGACCATTTGGCAGTGCGTGGGGGTGGAAATGGAAGGGTCGTACTTCGCGCGACAAATTCGCGAAGCGCAGCGAGCGCACTTGCTCTCTCCTGATGTGATCACGCGGTTTGCCTATTACTCGTCCGACCTGCCTCTAGAAGTAAGCGCGTCGACGAATCTTTCGGCATCGATGAAACCGAACGAAGGGACCCCACCTCTGTACGCCATCATGCGGCTGTTTTTGGAACAGATCCTTAATTAGGACGCGAAGGCAAACCAGGCAGGCTGTTATTCGGTCGATGAATTTCTTTCGCTTTCTAATTCGATTTTTAGGATGGGCATTTGTCTTCCGTGACGATTTTCTGCGTGTTGGTGTCAACGCGATAGGGTCCAGTCGTGACAGCCCCCGGTTACTCTCTCTTGTTGCTCTCTATTTTCCCTGATGTCTCGGTCGATGCTGCTGCTGGCCGTGGCGGTCCTGGCAACCATCGTGGCTGGGAACACTGTGACGTATCAGTATTGCCAAGACAACATGTGCCAGACGGGCTGCCAGACCCAGAACTTTCAAGAGAATGCGTGCTTGCAGGAGAACGGCGCAAATGCCACCGTGGAGCTATCTTGCTATCGTGGGCCCAGCATGTGTGCCGATGCCTCGACGTACTCGGACCCACAATGCACGGTGAAAACAGCGGATCTCGCCACGGTTTGCAACAGCTGCCAGAACAACTACACCTTCTCGTGCGGCGCACTCAACGGAGCCTTGTTTTGGGTGTCGAACTGCACGGACGCGGCCTGCCAGAATTGTGGTGGGGCGACGATCGTACCCTTCAACAAGTGCAAATTGTTGCAACCAGGAGTGTACGGCCTCGTGAAAAGCGTTCAAAAGTGTACCGTCGTGACGTGGAAGACGTACGCCAACAACAACAACTGCCAAGGCACGCCCTCCCAGATGCAGTACTGGGACAATCATTGCAACAGCGGGGTGATGTTTCAGTGCAACAGTGACCGGAAGCGGAACGTGGAAGGCCGCATTGCCGGTCGCCGCCGTCGTGACGATTGATGACGCAGCACCGCCGCCGTTCGCCTACCCTTTCCACAAAAGAAAAACAACAAAAGTGGTAACTCCCCACCACACCCACAAACAAAAAGCAGCCTCGCCAGGCCTCATTGTTACACAGGGCACGCGGCACGTGAGCGTGTAACTGGGCGGTTCGATTCGTGGCCTGGAATGCTGCCGGGGCTCACACTTGGCCTAGCGGCTCGTTTCACCGATATGCAAGGATCGACGATGCATTCCCTCTCTCGCACTCTCACCTCCAAAGCGAATCGCCAAAAGAAAGCTCTTGTCATCATAAACGTTTGGGTTCCATGGCATACCGTCGATGGTTATCGGCATGCCGCCACGGTCACCTGGCGAAGAAGCTCGTAGCGGTGGTCGCCGTCGGCACCCTTGGCGCTGCCGCCGCGGTCGTCCACCCGTTGGGTATCGCTTTGTGTGAGCCATCGAGTGGACCGGGTCACGACGATTCCAGCGCATCTCACTACTCAGCGAGCAGCGTGTCGTATTTTCTCCCTGGCCAGATTAAAGAGGGCGCCACGACAGATGCTTCGTCGCTGTACGCGACGTGCGCACCTTCGATTTTTGCTGACGTTCTTCCCACGGAGTACGAGGACCGTGGTCACCTTCAAGTGGGAGAGGAGGCATTGACCGTGCAACCGACAGTGTTTGCGCAGATGGGCGTGCTCGAGCCGACAACAGATGGTTTCGCTTCCCTATTCGGCTCGGTGCACGACACGACGCCGACGCGGCGCGCGAGTAGCGACGTTTCTTGGAGAACGTTGCACGCGGACGATAAGTTTTGTGATTTAGGTTCCGGAGTGGGAAATGTTTGTCTGCAGGCGTTGCTTGATACACCATGTCGCAGGGCCATCGGTATCGAAATCATCCCGAGCCGTGCGGAGTATTCCCGTGTGGCATTCCGACGTGCCGCTGAAAAATTTTGCCCCGATGCACTCAAGGGGAAATCATTCGTTGCGTATGAGTTCGATATCACGAAGTGTGGTGCGTTGCTCAATTTGCAGCGTGTAACCGTGGTGTTCGTACACTCTTGGATGTTCGACGACGCGTTGATGGACGCGATGGCCACGCAACTGGCGAAGGTTTCCAGTCTCAGACTGGTCGTCTCGTCGAGGCCACTGTCCGTCCCCACGCTGAGCCGTAAGGGAGGACATTGGACGTCTGCGGGAACGGTCGCAGCGCGCGCAGATTGGAATGCCGAGGCCCCATTCCACGTCTACGTGTGTTCCACGGTATGATGATTGTGCGCATCTTTTTTCCCCTCCTTCCTTGGAGAAGCGCTGTGTCGCCTCTCGATGCTTGATTTTTATTACGGGTTGTTTTGAGGTTGCCACGCGTCACCAAAGCATCCCCTTCTGGCGTGCCCATGCTGCGTGATGGAACGGCCAATTTGGACGCGTCAACGTGGGTGTCAACGTGGCAGCTGAGCCGCGTGACTGTGTTTTTTTTCGCCGGCGCGGTTCTGTTGTATGTGACGATCATCGAATACGGACCGTCGCTCCGGATGCGGCACCATCGCCGCGGCGGTAATTTCAGCGGTTTGACCACCGAATTCGTCGTCACTTCTGGACCGCTTTTTGGTGAAGGTGCGGTTGCGTTGCCAGCAGACCAGCTGCCGATCCGCTCCGCCGCCACAGCGCAGCCGGCTTCGTCTGCAGCGCTGAACACCACATTCAGAGACGACTTAGAGGCACCGCGTCGTCGTTCGAAAAGGGTGCCGAGGGCATCGCACCCGACGGACATGTCCGATGGCGTTTTCAGCTTCGGCGACGAGGATGTGGGTACGCTGTCACTTTCCACCGACGATGGCGGCGACGCCGCAGGGGGCGAACGACACGCATGGATTGGTCGGCCGAGGCGCGGCTGTGCGACACAGGCGAATAGCAAACGGTCGGCATTGGACAAGTCTGCCGCCCCGGTGATGAACCTCGTGGTGCTCGTCAACGCCGGGGTTCGCTACGACGCCGCGGCGTCGGAGGCGGTGGTCGCGCCGCCGCTGTGGACGTCGACGCTGAGGTCAGCGATTCACGACGTGGTGATGCCGGCGTGCGCGTCGGCGGTCGTCGTGGATTACTGCACGTTCGACCGCGAGCGGGCGGCGGCGCTCCTGAGCGAAGAAGAAGACGTTGGGGAAACTGATCACTTGGGCATCGACGCAAACCTTACGAGCGAAGTCGACGCGAGACGATATCTTGCGGAACCCCAACTCACGTATCCTTTGTCGTGGCTGGGCTGGACGGTGCCGCGCGTGTGTGTGGAGCACACGGAGGCGGGGACATGGGAGGCCGCTCTCGAATCCTTGGTTCACCGAGTATCCCATTCGGTTGAGGGGGGGCACGACGCACATCGGCGCTACACGTTATTAACCCTCAATGTGTCTGGGCACAAGTATTTCGAGTGGTCTACTTCCGAAGGTCATGATTGGCCAAGCGCGGTGTTTACGGCAACCCGTCAACAAAGCCAGCCACCTAGTCGGGATGGGATCACCCAACAGCTGCCGTGTTTTGGCAACTTGCTCAGCCATTGCCATCCCGCTGTGCCAAGGCCGATTATCGAAGGCACGGTTCGAACATCGGAGTGGCGGCCCGTTGACCGAATGCGGGAGGGAGGAGACGCCTTTGCCGTGGCGAGGATTGAGCAGCGCGGCAAGCTGGTGGGGTGGATTCGACGGGACGTGGAGAGGCAGGACGCCTATGGCACCGCCGTGGCTTTTCAGTCACGTCGGTTCTCCGATTCGCCATCCACCGACACCACCTCGAGCCGATTGCCCCGTCGCCGGGGCGGGACGATCGTCGAACATGAGACGATTGTCAACATGACGGAGGCCAACGACCGTCGCAGAAGGGACTTTTACGCCTTTCTAAGACGGATTGCTGCCAATGGGACGAGAGCCTTTCGACCGCAGCAGCGGCGACGCATCCTCGCCCAGGACGTGGACGTTGATAGTGATGCCAACGACAACGACGATGCCGCGACGCGTGACAATCTTGACAAGAACCGAACCGTTCGAATCGGTTCCCAGCGTCGTAACATCACCTCTGGGTTGCCTGTGTCGTCGTGTGCGGACATATCGCGTCTGCGAGGTTATCGTGCCGACGTGCCATTCATGTCGGTGTTTATTTCAGGTCAGTTGCGAGCCATCAACCGGACACTCGATTCCTTGCAGTGGGCCGCGCGGGGAAAAGTGTCGCTGTGGCTTTTCGCACTTATAACTGTCGATTCTCGGGCCGATCCTGTTCGTCGCGATCTGTCCGATGAAGAAGTTCGACTGGAGGTGGCTGGCTGGAACCGACTCATGTCGTTCCCAAGCCTACTAGGTGTGCTCGTTTTCGATGTCCAACCCATTCGCGCGCAACTGATTGTCAAAGATTTTCACCGCGGTTGGCCGTACGTGGTGAAGGATTCCACTCGACCCGATCGGACGGTGATGCAATGGTATATTACGTTTGCCGGAAACGCGTTTCGGCGGATGTACGAGTCACGGTGTCAGCTCGTCGCGGCGAGGAAGCATCGTCGTGTCAACGGGCGACGCCTTCATCGTGGGGAGGCGGCAGCCGGATCGCCTCCCGTTCCTTTCCGGCTGGACACGGCGCACGAATCAAGGCCCATGCAATTTGACTTGTCGATGCGACTGCGCACGGACACCGTCATGCTTGAGCCGTGTCCGCTGGCCAAGTTTTGGGACGGGAAGCTACACATTCCTGCGGGATGGGACTTCGGCGGCATCAACGACCAATGGAGCGTCGGCGAGCCGCGGTTTCATGATGTGGCCATGCAAAGCGCGTTCGTCGTCGACCAAGGTATCACGCAATGGCGCTGGCCGTTTCACGGAGAGACGGTATTTTCAATGGTCCTCAGCACGGGTGCCGTGACGTCGCAGATTGTTCGCGACGGCTGCTACGGGCTGCTGTACAAGGACTTGCAGAACCGATTCGATTACAAATGGGTGCGCTATTCAACGGCTCGCATTACACAGGACATTGAATCATCTCGGCGCAACCGGAGCGATTATCAGGCGGCAGAGGACTATCCGACATTCCGCCGTTTCCGATCGCTTCGCAACAACGAATGATGTTTCGTCGAAAAAAATGATGATTCACGCGGGGCGAGTTATGCGTATCCTTTGCGCGGTTCGAACGATGTCGAATGTTGTTGCTTTTCATCTGTCACTCGCGAGTTTCCCCCCGCAATGGAAATGAGGCGCGCCGCTCGAGTCAACGTGCTGGTCGTCGTGGCCATCTTGCTTGCCGCCGTCTTGCTCTACGTGCAAAGGCCACCTTCGTTTCTGCGATGGATGTGCTTGACGCCGCTAGGAGAAACGGCGAGTCAGAGCGAGCGGTTTGCTCCTCCAAAGACGCTGTGGTCCGTTCCACCTGCCACGTCGGCCGACTTGCCAGGTCGTGGGAGGAAGGTGGTCATCACGGGCGGTGCTGGATTCATCGGGTCGCAATTGGGTTGGTTTTTGCACAATGAGGGTTTCGATGTCGTGCTGATTGACAACATGAAATTCGGGTATCAGGACAACCTGATTGTTGACGGCAAAAAGTTCGGTACGGTGGTGGTGGCTGATGTGCTGGACGCTAAACGGCTCGTTCCGTTCATTGAGAACGCCTTCGTGATGTTTCACTTCGCAGCCCTGTCCGCGCTACCGGTGTGTCAGAGCCGTCCCCAGGAGGCCATGGAAGTAAACGTCGGTGGTACGGCCGCGATGTTGGAGATGGCCCGTCTCCATAATGTTGAGCGATTCATTTTTGCGAGCACGAGTGCCACCTACGAGAATACTGCACCGAATGATGAAGGGCGCTTGTCGGAGAACGCAACCGTGGATCCGCACCTGATTTATTCGCTCACTAAACTGCAAGGTGAAGAACTCGTTCGCGCGATGGCGAAGTCATACAACATGGACACGGTGATTTTACGTTTCTTCAACGTCTACGGTCCGCATCAAGATTTTCGCCGCTTGTCTCCCCCTTTTACAAGCTACATCGTTCGCGAGCTCATTGCGGGACACCGAGCGATTCTGCATTCTAACGGCTTGCAACGACGCGATTATGTGCACGTGGACGATCTCATGCGACTGTGCGTGCTGACGATGACGAGCACCAAGGCGGTTGGCTATACCTTCAACGTCGCGAGCGGCGAAAGTTACAGCGTCAATGAGATGTACGAGATCGTCGCCAAGTACGTTAACCGTACAGACGTTGTACCCGAATATCACTCTGCCGAGCGTTTTTGGGACGCATATCCGGAGTTGTTCCAGGGGCGACGCCCCATCGACAAGAAGATTCTGATCAAGGAAGTAAACAAAAACAGTCGCGGTGACAACTCCCGCGCCGCAGATCGGCTCGGATGGGTTCCACGGGTGACCATGCAGAAAGGACTGCATGGCCTTGTCGACTACATGCGGGAAGCATTGCGTGCGCTGCGCACCAACGGGGATACCGATCTGAAGACTGCTTGGGTGTAGGCGGTGCGGACCACCTGAAACAAACACAGCTCACACTGTACAAAAAGAAAGGAGCTGCGCCGAAAGTTCATCTGGGAAAGAGAGGTTGCATCCCATGGGGTCGATTCCCACTGCATTGACAAAAACAGATTTTTTTTTCCCCCCCCCCTCGTCCCCTTCGTTGTTGCTTTGACGCCACCCTATGAATCCTTCTCTGTTCGACGTCGTGGAAGGCAATGTTGCTTGTGCAGCTTTTCATCCCCAACGCGCGTCGTGCGCCATCGTCGGCCTGCTTCGACCGAGTGCCGCGCTGGTCGAGGTCGTCTTCGGGAGCATGGCCGACGCGCTATCGCGGACGTCTGCACTCTCACACGGCAGTGGCAGCCGCAGCTTGGAAGCCTTGTCCGCCTTGCCCGAGTTGCAACCTCCGTGCTGTGTCATCGGCTCGCCGATCGCGTTGAGAGCCTCACCCACCCACATTCTCTTCGTCGAGGGAAGCGCAGACTACCCTTGCACAATTTCCGGCGCTCGATTTCTGGTCATTCTGGAAACACGAGTCGTCGAAGTGTACGATTACGCGAGTCGCACACTCGTGCTGAGGCACGAACCTCGAAGCCCGACGCTGCTGGAGCGGTCGGCCAGAATAGCATCCGCGTGTCTCGTCGGGGGTACCTTGTTCTTTGTGCCGCTCCTCGTCGAAGAATCGTCTAGCGACTCGGATGATCCTGACGACCGGAAAAAGCAGCAACGACGACAGCTGCGTCAGCAGCGCACCGTTACGACGGGATCGGCGATCAGCACCGACGCTCAAGTAAAACCATCCGGGTCGGTCTTCTTCATGGCGACCATGCGCGCCAATGTGGACAAAAGTATCCCCCGCGTCTCCGGTCGCAAGCCGGTCGTGTGCATGGCGTCGCATCCGCTGTCTCCTTTTCTGGCCGTCGTCCATAGTGACTTGCAGGTGAAAATTTACCACATTGTCAGCGTCGTCGACGCGGCCTCGGCCAGTGTTGAAAAGTCGGTGGTGCCGGCGCTGTACAACGTCGTGCCGCTGGCGGATTCGTCATTGGCGTACACGTTCAACGGACGCGCGGCGTGCAACGGCCACGCGCGATTTGTCCAGTTTTTCCCAACGATCGTCACACCGGCATTGCAGATGGACCAACAAATGCTCGTGGACGCGCACGGAAAACCCCTGACTGCTTCCGCGCTCAAGAAGCGCAGGAAGCGAGTGTTTGAACATCTCGCTATCGTCGTCGCAGGGGGGAAACAACTATCCGTCGTCGATGTCGCGACACCTGGCGACGCAGTCGTTCGGTACACGATCGCAGCCCCCACTGGGACGACGTTCGTTGCTTCGTTCAGCGCGTCGCGCACCGCCAGTGCGGTCAGTTTGCCTCCGCATGGCCTGCCGCGCCAAGTGCTCTGGGTGCTCACAGCTGAGGGAAGCATTATCGCTTTCACAAGCGACGAGTCTTTCTGCCGAGCCACGCAAGTGTTGGCTGAAATTGACTACAGCGAAACGACTTCGGTTCTCCTCGTCGGCGCGGGGGGACGCGTCGCCGCTTGTGTAGGAGGCTTAAGCGACGGCGGAGTTGGTGGCACGCCACAATCACCCACGGGGTCGCCGACGTTCAACTCTCCAGCCACCGCATTAGGTCGATTGGTCGGCGCCTTCGGATTCGTCGATGTGCACCCCAGTGGCATGTTCGTGCAGTCAATCATCCGAGGTCAATGGGCCGTGAAGTCATTGGTGCCGGTAAAATCTTGCGGCGTAAGCGCTGCGTCGTCGTCGATGACGCATCTTAACGCCACGCATCGCTTTGTCACAGCTTGTCCCCTCAGCCAACCGTCTGCGTCGCTGCAATGGTGGCCAGAATCGAAAAAAGAAGTGGTCGACCCCCTCGTCGCGGCGGGGACGAACACGGCGCAGGCGGCGACGGCGTACCACGTACCGAGCTTCACGTACACTGCGTGTGTTGGTCGCAATCCATCCGAGCTCCTCGTTTATGCGCACGATCTCCGCATCGACGCCTCGGGCGGCGTGACGGGCCGGGCGTCTACGGCGCCCATGGACTCTATCGCCATCGCGGTCATTGAGGAGCGAGGCCAAGTGGCCGTTCAGCGAGTGCTCGTCCTCCGGAGCCATCCCGTAGCCTCTGTGGGCGACAAGCCATCTGAGCCATCGTATGACCTAGTCGTCGTTCACTACGATCACACGACAAGCCATCGCAGCCTGAATCGCGAGCCTCGTCGGGTGAGCCGCTGCGTGTGCATCGCCGTGAGCGACGTGGCTCTCAACGGGCTGCTCGCCTACATGCACGCAGCCGGGCCAAGCGGGACGTTCGCCCCTCTGACGCCCGCAGAGCAAATGCTGAGCGAGCTTCGCGGGGATGTCAGCGCCGTCAGCGGTCGTGGACCTGTCGGTGGGGGTAGTTTTGCACCGTCCATGCCTGCTCAGGTGGGGCACTTGGTGCGTGCCGGAAACGGCATTTCCGTCCTCGTCGCTAGAGATGCCGTTGTTTGGATACGTGACTGGCGAGATCACCGTACCAATGGAACTCTCGTCTCCCACGGCGGAGAGGCGCATCAGGGGAGCGACGGCATGGAGTGGCACACGGCCGTGCCGCAAACGGGTAGTGCCAGCTTGATCCCAGGTAGTCAGAGTACGGGAAGCTCTACGAGAAGTGGTGGGGGACTGAGGGCGTCGGAAGACATCGCCCTCGATGTCCACCTTCTCAGCAAAGCTACTGGACCCGCCGTCGCTCCCGACAACGCGGAAGCGCGTATGAACTCTGGATCGCTCACACATACGGTCCACACCGCATTCCGGCACTTCGGCCCAGCCACGCGGGTGATCCTGTTCAATCGCATCTTGATGGCGACCCTGAACTCGGCCAACGGTCAGTTCACGTTTCTGCAGCGTGGGGACCGGCAACCGGTCTCGAATGCCACCGGTGGACTTCAATTTGTCGGCGGCACCCGCCCGGATGCCACCATTTTGGTGCCCAAGCGTGATGCCTTGTCGACGGTGGACCTCGTCCAAGTGTGGCACTCGGATCTCAGCAGCAGCACGAGCTCCACCGAAAGATTGTACATGGTCGCCCTTCTTAATAGCGACGAAATGTTGACCTTCGTCATTGTCCAGGTCGAAGGCGGAAATTCGAGCCGTGGATGGGTGCACGCGGCCCCTCGAAACATTTTCTTCCCTGCCAGTTTGCGCACCCACGGCGTGGTGTTCTTCGGGGCAAGTTTGCTCGCACTTGGCGAAGACGGGGCGCTGCGACGCGCAGCATTTGGATCGACTCAGTTTGACATGGTGTTCACGTCTGGGCGCGCAGGTAGCACTTTACTCGCTGTTCTCGAGGATCGGATTGTACTGTTAAGTCCTCGACAGCACCGTGAACCGCTGTGGTCTCAGTGGTCCGCAATGAACCCAGCCGAAGTCGCCGTGCCCGCTGCTCAGCGGCTGAGCCGCAAGCGTGGCGTCTCAGGACGTCAAGACACGCCCTGGACGGTCCCAAGTTGTGACAGGGTCGTTCATGTGCCGATCAACTGGTTAGACGCGCTGCTTGCGTCCTGGCTGGCCCTGCCCCGGAAGGCGATGGACGCTCTGGGCGGCCACTTGGGCAAAGGATTCCAAGCATGGGTGGCGCGCTGGCCGCAGAGTCACTACCACGCGTCGCTCGGGCTTGCGCATGGTTTGGCCGGACGTGTGGGTCTCTTGCACACGGCCGCCTCCCTTGCTGGCGACTGCAATGCTAGGAGCGCCAATACGGGCTCCCTCGCGCAGCAGCCACAAGGTCGCATTTCTGCACACCCGTTGACAGCGGTTGACACAGTGCTGTTTCTCGCGGACGTCAAAGCAACACTGAAGCGGCGCTCAGATACCAACGGAGGTGACAACGGAGGAGCGGAAGAACCACTCTCGGGAGTCGCAACAGTCGCAGATTGGCTTTCCGGGGCGCTTGGCCAGCTATCTTGGTCATTGAATAACGATGGTCGCGTGGCCCCCATCGCGACGCTTCTCGCCTTGTGCTGCCACTTAACGTTGGACAACATTCCGACAGAGTTTCTGGAACAAATTCACGAGCAGCTATTCAGCACGCCATCGCGGGTGTGGCAGTCCTACAAACTGTGCGTCAATGCTTTCCTGCTATCCCCGTCCGATACCCCGGCATCCGGATTTCCGAGGATCGAACGATTCGTTCAAAACGCCGTTGACGCGGCATCGTCGAAGATTCCTCGGGTGTTGCATGCTCACATGGCAGGGCTGGCCGCTTCGTTTCGCGGAAAGAGCGCGCCTCCTGTGGCCACCGCATCCTCAGAAGACGACGTTCCGGTAGCCTTGTCGGCCGGCCCGGCTTCACCCACAATGCGTTCCAAACTGCCGAATACGCTTGGCCACACCGCGCTGGTCGCCGGGCGTGGCGATCCTCAAGCTGCGGCCGCTGGGAGCACTGGCTCGGTCGCCTTCTACCCGCATGCCGCGCAGGCGGAGGCGTTACTCCGAGCGAAGCGCTATGGCATGTGGCCCACGACATCGGCAAGGGAGGATGGTGACTCCGTCCAGCAAGGTCCGCCTCGGCTTCCGATCGCAGCTGGGAGCGCATTTCAAGGACAGTACGAAACGGCCTCGGCGGATGGCAGCACGGCGGGTAGTCGGTATTCGGGAACCCAAAGCGGGGTCACGACAAGCTTTGTAGGCGACACGAACGTGGACGTTCAAGTGAAAGGGCGGTCGGCCGACGTGGTCGCGCAGCAAGACGCGCTGCGCGCAGATTTCTTGCGTTCACTTGCGCCAGGCACCGGAGGCGAAGGCGAAGACGACGACGGCAGCGCACCCCGGCGACGCCAGCGGCTGCAGATCCAGTTTGCCGAGCCCGGGGCCAATCCCGGTCCCGACAATGGTGGAACAACCAAAGAAGATGGGGGTTCCGTGCCCGTCGCAGGACTGGCACCCCCCCCTACGGTTCACGGCGGCGCCCGCCGTCGCGTGGCGGCATCGCGCCAAGAGCGGTCGATGGCGGAAATACTGCAAATCGGATTTAATCACTTTGAGCGAGAGGAATACGCGGAAGCAGAGGTCGAACTCCAGCAAGCGCTCGATCGCTTGCTCCGGGACCCTCAAGAGGTGAATCACGCGTCGACGAGGATCGCGCAAGTCGCGGCGTACCGGATCGCATGTTGCATCGGGAGCCACGCCCCAGCCGCGGACGCGGTTGTCGCGCTGGCAGCCATGCTGCACATGCTGCAGCTGCCGATAGCAGGGGAACACCTTTCGCTGATCTGCAAGTGCCGCTTACGCGAGGTGGTGACCCTCTCGCTGCCAAAAACCTCGCAGGCAATATTAGAATTGTGGAGATTTTCTGCACCCGAAGAAACCGACACGGCCGAGTTTCTCTCGCTCCAAGGTGACGTGGAGGCGCTTTCGACAAAAGCAGCTGCGGCGAAGGCCGGAGATGACGAGACACTTTACGAGGCCTTGTCGACGTGGTCGCTCTGTCTCGGGACATTCGAGACCCACGTTCCCCCCGAGCAACTGGCCAAGTGTTCTAACTGCATGGCGCACTACCAACGCCGTTTCGTGGCCGAGCACATGCTGCACCAGGGAGGCGCGGCGGCCGCATCGGCAGATGACGATGACATGGACGCGCCGTGCCCTTTTTGCGCCCTGGGCGTCATCAGCACAGTTGTGGATGGAGCTAGCTAGAAATGGCTCTCTCTCTCTCTTCTCTCCCGCCCGTGTGTTTTCCCGTGGGGATTTTTCTCGACCGCTTATGATTTGAAAGGCAAGTTTTGGTTCGCAGGGGGACGTGCAATGAATTGTTATGTGTGATATTTTGGGTCTCCGCTCGTCAAGGGAAGCGGAAATGGACGTCACTTTGTGGGAAGAAACGGTTCTCCCAGCGGTGCCGAGATGGTGTCGAACCGACGTGGGCCGACACGTCGCATCCGCGCTGGTTGAGTACATCGCGGATCGCCATTTCGCTTTTGTGGCTCAAATTGAGCAGGCGTGTCTGTTACTGCTGCGTGCGCGCGAAGGGAAGACGACCGCGATGGACGACGAGCAGTCGGAGGTTTCGTCGCCTCCCGTTGCCAGTCCGACAACGGCCGCGGCAGTGATGGCGATGCCCAACGAGAGCCGTGCTAACGGAGGCGGCAACGACGCGGCCGAGGACGCCGGATGTCAAATGGGAGCGAGCATGGCGTTACATTTCCTAATGGCGCAAGTGATGTTTGTCGATGGCACCAACAAAGCCAGGGAGTGCGTCAACATTCTGCACGAAAGTCGCCTCGACAACCCTTCCTGGACGCCGAGCAGCGTAGACAAGGACCACGACGGGACTTACTTCCGAAAAGAACCCGGATCGCCTAGCTACAGCTTCCGAGTGAGCGGCTTCGTGCCGGCTTCTCTCATTCACGTTCTTGGCGTCGTGCTCGAGTTGGACTTATTCAAGGAGTGGTTCCCCATGTGTTACTTTTCCGAGGAACTCGCCATGAAGACCAAGTTTCACCGGACTGCCAGATTCTGCGTCAGGCTGTCGTGGCCGTTTAACAACCGGGAATGCTTTTGCGAGGGCTATGGGGTGGACGACATCAGCCACCGCCGAGTGGTCATCAAGTCCCACTCGCCCGCGGATGACGTCCCGTTGTTCAATGGCAAACTGCCCCCGCCCGCCATAGGCAGCAATGTTCGTGCGTTGATGAAGCTGGGCGGTTTTGTGCTCGAGAGCGTGGCGGAAAAACGCACTCGTGTCACGATGTACATTAACGTGGATCCCCAGATTAAAAACGTCCCTCCTATTTTGGTGAACTTCGTCACGAAGAACATCTTTTGGGTCCTGCTTTGGCAGATGGGAAAAGCCGCCGAGCGCGCCGCGTTGCCAACTGGCCCTTACGCCGAGCGGCGGCTGCAACGCAAGGATATGTATGACTACATCCAAGGGCGGCTACATGAAGCGGGAGTTTGACACCTCGAAGACAGATCGATAGCGCATTATCATTCTCTTAAACCCGTGGCTTGACACGTCCATGACCTGCAAACCACCGCGCCCCGACTTCGTGTCCGCGCTGTGTTTTGCGCCTCTCCCCTTTTTCAGAGGAAAAGGGACTCATTTCGCCAAACGCACAGAGGGAATATGGCGTCGGTAGCGGCGGAACCCGCACCGTCCAGTGAGCGGGGAAATGTGGTGGACGACGATGACGATGAGCTCCTCCTGGGCGCACAAGCGCAGCTGCTAGGTGAAATGATTCGCGTCGTGGCCAACCTCGTGTTGGATGAGCGCTGCGCGAGAAATGTGGTGGAAGATGGCTTCCCGCTCATTGTTCATCGCGACTTCAAGCCATTCGATCCGTTCCGCGTGTCGATCAACAAGCTGGAGGGCGCCGAGGCCGACGAGGTGAACGACTTGTTGCGGGACGAGCGCAACGCATGGCGGCGAATCCGCGAGAGGGAACCCATTGCGCGTTCACAGGCACGAACAGGGGAGCGCCTTGCCCAACAACGTGAGCGCCGCTTGCTGGAAGCCGAGGCGACGCTGGAGGTGTTGCGTATGCTCGCCTCGCGACAGGTGCAACTGGAGCACGTTTCGAAGCGAGTGATGTTGCCGGAGCGAATTGCCGTCCTGCGGGTTGCCGGTGCGCGACGAGCGATCGAGAGTGAGGAGTCCGATGGCCGGGTGGTGCTTCAACGCACGTATCTCACTCACTTGAGTCAAATCGCCAGAAGGTGTCGCCTCGAAATTAGTTAGTTGCATCCACGATTGCTGTAGATTTAGTTATTGCATCGTAGGGTTCTCGAGCGGTGGGGTGTTGCGCCTACATGCAGTGGGTCGATTGCATGATAAATTTCGTATCGCTCGTTTCTCCTGCCCAAAAGCGTTTGCAGTGTCCTTCTTGTTTTCACCGATTCGAGCTGCAGGAGCTCGTCGTGGATGAGTGCCTACCCGAGCCATCGTCGAACTGGAAGCAACAACAGTGCTCTGCCAAACTACACAAATACCTCTTCCAGCGGACAACCCGATTCCCCGAATCAAACAACTTTGGCCCGCAGCCCTACACATCCCGACGGCGCGATGTCTCTCGCGAAGAAAGGCGACGCCGCACATCATGGCGGTGCGCAATCGTCCGTGTCGACATCGGCTTCATCTCCTTTGCCGCAACCGCAGCCTATTCCGTTGTGGCAAATGGCCGCCTTAGCGGCCATCTACATGTTAGGGTCGATCGCTTTATTTTTGCTCATTCGCTTTTCGAAGCAAGGCAAGTCCGCCTCGTACGACAACGCGGCGGCCGTATTTTTCACTGAACTGCTCAAATGGGCGTTTAGCGTGGGAATGATGTATTACCGAACGGGGAAGTTCCTTCCGACTTCCGTATTTCGCGAACAGAGTTACCGCGTCGGCATTTACTATGCGGTGCCGAGCTTGATCTACGCGGTCTACAACAATCTGACCTACGTGAATTTGACTTACTTCGACCCAGGGACCTACCAAGTGTTCATGCAAACACGCGTCATGTTTACGGGCCTTCTCTACGTGCAAATTCTCCGCCGCCCTTTGACCAACCGGAAGTGGGCCGCCTTGGCACTTCTGACTTTAGGAGTGATATCGAAGTACTGGACTTGGAATTTGCAGATTGACTACCGCGTTAGCTTCATGCTGTTTCAGGCCTCCTTGTCGGCCTTCGCGGGCGTTTACAACGAGTTTTTGCTCAAACGCGATATTCAAATGGACGTCAACGAGCAAAACTTCTTCATGTACAGTTTCGCGCTCTTTTTCAATTTATCCATCGGCCTTTATTCCAATCCAACCTACTACGTTTCGGGTCAGGTCTTCGCCTCGCTTTCAGGCATCTTGGCGCTCATTGTTATCGTGAGCGCGACCGTGGGCATCGTGACTTCGTTGATCCTCAAGTTCATTAACGTGATTGTCAAAGCGTTTGCGTCAGCTTGCGAAGTGCTCCTTACCGCGGTGTTTGCCTGGTGGTTGCTGAACGAAAGTTTGACCTCGAAGGACTTCGTCGCGTCGGCTATGGTGATGGTCGCGATTTATGTGTACTACACCGCTCCCGCGGCGCCGACTCCACCGGTC
>ERZ1292633.2001-Hain-H41-02um-R1-2001-length-21257-cov-5_pt1 | contig 21257 bp, 20 predicted proteins | sample MGYA00564406_ERZ1292633 | MGnify/ENA primary metagenome ERZ1292633 (study PRJEB36523, sample SAMEA6512639) | groundwater metagenome | collected 2019-01-08 | study: AquaDiva: Metagenomics assemblies of 32 groundwater samples
TAAGTGATCTCAGTTTTTTCGCAACACACTAAGCGCGCAATCGGCGACCAAATAAAGGCGAAGTTCCAAACTCGATAACTGGCCTCGCCGAGCGCGCAATGCATTGGTCGAGACAAATTCAATAAGCGAATTCCTAACCCCAAAGTCTTGCGCTATGCGGTTTTCTAAAGCATTCACTTGGAGTGACAATGAATTTCTCACTTGTTGTCGGGCCGATTGTGGGTTGTGAAGTTGAAACTCTATTAATCTGTCAATTATTTGTTGCGGGACGCTCTGCAAACCAAGTTCAACTACCATTTCATGAATAAAATTATCATGTTTGTGCGGGTCATTTTTGTCGATTTCAGATAAGACATCGCGCCAAGACCAATCTGAAGGGCCTTCGGCGTTATTTTTGGAGCTTGGCTGAAATGACACTCCGCCAAATGGGTTGTAGCTTCTCTCAGTCTGGGTTTTCGCAGGCATTTCTGGCGCAGGTGTGACCGACTTCATTTCCAAATCTCGGCTGAGGGAATTTTCTTCGCTCAAAATCCGACCGCGTAATCCGCTTGGCCTATTTTGCGGGTATGGCGATTCTTCTAGCGGCGGTGGCTCATATTGTTCGCCCTGCGCTGGAGTTGAACGAATTTGCGTTTTTGGCTGCAAAACTGAAGTGAATTTCATTTCGGACTTTGGTTCAATTTCAGCGCTATTCTTATTGCCGTCGTCAGTTGGCATCGGTGCCGCGCTTGGTCTTTCGTGCAATGGCAAATGCGGCAATTCGACATTTTGCGCGACTTCATTGCGGCTCTGCCTTAATTCGCGCGGGCTAGGTGGCGTATAGGCGCTCGAAAAACCGCCTAAGCGTTGCACAACTTCGTTCAAGGCCGAATAGGATTGGCGCAGCCTTTCTTGGAAGGATTCATCAAGTGCCCTAGTTTCATCGGCGGCCTTACGCCCTGTCTCGCTCAGTTTTTTCAAGGTTTCTTCAAGTGCAGTTTCGACTTGGACCGCACGTTCGACGGCTTCTGCCGGCAAGGCGTCTAGCTTGCGATTAAGGCTTTCAATAACGTCTTCCACTGCGCGCGCTTGATCCGAGCAAGATTTCACAACATCATTAAAACGGTGTTCAATCCGCATCCCAGCGTCGTTAAGTAGGGAAGTGGATTGGGCAATCAAGTCCTTAGCACTCACAATGCGATTTTCGACAAACTCGCCTGCTGCTTGATTGATTTCGTAATTTTGTTGTCTAATGCTTTCGAGGTGAATCCGATTTTCACCAACTTGCTTAGTCACATATTGGTTTGCTTCGGCGGCTAAACGCTTAATGGAGTTTGAAGTTGCGTCCAATGTTGCGAGATTATCCTCGGCAATCAATTTTGCTTTGTCAGTTTCCGCGCGCAGTGCCGTAACAATTTGGATTGCGCTTTGCTCAGCAATTTTGCGCACATCGTCGATAGTCTTGATGCTTAGCCCTCTGGTATCCTCGGTTTCTCTCGCGATTATTTGCGAAACTTCCTTTGCGGTTTCGCTCGCCCGATTTGCCGCATCTTGCAGCGATTGGGTCGCGCCAGTGACGCCACTGACTGCATCATTAGCACTAATGCGCGCTTGCACCATTAAATCATGAGCACTCGTTAATGCAACTTCGCCGCGCGTGGAAGCTTGATCTAGACCTGAAATCGCCGCCAATGTTTTGCCAAGTGCTTCGTCCAAACGGTTGGCAGCAAGCCCAGCAGAATTAATGGCTTCGATTGATTTGGCATTCAAGCCTTCGGCGGCCTTGCTTAATAAAGCCGCACTGGTTTCAATGCCTTGAGCCCCAGTTTTGGTGGATATTTGGGCAGATTTTGTCAATTCTGCGAGCGCTTCAAGCAATGCTGACAGCCGCACCCGCTCAGATTCCATTGTGTTAACCAGAGCATCAGCGCCCGATTTTGCTTCTTCTGACGCTTTTCTTAGACCAACGGTTCGGATTTCAATTGTATTTTCTAAATTCCCAAGTTGCGAAGCCGCAGATTGGATAGCGTTTTCAAGCCTTTCGACTTCGCCCCTAACTGCCGATAGTGTCGATTTGGCTGCTTCTTCGGCGGCTTTGCTAGGTTCAACAAGTTTTCGCGCGGCTCTTACTAATGCTTTGGCTTCGCGGTTTGATGAAACAATGCTCTCGCCCATCGCCCCTGCCAAAACCGAGAGCCCAGCGGGCCCCAAAAGTGCAATTACCATTGTGAATAATTCAAGTTGACTAATGCCTTGGGTATTGCTGTTTAGATAAAGCAGCGCCGCTATTATCCAAATTGTTGCTGTCAAAAGCGAGAACATGAATAAATAAGGCGGATGATTTGGCTTTTTTATTTTGCGCGCTTTTTGCCCATTGGTTTCTTCTTCAATTGCGTCAAAAGTAATCGCGCCAAAATCTTCATCTTGAATGACAATTTCAGATTGGCTCGCGACTGGGAAATTAGAATTTTCACTTACGGAAAACTCTATTGCAACATCGGGGGCAATATCGACGATTTCAGCTTCTTTTTGTTGGTTGGTCGGGTCTTTTTTACGCAAAATACTGTTCTCGCCACTAAATAAACTATCCAATTTGCATTCTGCAAGAATTAAAGAAAAGCGCCCAATTCATTTAACGATTGAATGCGCGTTGCTCGCTCAAAGCCGTCAATACTTAGGAAGCCGAATTAAAAAACCTAATTTGAAATTTTGCCCGACTTTTGACCTTGCGACAAGTTTCAATCGGATTCCTGTCCGCCGAAACGCTTGCCGAAAAACTGCTTCGCGCGGTTTCAATATTTAATTGCACCATAGCCACGTTTTCGTTGCTTGCCTCACTATCGGCACTCGCGTTTTCGCGCACAAGCCCAACACCGCTTAGCGCTAAACCTACGGAAATAACAAAACCAACCAAGGCTTGCAAAAATTCTATCATACCCAACCGCAATCGCGTGGTTTTGAACCACAAAAACCATTTTCACCAATTTTTAGCGAAATAAACGCCAAAGTCAATCAATTCATATTGCGGCGCTCTTTCCATTAAGGCTGTTTACTGCGTTGATGTTAACCAAATAAAGATGAAAGTAACAATTTGTTGCTATCGTGAAACCACGAGGCAAAAATGAAGAAAATACTTTACGCAGAAGACAATAGCGGTATGCGCAAAATGGTCAGCCATTATTTAGGCGCGGTTGGTTTTGAAGTAGTAGTTACAACTGATGGCGATGAGGTCATTGAATTAGCCAAAAACGAGTGTTTTGACGTTATTTTGCTCGACGTGACTATGGAGCGGGTTGATGGTATAACTGCCGCGATTGCTATACGGCAAATGAATAATTCTAACAAAGATGCACCTATTGTCGGTCTAACTGGTCGCACTGAAATGAGCGAAGTTTCGGCCTGCATTGACGCGGGCATGGACAAAGTATTGGCAAAACCAGTCGATTTGGACGTGCTTGCCGAAGTCATGCTAAATGTATGCCGAGGCGATGCCCAAATTGCCGAAATTGATGACCAAATGGCGGCATCGAATTTGAAACCCCAACCCGCAGTATATTTAATGCCTAAAATTATCGATTTGGATGTATTGTCTAATTATCAAAAAACTGCTGGTGCTGGTTCTGTCGAGGGCATATTGCGTGATTTTTCCGATTCTTGGCCGCGAAAAATCGGCCAATTATATTCTTGTGTGGTTTCGAGGAAATCGATAGGTTTTGCTCGTGCGCTCGAGGAATTAGGTGCAATTGCCGCCGGCATTGGCGCAGGCAAAGTTGCTGAATTTGCGGCGCTTGCTGGCAATACTGAAGACGAAGCAAATTGTTTAGAAGCGCTTTCTCAATTGGTTAAAAGTTGCGATGAAGTGCAAAGCATTATCAACGCTCTGTCCGAGCCCGCACCAACTCAAATTGAAAGACTGAACTCGCCTAACATTACTAAGCCAGACGGATTGCCAACTCAAAATCATATGAGCTTAGTGCCAAGTGAAGATAGCATCATTCAGCCAGATTTTGACTTCGCCAAAATTGACCGAATTGCAAGCTAATTTAACGCAGTCCCAATAATTCTACATATTTTGTAAATAATACATTAACTCTCTTGGCGCACTTTAAGCCATGGTGTCGAATCATGCATATTGCGTAGAATTGACAAAATTTGGCATTTAGGTGGTAATAATGGGCGTAAGCACACTGCGAGCAAGTCTTAGTGAAGCTGACATAAGGTCACTTATCAAAGGCGATACTGACGAAGATAGGGCATTGGCGTGTTATCGGTTGTGCCGCCGCATTGATGCTGCGGAAATTTCCGATGATGAACGGCATTTCGCCGAAGAAATTTTGCGGCTTGTAGTCGATGGCGCAGCCGAACGGGTGAGGCGCGCCTTATCAGTTACCTTGAAAGCGTCCCCAAATTTGCCAGCAGATGTCGCTGGTAAATTGGCGCGCGATATTGAGGCGATTGCACTACCAATTCTCGAAAACTCGCCAAACTTGAGCGATGAGGATTTGATTGAAATCCTTGAAGCCGCCGAACCAATTCGGCAAATGGCAATTGCCAAGCGCGCCAGCCTTTCAACAGATGTCACTGACGCGATTTGCGAATTTGGCATTGCGCCGGCCATCGATGTGGCTTTGTCAAATCTCAAAAACCAATTCTCAGAGCTCGGGCTTAATCGGGCAATTGACAGATTCCCGACAAATGCTGAAATTGCTGAAGCCATGATAGACAGGCCAATATTGCCAATTGGCGTGGCCGAGAAAATTGCTGGTCGCTTTACTGGTCAAATATTCGATAAATTGGTCGAAAATCACGCATTGCCGCCGCAAATGGCAATTGATATTGCCAATACAACACGCGAACGTGCAGGCATTGATCTTGTGTCGCAAGCAGGTATGCAGGCCGATCTTAAACGCTTTGTGCAGCAATTGGCGCTTAATGGCAAACTTACGCCTTCGTTCGTTTTGCGGGCTTTATGTCAGGGCGAAGTTCGCTTGGTAGAGTTTTCAATGGCCGAACTTGCCAATATTCCGCACGAAAAAGCCTGGTTATTGGTGCATGATGGCGGTCATTTAGGGCTTAGGGCGATATTTGACCGCGCAGGAATGCCGCCAAATATTTACCCTGCCTTCCGCGCTGCAATTGATGTGCTGCACGAGACCGAATTCGATGGCTCGGATGAGGATAAAGCGCATTTCAAAAAGCGCATGATTGAGCGAGTATTGACGCGCTTCCAATCAATTCCCGAAGATGATTTGAACTATCTGTTGGAAAAACTTGATATAGAAACCCATATTTCGATTTTGGGAGATAATTTAGCCGAAGCGAGCTAGCCCTTTATCTAATTAGACTGGCGCACCATATTTGGCGACTTGAGCGGTTAATTCGCGCAAAAGTGCATTGCCAATTGGGTGGCTCGCGTCTTTAACATTTTGATGTACTGCGGCCACAATTGAGCTAACATGCGCACTTAATAGCGATTTTGGCGCTTTTGAGCGTCCATCTGGGCTATCAATAAGGCGGCAAAGTGACCCAGCAAATTGCGAAATAATCGGAAAGCCATATGTGGCACCAAGCCCTTTTAGGTCATGGGCGTGGCGATAAAAACTCTCAAGTTCCTTCTCGCCGCTGGTTGGCTCCAGGATTATTTTGTGGGCCGCTTCGAGTTTCGCAATTTCTTCGTCCATCCAAGCACTAAACTGGCCCGACATACCCGCCAAGGCTTCTTCGGCTCTGGCGATAGCTTCGGCGTTAAATGACTTGAAATGGCCGCCGAGCTTGGCTTTTAACCGATTGGGAGCGTTTATTATTTGTGCAGTTTCGGTGTCAGTAGTCAATTTTTTCTCCTGCAACTTCATTTTTTAGTGCAAATTTCGGCAAATATCGCACAAGCAAGCTAAATAAAGGTTACTTTTTGGAAAAAAAATTGGTATCGCAGCAAATTCACTTCAATGCGCGAATTGTTCGGCTAATACCCGCTCATCGAGCGAGCGATCTTTGTCAAAAAGGATAATCATCGATTTGCTTCGGTCCAAGTTTATCGTGACTTTTTTCACGTCTCGAATTTCCTGATTATCCGCAGATGCCGCAACTGGTCTATGATGGGGTTCGAGTATCTCAATGGTAACTTTGGAATTGTCGCGTAAAATCGCGCCACGCCATCGTCTGGGCCGAAAAACCGAAATCGGCGTGAGTGCCAATAATTCGGCGCCAATTGGCAAAATTGGCCCGTAGGCCGACAGATTATAAGCAGTCGAGCCCGCCGCAGTTGCCAAAATAATGCCGTCACAAATTATCTCGGGCATACGCTCGGTATTATCAACTCTGATGCCAAAACGCGCGGTCTGATGGGTTTGGCGCAAAAGCGAAACTTCGTTGATCGCAAATTCTACGTGGCTTTTGCCATCAGTTGTTTCAGCGACCATTTTCAATGGATGGATAATATTCGCTTTGGCTTCATTTAAGCGCTCCAATAAATTGTCGGGCGAATAATCATTCATCAAGAAGCCGATAGTTCCATAATTTAGGCCAAAAACTGGCACACCGTCCTCGATATGCGCACGCAAAACCTCAAGCATCAGGCCGTCCCCACCCAAAGCGACAATTAGATTCGCTTCTTCAACCGGGCAATCGCCATAAGCTTTGCGCAATTGCTCAAGCGCTTCTTGCGCCTCTGGCCGCGCGCTTGCCACAAAAGCAATTTTTATTTTTTTACGCTGTGTGTTGCTTGTATCTGCCACCATATTACATCCAATTGACTATTTTTATCTTTAGTCGATTTGGCGGATTTAGCAAAAAATATTAACTACATCGCTGCACAGATTTTGCTACATATTAGCGGTAATGGTCTGAATGTGGATTTTTGCACTCGCAGGCACATATTTCATCCACATCAATGCGATTGTTTTCTCATTTTCCGGCGATATTTCATGATTGCGCGAGCTGAAAATGCTAGCCATTGGAGCCACAGCATTACGTTCTAAGCCAAGCGCTCGAATAATAAACCCATAATTTTGGAGTAAGTCTGTCGAAATTAAATTCATTAATTTATCCGCATCCACGCCAATAATAAGCGCCGCGTTCTTAATGAACGCAGATTTGTTATTGCTAAGCAGCAAAGCCAATATCTGACTGGCGCTTAATCCACTTGCTTGGTCTTGACTATGGCTTTCTACTGTTTCGACTTTGCTGTCCGAGCTCACATTGGTTGCAGTTTTTTGTGAATTATCAATTTTTTCGCGCCTTGAATGCAATATGGCTTTTGCTTTTGGGCTCGCAAGATCAAAGACTTTGGCGACAAGGTCAGCCGGCAAGTCAGTGCGGGCGGCAAAATTATCAATTGCATTTGGGTTGTTTTTTACAATTTCAATTGCATGTTGGAAGTCTGCGGCGCTAATTGAGGCGGTTTTATTATTGCTTAAAGCACTAACCACCCCAGCAGTATTTGTGGCAATCAAAGCACTGGTTATTTCTTCGCCGATATTGCTGCGTCCAGCGATGCAAGATTGGTGTTTCTCGCCCTTTGAGTTGATTATTTGAACCAGAGTTTCATCATCAATCACAGGCGAAAAAGAAATTACTGGCCCAGCCACATCGAAATCATCATTAGCAAGTTCTTTTAAGATGTTTTGTGGTGCCCAATCCGCCAATGCTAAAGTGCTTGAAAGCTCTTGCTTTATTTTTATGGGCGCAAATTGGTATAAATGTTTGAAAACATCATCAAAAAGCTTCAGCTCATTATCGCTGAACTCGTCGGTTCTATTAAGCAATTGATTGGCAGTCTTACTTGCCAGTTCCGCTCTCGCGTCGTGCGAAGGGTCTTTTGCGAGTTGAATGAGGCTTTGTGAATTATCCATTGCTTCATTATTTCAAATATCTGTGAAGATGGCGTAAATAATTTTTGTTTGATTGTTTGCATTGATTAGGGGCTGCTGGCAAACCAAATTTCGCCAAATAATTGATATGTGTGGACAAATTCTTATTGGCAATTGACTGTTGCGCTAGGCTGAGTGTTACTGCTCGATATTTGGATAAATTACTACTTTGGCAACAAGAACCCTATCCACAAAAATCCCGATTTGCGCGATTTATATTGCGTGCACGCTCGTGCTATGCCCAAATTTTGCCATTGCGGGTGCTTGGCTGCCTAAAGCTGGATCTACCCAAATTATTGCTAATTCTTACGTGACAACGAAATCCGATGCGCCATTAAATGGGGATTTGGAGATTTATGCCGAACATGGCGTTTCGAATAATACAGCATTTGTTTTGCAAGCGACGGTTTCTGATTTCTATTCAGGAAACCTTGGCGGCAATATTGTGGGTTCGATTAGAATTCCGGTCCGAACAATAAGGAACTGGCAGAGTTCACTTCAATTCGGCGTAATTGGCGCCAAAAGCGATAGATTTCGTGATTTCGATTCAGGTGTAGAGGCGAGGCTTTCGTTGGGACGCAGTTTTGAAAATGGTATTTGGGTGGACGGCGAATTTGGGCTGCGCAATTTTCGTAATATAAACCTAAGTTTTTGGGAAGCGGCAATTGGTAAGCGCTTAGACAACAATGATATGGTAATCCTAAAGGGATTTGGCGATAATTATTTAACTTCGGTTTTCAAAACCAAAACCCAATTATCCTATGTTCATAATTTCAACTCTGAATGGGCGTTTGAGCTAGGCTGGCGTTTGGATTTCAAATCTTATCATGACGCACCAGCCCAAGGCGTGGTTATCGGCATATGGCACCAGTTTTAGCTAGAGCGCCTAATGTTCAAGGTGCATCGAATTTGCCGCAGCAATATTACTTTCGCTTCGCTGCAGGTCTTCGCGCTTCGCGCTACGGCTGTGCCAGTTTTGGCGGCAAATATGCGGTGAATACTGGAGTATTCGCCAAATATTTGCTGCCGAAGATGGTGCAAAAGAGCGCGGCAAAACGGTGCAACTTGGACATTGGGCGCTCTATCTACGCCCACGGCAAGCTGCGAGTGTCAAACCATCTGGCAATTTCGTATTTTCATCGCCACATGCGCCTTCAAGTGCGGCGCGAGTTATGCCAATGGCCCCTGAAAAATCGGCACCCGACAAATTTGCGAGCCGAAAATCCGCCCCTGTAAAATTTGCACGATTTGCCCGTGCGCCGCGCAAATTCGCAGAAGAAAAATCGGCATCTGTCATTTGCGCGGAATCAAATCTGCTGCCCGTAAGATTGGCATTGGTCATAGTAATTTCGCGGCCACGCACAGCGGTGAAATTGCACCCTGCCAAATTCGCGCCATCAAGCCCAGCACGCGCCATCGAAGCGCCCGTAAAATTAGCACGGCTTATATTGGCGCCAGTCGCGTTGATACCCGCCAAAGCTGCGCCCACGAAACTTGCACCACTGAAAATCCCAGAGCTTAAATCTGCATTGTCTAAATCGCTACGATCAAATTCCGCTCTTATGAAATTGCCACCAGAGAGATCCGCGCGACGCATAATCGCACCAGAAAAATGGGAACCGCCGAAATTACCACCCGCCAACCGAGCACCATTTAAGTTTCGTCCAGTTAAGTCGCAACCGATGCACGAACCCGAAAATCCACGGCTATAAGTAACGGCACTGGGTCGCCCTTTAGTTGCCCACGCACCAAGTTCGTCCATTTGCCAAGCAAATGCCGGAGCGGCATACATTAAGCCAAACAAAGCAATTGCGTATAATGATGGAAAACGGTGCACAGAAATCATGATGACGTTATAGTTATATTTCGCCGAGATAAAAATTAAATGGTTGTAAGTTTAGGTCAATAACTGCTTTAATTTTTACTAGCGCAAAGGATGTTCAAGAAGACTTGAACATTTGCACTAGTTTTTTGTTTTGCCGCTCCTTTTTACCCTTCAAGTCATGCAACTTGAAGGGGCGTCGCTCTATTCTTAACGACAAGGCGCAATATGCAAACCGCGTGGTAATTCAGTGGTGGCATCGCCGCACGCACCATTCAATTGGCGCTGGGTCAAACCACGCGCACCAGCAGCTTCCGCACCTGATAAATTAGCGCCAGTCAGAACTGCACCAGCAAAATTTGCGCCGCTAAAATAACCGCCAACCATGGATGCTTGGCTTAAATTCGCACGCGCGAAATTGGCGCCAGTGGCACGAATTCCATACATATTGGCAATTGATAAATCGGCGCGTGAAAAATTTGTATATTCGGCAGTCGAAAGCGACAAATCCGATTGACGCAAACGCGAGCCAGCCAGATTGCGCCTCGAAATATCTTCATAATCGAAATCAGCTTGAAAAAGATTGCAATTTGGACAAGAACGTCCCGCTTTAACCCCTGCAATTTGCGAAGCATTTTGGGCCAATGCTGGCATTGAGGCAAGGCAAGTCGCCAATAATGTAAAAGCCAATCGTTTCATTTTCAGACACTCCGAGACGAATTATTTTAACTTAGCAATCAATTGCACATTTGATGCCAGTTCCAATTTGAATCGATTCTATCTTTAATAAGATAAGCGATTATGAATATATTCTAATTACCATTCCCGTTCTTAGTTTCCTTTTGCAGGTCAATATTTGGCGATTTTTGGACAAGATGTAAGAAACCACAGGCATCGCAAATAGTGCCATTTTGAGTTGGCCTTACGGTGAAATGGCCGCATTTTTCGCACGGGTCGCCTTGATAATCAGGGCTTTCACCAGTTTTGGCAACGTAAATCGCTTCGGGGCTTAAAGCCTCAACATTGGGTTGTGTGGTTTCTTTTTTGTCTTTGAAGTTTGAAAGGCTGAAAATATTGTCGGGCAAACTACCGCGCGAAAAGCCTTTGGACATGTATTGAGATGCATCAATTAGATTTTCACTGTCCGAAATATCGGCGTTTGCGTTGTTTGGTTGCTGCGTCCTTAATTCGTCGCGGCCCAAATATGAAACAGCCAATTCGCGGAATAAATAGTCCAAAATAGACGATGCATTGCCGATGGAATCATTGCCATCAACTTTGCCAGAAGGTTCAAATTTGGTGCCAATAAAAGCGTCGGCATATTCCTCAAGCGGCACGCCATATTGCAAACCAATTGAAGTGGCGATTGCGAAATTATTCATTAAACTGCGAAAAGCCGCGCCTTCTTTGTGCATATCAATAAAAATTTCGCCCAATTCGCCGTTTTCAAATTCGCCAGTATGCAAATAAACTTTATGGCCGCCAACTTTGGCTTTTTGAATATAACCTTTGCGGCGATGGGGCAGGCGGCGGCGCGAAGCGGGCTTGGTAATCGTTTTTTCGACAATTTTTTCAATTTGCACTTCAACGCGCTCAATCACCGGTTCTTCTTGCCAAGTTTCATATGAAGCCAAATCAATCGCGTGGTCGATTAAATCAATGGTCTGACTTTTAATTGCAATTCCTGGCCAAGCGTGACGCAGTGCCACTGAAAGTATTTGCTGCAATGCATTGCCGCCATCTTTATCTGAGCTTAATTTGAACTCCCACAATATTCCCTGCAGGTTCAACTTATTACCAGCCGCGGCGATGAGGTTGGCAATTTCTATTTGCTGTTCAAGCTCGATCGGCTGCATGAAATGTGGAATATTGTCCAAATTCTTGCTGCCCAAGGCCCAGAATTCAGTTTTTTCAATTTCGGTCCTCTCGAAACCAAGCGCTTCTAGCAAATCAAAATCTGGTGAAGTAACTGTCGCAATATCGGGTCCCAAAATAGCGATTGTATGATCAACCCCGACTACCCATGGCGATATTGCATCCGCCAAAGTTCGCGCCGAAAGCAATGCTTGCTGGGTTGCCAATATTGCATCATCGTCTAAACCGCATTTTGCCAAGCTATCGAACGAAATGGCTGGCGATTTGTGCAATGTGCGTGTCCCCAGCAGCGATTGCGTGATTGCTTTGCCTTTGGTTATATCCAGCCCAAGCGCTTGTTTCGCGCATTGTTTGAGGCCGAATTTGGTTTCGCTTGAACTGGTTGAAAACTCGACAATGAGTTCGCCAACCGGCATGAAACCGACAGATTCCGCGTCGAGAATTGCCAATATATCCTCATCATATTCGGCTTGAATTGCCAATTGGTAGTCAATATCGCCCGCACTCAAAACGCCAAATATTTGTTTAATTATTTGCGCCGCCGCTTCGCCATCATATTCAAAACCCAAAGCCATAATTGCCGCGCCAAGACCGCAAAGTCCGATATTGAAACAAAGTATTGGGCTTCCCAATAATGCGCGCCAAGCTTCAATATCGCTTTGCAAATCACCAAAATTGAATTGACCCAATTCCACATATTTAGCGAGATTTATTACTATATCAGCGTGTTCTTGATTGTTGGATTGCAAAATCTGTGGCGACAGTGCGATAATGGCAGGCATAATGTCGGTTGGTTTAGCTTGGCTAGGCAAACCAGTAAACGAAATTTGAATAATTTCGTCCAAGCTTTCAAACTTGCTCTCAAGTGCCATGGAAGCAGTAAAATCTTGATTCAAAAGGTGGGCGTCAATCATGGATTTTATCGCGCCAGCAGGAACGCCACGCTCAAACGCCCGCCCAATTGCCCGCGCCAAAAGCGGGTTTGAGCTGTGATCTTCTCTTGATGAACCTTGTGCCCTATCCAAAGCGTCTTGGATTTCAAGCCAAGATTTGCTTATTGCGGCTCGGCCTGCGATTTGCGCTGCATGTTCAATTTTTGCATTTTGATTGCTTTTGATAAGCGCGTTTAATTCTTCACTAGTATTTGCAAACTTAATTATTTGCCTGTGGTCAATCGCGCGAACCCACGTCGCATGAATTGCTTTTTGCGACAAAATACTGGCTTTGACTTGTGCTTCCGCGTCCGCCTTTTCACCATTGGCGTTAGCAGTATTTAAGACGGAAATTCGCTGGTCCAATTCAATTTCTAAATCGGCGCCATTTGATAGGGCTAATTTATGGAATGCGCATTTAACTGCATCAAGAGACCACCCAATTGGCGCAGTCACAGCGATGGGGATACCAAAATCATCAATCGCAACTTCACGGCGCGCAAAGACGCTGCGGTTATTGTGGCTAAGGCTGTTGGCTTTCGACCAATTTTGGGTCGAGAAATTGTCACTTGTCATATTATTTCCGCGAATCGCTGCGCTTTATTGAAGGTCGAACTTAGTTTGGGCGAAAATATGCAATCTGCAAGCATTTTAGATTTTGAGGTGGCGCAATTCAAAAAAATGGTTCAGCAATTGTCGCTTGTTTTTTGGACAAAACGCTTATAGGTTCAGGACGGCTTTTTCTCATTTGCGTGGTAAATTCGGTGCTTAAAAAAATTTTTACATGGTGGAATGGTGCGACTTTAGGGGCGTTGTTTGATGTTAATCGGCGCGCAAAACAAATTGGCGAGGACGATATTGGAAATCGCTATTTTGAAGAACCGCACCCAAGCATTGAAGGCCGCAAACGCCGCTATGTTCTCTATAATGGCTATGCCGAACCTTCACGAATTCCTGCTGATTGGCATGGTTGGTTACATCACACTTTCGATGAACCGCCAAGCATCGCGCCATTCCTATTGAAGTCATGGGAAAAGCCGCATCGTCCGAATTTGACGGGAACGGTTTTCGCTTGGCGGCCAAAAAATAGTATTGCCAATTCCAAAACTTCGGCGCCAAAAAACTATGTTTCATGGTCGCCAAATGACTAGCTTGAAGGCAATTAAATTACCTTTTAGAATTGTGGCATTGGCGGCAATCAGTTTGTTTTTGTGGGGTGTAAATGGCTTGACCGCGCAACCTTCATCTGATCCTACCGGTGCCGAAGGTGTTTCCACGCCAGCGCCGACACCAAACCCAGTCAAAGACGCGGTATCTGCGCCCAAAGCGGATGAAGGCATGGATCCCGAATTAGGGTCAATCCAAGACGGGAACAACCAGGGCATAGACCCGGCTTTGCGCACCGATAAAGACGGCAATTGGGTTGATGGCAGCACTAAAGCGAAAGATGCTAGCGCCGACACAAACAGCCGCAGCAATATGCCAATGCCAGCAATGCCAGTCATACCAACGATTTTGATTGAAGCGCTTTTCCCAAAAGACGAAGTCAATCCCGAAACTGGCGCTAGGCCTATAAATGAAAACCTTGGCACATCGGTTGTAATATTGGGATTAAATCGTGACACTGGGCAATCATTGCGATTTAGAGTCAGTCAAAACCAAAAAGTCAATTTTGGTAATCTTACAGTTCAATTGCATGCTTGTTACCGTGCTGCCCCGCTAGACGCCGACGAATCTTGGGCACATGTCGAAATAATTGATAATGGTCGGCCAATGGTGACGCAATTGGCAGTTTTGCCAAAACGCAACCGTGCGCGCCGCAGAGCGCAAAATGCCGCGAGAACCATAAAAAACGGCTGGATAATTGCTTCAAGCCCGACAGTTACACCAATTGATCATCCCATTTATGATATTGCACTGATTGCTTGTGAAGGCGGCGCGACCACGCGCACATTGGTGGTTCAAAACCCAGCCAGTCTGAGCGGCGCTAAACCCAAATCCCCGTCGGTAATTAGTGCTGCGCCTGCGGATTTGGCGGTCATCACCGCAGCGCCCGCGCCTGTGCAATCAGTGCCAAACAATGCGCCCCCTGCGATAGCGGGAACGCGGAATTAGAAGATTGGATTTGCGCATATTGTGCCGCTGGAAATTGGCAATTCGCTTTTATTGCTATTTTCAATTTGGCTTGAAATTCGCTTTTTGAGATTTCAATAATCCCAAACTGCACCAAATGTTGATTGACAAACTGCGCGTCAAGCAATTGAAAACCTGCTGAAATTAGACCCGCGACCAAATGAACCAGCGCGATTTTGCTGGCGTTGCTTTTGCGGCTAAACATGCTTTCTCCAAAAAAAGCACCGCCAATCGCAACTCCATATAACCCACCAACCAGCAAATCATCGTCCCAAACTTCAATCGAATGGGCATAACCGTCGCGGTGCAGCGCGTCATAAAGCTGAATGATTGGGCGATTTATCCAAGTTTCACAGCGCTCCTCCGATTGCGCAGCGCATTCTTCAATGACATGCCGAAACGCCCGATTGGCAGCAATTTGAAAAGGGTTTTGCTTAACTTGCCGTCGCAAGCGGCTGGGAATATGGAAATTGTCTAAAGGCAGAATGCCGCGTTTCTCAGGTTCAATAATCAAAAGTCGCGGGTCGTCGCGGCCATCTGCCATCGGAAAAAGGCCACGGCGATATAAATCCAAAAGATTAGCTGAGCCAAATCCTTCGATTGTTTTGCCCCTATTTTTCGGCTTGTTCAATCCAATGTTCGAGCCAATGGATATTGTAATTGCCGTCAATGATGTCTCTATCCTGAATGAGTTTCAGAAATAATGGCACAGTGGTCGAAATTCCACTTATCACGATTTCGCCCAAAGCGCGACGCAGCCGCATCAAACAATCGGTGCGGTTCTTGCCATGAACAATCAATTTGCCAATCAAACTGTCATAATAAGGCGGAATACGATAACCCGCATAAATTGCAGAGTCGAGCCTAACGCCCAAGCCGCCGGGTGCATGAAAATCATTAATGGTGCCAGGTGACGGCGCAAAAGTAGCAGGGTCTTCGGCATTGATGCGGCATTCAATGGCGTGGCCAGAAAATGACACTTCGTCTTGCGTGAATGACAAAGGCATGCCCGCCGCCACCCGTATTTGTTCGCGCACTAAGTCGATGCCGGTAATGGCCTCAGTTACTGGATGCTCGACTTGCAAGCGAGTGTTCATTTCGATGAAATAAAAATGTCCATCTTCATAAAGAAACTCAATCGTGCCAACGCCCAAATAACCTAGCGCTTTGATGGCTTTGACCACAATTTCGCAAATTTCATCACGCTCGGCACTGCTCAAAGCGGGGGAAGGAGCTTCTTCCAATATTTTTTGATTGCGCCGTTGCAAAGAACAATCGCGCTCACCCAAATGCACAACATTACCATGAGAATCGGCAATGACTTGGATTTCAATATGCCTTGGCACGGTCAAATATTTCTCAAGATACACAGTATCATCACCAAAAGCGCCTTTGGCTTCTTGCCGCGCGTGGGCCAAAGCCTGCGATAAATCAGCTTCAGTTGCAGCGATTTTCATCCCGCGCCCGCCGCCGCCCGCCGATGCTTTCACTAACACTGGAAAGCCGATGGTTTTTGCCACTTTCAACGCGTCTTCGTCCGAACCAATAGCACCATCGGAACCCGGTACCACAGGAATGCCAACGCTTGAGACCGCAGCTTTCGCCGCAATTTTGTCGCCCATCATGCGGATATGGTCGGGTTTTGGGCCAATAAATGTAAGGCCGTGGGCTTCAACAATTTGCGCAAAACGGGCATTTTCAGATAGGAAACCATAGCCTGGGTGAACTGCTTGTGCGCCCGTAATTTCACATGCACTTATGATTGCTGGGATATTCAAATAAGACGCGGCACTTGATGGTGGGCCAATACATACGCTTTCATCTGCAAGCCTTACATGCATGGCTTCTTCATCGGCAGTTGAATGAACCGCAACTGTCGAGATGCCCATTTCCTTGCAAGCGCGGTGAATCCGAAGCGCAATTTCGCCGCGATTTGCTATGAGAACTTTATCGAACACTATGGCTATCCTATTATTCGATGATGCAAAGTCGTTCACCAAATTCTACTGGTTGGGCATCTTTGACAAGAATTGCTTTGATGACGCCGCCGCAATGTGCATTTACCGCATTAAGGGTTTTCATGGCCTCGACCACAAAAAGCTGTTGTCCTTCGCTCACTGTATCGCCAATATTTACGAACGGCGTAGCACCCGGTTCTTGCGCCAAATAAATTGTGCCAACCATAGGTGAAGTGACAAAATTTGCTGCCACTTCGTTTTTAATTGGTGGAATTTGGGCTGGGTCGCTCGGCATTGCGATGGGCGCTGCTATTGGCGCAGTAATTGAATGTTGAACTGTTTGCGGCGCCGCGATTTGGCTGATCACATTGCTTTGTTTGGCGACCCTAATTTTGGTTCCCGCATGATCGACTTCAATTTCGCTTAAGTCACTGTCTCGAAGAATCTTCGCAAGCTCTTTAACAAGTTTAGTGTCAAAGCCATTTGTCGTCATGTTTTTTCTCCAAGTCCGAATTGGTTTCTAACGCCAAACGCAAATTAAACCAAGCCTTTAGAACATAGGTTGCTCAAATTTTGCCGCGAAGCCCATCAATCGCGAGGCGATAAGATTGAATGCCAAAACCCGCGACAACGCCAAATGCCACGGGCGACACATAGCTTTTATGGCGGAAATCTTCGCGGGCATGGGGGTTGGATAAATGCACTTCGATTATTGGAATATCGAGTGCTTTCAGCGCGTCATATATGCCAATTGAGCTATGGGTTAGGGAAGCAGCATTGATAATCAAGGCGCAGGCCGCAGTTCGGGCTTCTTGAATCCAATTGATTAACTCGCCCTCTACATTGGATTGGTGAAAAACAACTTCCGCACCCAATGCTTTGGCGGCTAATTCGCATAAATCTTGCACATCTTGCAACGTATTGTGACCATAAATATGTGGCTCTCTTATGCCTAGCATATTGAGATTAGGGCCATTTATTACATAAATTTGCTTTGTCATATTTTGTTTTTAGCCTATGAAACAATGTTTTGAAAGCTGGAACTTAACTAAGTGGCGAAAACAATGGAAATTATGTTAAATGGTCAGGCACATAACTGCGAAAAAGACATTAATATAATGGCTTTGGTCGGCGAACTTGAACTTGATCCGCGTTCAATCGCAGTTGAATTAAATCGGCAAATTGTTTCCAAATCGCTGTGGCAAGTTACCATATTGAAATCGGGTGACAAAATGGAAATAGTGCAGTTTGTTGGCGGTGGATAAAGGATAGGAAATTGGGAAACAGCATTAATGACAATTGGCGCGTTGGCGGCTTTGAGCTGAAATCACGCTTAATTATTGGCACTGGAAAATATAAATCATTCGAGGAAAATGCCCGTGCTGCCGAAGCAGCAGGGGCGCAAATTGTGACAGTTGCGGTGCGCCGTGTGAATGTGACCGATCCAAATCAGCCAAAATTGACGGATTTTATCGATCCTAAAAAATACATATATTTGCCAAATACGGCTGGTTGTTTTACTGCCGAAGATGCGCTGCGCACCTTACGATTGGCACGTGAAGCTGGCGGCTGGAAGCTTGTGAAATTGGAAGTATTGGCGGATCAAAAAACCCTTTTCCCCGATATGATGGAAACTTTGGAAGCCACTAAAATCTTGGTCAAAGAGGGTTTTGATGTAATGGCCTATTGTTCGGATGACCCAGTTTTTGCGCGCAAAATCGAAGACGCTGGCGCTTGTGCGATAATGCCACTGGGCGCACCAATCGGTTCGGGCCTTGGCATTCAAAACCGCATCAATATTCGTTTGATTATTGAGCAATCACGAGTGCCAGTTTTGGTGGACGCAGGTGTTGGCACGGCATCTGACGCGGCAATTGCTATGGAGCTTGGTTGCGATGGCGTCTTGATGAATACTGCGATCAGCGATGCCAAAAACCCAATATTGATGGCAAGCGCAATGAAACACGCAGTTATCGCTGGCCGTGAAGCCTATCTTGCAGGGCGAATGGCGAAGAAACTATATGCCGACCCCTCAAGCCCGCTCGGTGGCTTAATTTGAAGTAGCCGTCGCCGAAGCTGGATTGCTTTCCGCGCCAATCATTGCTTCTAACTGATCCTTGGCAAAGCCCGAAATCAAATTGCCATTGATGAGGAAACCCGGAGTTCCATTAATCCCAACTTCTGTGGCTTGGTTGCGAATTTTTTCAAGCCTTTGCGCATATTCAGGTTTATTCATATCGGCCCGCAACCTTGTGGTATTTAAGCCAACCGATTGGGCAATCGACATAATTTGCTCCAACCCTAAATCACCTGTTGCGGACATCAATGCGCGGTGGAACTCCAAATATTTGCCTTGAGCATGCGCCGCCATTGCAGCTTTTGCGGCCAAAGTGGAATTTGGGCTGAGGATTGGCAATTCTTTGAAAATATATCTTATATCGCGGCGCTTATTCATGGTTTCCGTCAACCATGAATTTGCCGCATGGCAGAAACCACATTTGTAATCAAAATACTCAATAATTGTGACTTTGGCATTGGCGGGGCCAAACGCAATTTGTGATTCCTCATTTTTGATTTTGCCGTATTTGGTTGCAACTTGTTCGTTTTGTTCCCTAATCATAATCGCTTGATAGGCATCTTGCGCTTCGACAAGAATATTGGGGTCGCTGACCAAAGTGTCACGCACCAACAGCCTTACTGCCGCTTGTTGCTCCTTAGTGAGGGTCGCAAGCACATTGTCATTCTTGGCTTTGGCTTCGGCGCTCATTTCCGCGGCTTCTGGCGCTTTTGTCGTCGCGTCAGTTTTGCTGCAAGCGGTTAAAGCCAAGCAAAGACAACCAATTATAGTAAGAACTCGCATTATTTACCTCGAACAGAGAATCGTTAGGAGTAAGCATTATCGGCAAATCATTGGTTAAGTATTAACAAAAGATTGCGTTTTACCGAGGACTCGCGTCGCCGCGCCGTATCATTCGCGCCACTAATGGATCCGTAATTGTCACGATGTCGCTCGCGCGTTGCCATTGTGGAGCGCTGCGTTCAAAATTACGGCGAGCAACTTGGGCGAAGCGATTGGCGCGTTGCATGTCTCCCAAGGCAAATGCTTCTTCGGCGGTAGCAAGCCGCGCGAGACCAGTTTTACCTGTGCGGTCTGCCACCACAGCCAATTGATTCCAAGCAAAAGCATTATCTTCTTCAAGGCGAAGCGCGGTCAATAATTCCGCTTCAGCAAGCTCATAACTAGCAGCGCCCGCAATATTTATTAATGTGCGAGCATAACCAATTCGCAATAGTGCCGAATCGGGAGCCAATTCGACAGATTTTTGATAATATGGCAACGCGAGTGTGGACTGATCATTTTCAAAATATATTTGCCCCATAAGTTCTTGAAAATAGGGGTTATTCGGTTCATCGTCGATAAGGCCACGAACCAAGCCAGTTGCCATTTCAATGTCTGGTGCACGATAAAAAGCAATTGCCCGCGCATAGCGCGCAACGATCGACCTATCACTTGGTGGGTATTTGAAAAAAGTCTGCTCCGACGTGTATAAAAACCCTTGGATTTTTGCCTGTATCAATTGCAAATTTCGAATGTCCTCGGCACTATCCGCTGCGGCTTTATATTGGCTGCGAGAAATGCGGTTTTCGAGCGCGCTAATTCGACTTGACGATAAAGGGTGAGAGCGAAAATAAGGCTCACGGCGGGCTTCCGCCATTACTTCCATATAACGGAATTTTTCAAAGAATGTGACCAATCCTTGACCCGATTGGTGGGTGGTTTCAAGATAGGTCAAGGCGGCTTGATCGGCGCTGGCTTCTTGCACCCTAGTATAGGTGAAAAAACTCAAGAGTGCGAATTGTTGTGAACTGGCCAAAAGCGCTGCGCCAGCATCGCTCGCGCCCGAGGCAATTGCCAAAAGCCCCAATGCAATCGTTACATATGCCGGCACCATTGCATTGCGCTGGGCTTCTGACGACCGTGCTAAATGCCCGCCCGCAATATGACCAGTTTCATGGGCAATAACTCCTTTAAGCTGATTTGGCGTTCTGGCTTCAAGTATAAGGCCAGTATTTAGATACATTTTTTGGCCGTCAGTAACAAACGCGTTGAGACTTCTATCGCTAACCAAACCGAGTTTTACGTCTTTTGGACTGAGGCCTGCTGCGACAAATAAAGGGTCACTATATGATCTGATGACGGTTTCGATTTCGGCGTCGCGAATCAAAGACTGGGCAAAAACCAAATTAGGAATGCATGTAAGAATTAAGCCGGACGCAAAGTTTCTCATAAGCCTTTTGGAAAAGCCAATTTTTGTTTTTGTTTCCAAGTCGCGCGATTCTTGCATTTTTGTCCGAATATCTGTTGTTCGTATCATAGCCATTGCACACAATTTGCAAAGTGAATTTTAGGCAATCAATCAACGAACCACAATCATAGAAGTGAATTCGGGCAATTTGTGGGCAGAGCAAGGAATGTAGATTCCCCGCCTTTTGCGCGCCAGGGCAATCGCATATGGAATAATTTTGCCGTTAAACGCGAATTTGCGCAAGAATCCTCCTCCGTTTACGGAGGAGGGGGACCGCGCGAAGCGTGGTGGTGGAGGGCTGGAGCACACTGCAAATGCTTGCAAACATTGGGGTTTGGCTCGCTGCGCTCGCTCCTCCTCCGTCAGGCTTCCGCCGCCGCGCG
>ERZ1292633.947-Hain-H41-02um-R1-947-length-32028-cov-11_pt1 | contig 21246 bp, 22 predicted proteins | sample MGYA00564406_ERZ1292633 | MGnify/ENA primary metagenome ERZ1292633 (study PRJEB36523, sample SAMEA6512639) | groundwater metagenome | collected 2019-01-08 | study: AquaDiva: Metagenomics assemblies of 32 groundwater samples
ACAGGAATAACAGGAGAACAGGCTTGAGTTGTCTCAAGGGGATGGGCATAAGGTAAGTAATTTAGGTTAAGTCGGATGGGGAAGGGGTGTCAAATAGAATGCTATACTGCGTTTGATGACGGTAGAAATTATCAGGCAGAGCCAGGGCTTCTCGCGGCTTTCGAAAGAGTGGTCATCACTGCTATCGCGCTCGGGCGCCAATCACTTATTCCTTTCCCCGGCTTTCCAGGAAATCTGGTGGCGTAATTTCGGACGGGGGGACTTACAAATAGTGACCCTCCGAAAAGATGACGGCCTTTTAGTCGGCCTCGCGCCACTGATGCATGATTCCGGAATTTTGTCCTTAATCGGCGGGGAAGAAATAGCGGATTATCTCGATTTTATCGTCGACCAGGAAGAAGAGGAAGAAACTTACCGACAGCTTTGGAGAGTAGTAGCCTCTCTCAAGTGGAGTACTCTCCGCCTTCTCCCCCTCCCGCCGAATTCCCCGACAATCAAATATTTTTCCCGCTTTGCCGGACAGAAAGGCTGGAAATATAAGACGGAGGTCAGAAGACCGGCTTTTGCGGTACTCCTGCCCGTCAATTTCGAAGAGTACTTAAATCGGCTGACCGGGAAAAATCGACATGAGCTCCGTCGGAAAATCAGGCGCCTCGAAAAAACCGGGCAAGCCCGTCTTTATCTGACACAATCATCAGATAATCTTACTTCGGATCTTAATATCTTTTTCCGCCTCCACCGGGAAAGCCGTCCGGATAAAGCTAACTTTATGAATCTTCAGATGGAAGGTTTTTTCCGGGAATTAGCCCATACCTTTTTTAACGAGAATAAGCTGTCCTTAGCTTTCCTTCTTTTAAATAACACACCAATCGCCGCCAAATTTTCTTTTATTTGGGAAAAAGAGCTTTTGCTCTACAATTCCGGCTTTGACAGAAATCTATCCGCACTCTCCCCGGGCGTCGTTCTCACGGCCTACCTTATCCGGGATGCCATCGACAAAGGCTTTCTCAAATTTGATTTTATGCAGGGAGCGGAGCGCTACAAAGAGGACCTTGTCGGCCAACAAAGCCTGACTTCGACTTTGGAAATTGCGCGTTGATTTGTTTTGCTCCGATCGAAAATTAATGAGAGTATAATCTGAATTGGCTATGAAAACTAAGCAACCGACAGTCCTCGCTATCTTCGCCCATCCGGATGATGCCGATTTTTCCAGCGCGGGCACAATCGCCAAATGGGCCTCAGAGGGCAAAGAAATTTACTACATTCTGGCCACGCTGGGCGATAAAGGCTCATCCGACCCGCAGATAACTTCGGAGAAGCTGGCGCAAATCCGTCTTGTCGAACAAAAAGAGGCCGCAAAAGTGCTGGGAGTGAGGGAGGTTATTTTTCTGGGCGAGCGCGATGGGGAACTCGAAAATTCCCAGACCTTGCGGGAGAAAATCGTCAAAGTTATCCGCCAATACCGGCCGGAAATTGTCGTCACCTTCGACCCCACCGTCTATATCCGCAAGAGCTCTTGGGATGGCTACGATTATATCAGCCATTCGGATCACCGGGTGATGGGAACGGCCGTATTGGATGCAGTTTACCCCTCCGCCCGCGATTATCTTTATTTTCCCAGCCACCGGCATGAAGGCTTACAGCCGCACAAAGTTTCGGATATCTATCTCGCCAACCCCGAAAAGCCGAACACCTGGGTTGATATCAGTCTTACTCTCGACCTGAAAATCCGGGCCCTTTGCCAACACCGCAGCCAGGTCGGGGGAGAAATCGGGGAAGCGGAACGGTTAGCTGAATTCAGAAAGATGATTGAACGCTCCGCCAGCCGGGCAGGAAAATATAAAGATATTCAATTTGCCGAGAGTTTTCGCCACCTGCGCATCCGAACGTGACCACCAAGATCAGACTTCCAAAAATCGGCGACCGTGTCAATGTTATCGAAAAAATTAATTACGGCACCGGCAAACTCACCACCGGCGTTGTTTCCCGCCTTCTCAGTAATCCTTTTGAAGTCCACCCCCGCGGCAACAAAGTAATGTTAACCGATGGAACTGTCGGCCGGATGGTCAGTTTTGTTGATGAGGCCGGCGTCCGGGCCTATGTTGATCCGGCTGAAAGAGAAAGCCCGGGTCAGGAAGACCACCAGGAAATCAGGAAAGTTAGTTCAGCCGAGTTACCCGGCGAAGATGACTTAAGATAGAACTTGACAGGCTTTCCTCTTTCCGTTAACATCTGCCGGCTTGTAAAAGAGAAGCGAGATTGAAGAAGATTGAAGAAGATTGAAGAAGATTGGAGGGAAATAGGAAGACTTGTTGCACAAAAATGAAAAAAGGATGGGGATGGAGGTTTAGTTGAGGCGGACAAAAAAATCAGCACGACCATCCGACTCAAGGAAGAACGTACGATTTAATCGTGAAGCCCGCAGGTTCGAATCCTGTCATCCCCGCCTGAGAGGTCCTGGTTTTGAGAACGTGTGGACCGGAAAAGAAGCACTGCCTCCGCGGACCGGGATCTCTCTGTACTGCCAGTCTTTCTAATGACAACGTCGTCGTTAGGAAGACTGGTTTCTTTTTGATTGGTTGGTTTGCGAGTTCCTGAGCTTACCAACCATCAACCCTTCCGAAGCCAAGCGTAGGAGGGTCAGCCAAGTTGTCAACCAAGGTCCTTCAACCGCTCCAACAATTCCTTTTCCGCTTTGGAAATTTTCTTCGGAATTTTAATAAAAATCCGAATATAGCCGTCGCCCCGGCCCGGTTGGTGAAGGCGGGGAAAACCGTGGCCGCGAAGCCGGAAATCAGTTCCCGGTTGGGTTCCGGGCGGAATCCGCAGTTTAATTAGCGTTTGGCCCTCATTATTTTCCGGGGAAAGAACCGGCACTTCAATAACATCACCAAGCACAGCCCGGGCATAAGAAATTTCCCGGGGAGAATAAGTATCATCCCCAACCCGGGAAAAAATCCGGTGGGAGCGGATATGAATTGTCAGATAAAGATCCCCCGACGGAACGCCCGCAGGCCCGGCTTCGCCCTCGCCGGCAAAACGCAACTCCGTTCCGTCCCTAACCCCGGCCGGAATCCTGATTTTCAATTTTTTGCCAGAGACCGTTATCTCCTGCTCCAATCCCCGGGCGGCCTGGAGAAACTCGATCGTAAAACTGAAACGGAGACTTCTTCCTTTCCTAGCCTTTTCCCGGAATCCGCGAAAACCGAAAACGCTTTCGAAAATGTCGAAAGGATCCTCGAAATCTCCGGAGTCAAAACCACCACCGGCTCCGGAGCCGGAGTAAGAAAACGGTCCCCACTGCCCGGCGCGGCCGCCGTAAGGATTGCCTCCGGAAGCATTCTGTTGGAAAGCCGAGTGGCCTACCTGGTCGTAAAGACGTCGTTTTTCACCATTGGACAAGACCTGGAAAGCCTCATTAATTTCTTTAAACTTTTCCTCCGCCGCTTTCTTTTCCGAGGGAACAGCCATATCCGGATGGTGGCGCTTTGCCAGATCCTTATACGCCTTTTTTATTTCGTCTTCGGAAGCGGTTCGGGAAACACCTAAAATATCGTAGTAATCTCGGGTTGTAGTCATAATACATTAGGAAGTATAGCAGAATAAGGAACGGAGTCAGCTTATTTGTGGTTTATATGTGTAGGAGATTCGTGGCGTTATTTCCTTATTTTTTACTCGTTAACGACTTCGCCTTCTTTAACTTCCCCCTCGGGATTTTTTTCCTCGCCGCCACTAGTAGGACCGGATTGCGGTCCGGCATGTTGTCCGTCGCTTGGTCCCGTCTGCGGCCCGCTGCCGGAGCCGGACGGATCACCTTGGGGGGAACCTGTCGAACCGTACATTGCTTGGCCAATCTTCTGCAGACTCAGGTTTAATTCCTCGGTTATTTTCTTCAATTCCTCGGTTGGGGCGGTCGACAGCAAACCCCGCAATTCTTTGACTTTCCCCTCCACCTCAGCCCTGACGTCACCGGTAATTTTCTCCCCAGCCTCCCGGAGTGTTTTCTCGGCGGTATAGCAAAGAGTGTCAGCCACGTTGCGGGCCTCAACCTGCTCCCGGCGGACTTTATCCTCCTGAGCGTGCGCGGCCGCCTCAGTTGCCATTCTCTCCGCTTCTTCCTTCGATAAACCGGTTGAGCCGGTAATCGTAATCTTCTGCTCCTTATTAGTTGCCTTATCTTTAGCAGTAACGTGAAGAATACCGTTTGCATCGATATCAAAAGTCACCTCGACTTGGGGCATTCCGCGGGGCGAGGGCGGAATCCCGTCTAAAATAAAACGGCCTAACGATTTATTATCGGCGGCCATCTCACGCTCTCCCTGCAAAACATTTATTTCCACGGAAGTCTGGCTATCAGCGGCTGTGGAAAAAATCTGGGACTTCCGGGTCGGGACAGTCGTATTGCGGTCAATCAGGGAAGTTCTAATCCCTCCCATTGTTTCAATTCCTAAAGTCAAAGGCGTTACATCCAAAAGCAGGACATCCTTAACTTCGCCGCCTAAAACGCCGCCCTGGATCGCCGCCCCGATGGCTACGACCTCATCCGGATTTACCCCCTTGTGCGGTTCTTTACCAAAAAACTGTTGGACGCGTTCCTGAACTTTCGGCATCCGGGTCATCCCACCGACCAAGACCACCTCATTAATATCGGACGGTTTTAGGCCGGCGTCCTTCAGCGCTTGGGCTGTCGCAGTAAAAGTCTTTTCGACCAGCTCGTCAACCAACTGCTCCAGCTTCGCCCGGGTCAGTTTCATTACTAAGTGTTTCGGACCCGTTGCATCCGCCGTAATATAAGGGATGTTGATTTCCGTCTCGGAGGACACGGAGAGTTCAATCTTCGCCCGCTCCGCCCCGTCGCGAAGCCGTTGCATCGCCTGACGGTCCTGGTGCAGGTCAACCCCTGATTCCTTTTTAAATTCAACCAGAAGATAATCAATAATTTTCTGGTCAAAATCGTCGCCGCCGAGATGGGTATCGCCGGCGGTCGCCTTAACCTGAAAAACGCCGTCGCCGACTTCCAGGACGGAAACGTCGAAAGTTCCGCCGCCCAAATCATAGACGGTAATCGTTTCTGAACTTTTCTTGTCCAGACCGTAGGCAAGAGAGGCTGCCGTCGGCTCATTAATAATCCGCTTCACTTCCAGTCCGGCAATCTCCCCGGCTTGCTTAGTTGCCTGGCGCTGGGAATCATCAAAATAGGCGGGGACGGTAATGACCGCTTCGGTCACACTCTCCCCAAGGTAAGCCTCCGCGTCGGCTTTACATTTTTGCAGGATTTTAGCGGAGACTTCCTGTGGCGTAAAGGCTCTGCCCTCCACTTCAACCACCGCGGTGCCGTTTACTCCTTCCTTAACCGTATAAGGCAACCACTTCATATCAAACTGCACTGAAGGATCGGAAAAACGGTGCCCCATTAAGCGCTTAATCGAAAAAATGGTATTTCGGGGATTAACGATCTGCTGGCGTTTTGCCACCCGGCCGACAATATTTTTCAAAGGATCAACCACCGAGGGAATTATATTTTCCCCTTCGGCGGAATGAATTACCTTCGGCCGGCCGCCTTCCATTACGGCCACGCAAGAATTAGTTGTTCCTAGATCAATTCCGATTATTTTACTCATAGAGAATCTTCGCTGTCCCCGGCCTTACCACCGGATTGCTTTTTGGAAACCCGCACTTGGGTCGGACGCAGAACCCTTTCCCCTATTTTATAACCTTCACGCAGAACCGCAACTATCTTATCATCTTCCTCCCCGGATGCAATATCAATACACTCGTGCAAATGCGGGTTGAAATCTTCTCCGGCCGCCGAAATGATTTCCACGCCCTCACTGGCAAGAACCGCCTTAAATTGGCGGACGATTGCAGCTAAACCTTCATCATCGGGGTGAGCAGTCTCGGCCTTTACTAAACTGTCTAAAACCGGAAACAGTTTCAAAAGCAGAAGAACGTTGGTGTACTTAGTCAGAGTATCTTTTTCGAGAGCCACCCGCCGCTCCAGGTTGGCATAATCGGCCGCCATCCGCTTCCACTCCCCGGTCAGCTCAATGATCTCTTCTTCCAGTTTATTGATTTTTTCCTCCGAATCGGGGTTGTCTTTTTCCTGCATTTCTTCATCTATCATACGCAACCATTATAGTATCAAAAATAAAAAATCAAAGGGTAATTAAAAACCACTAATTATCTCTTCCATCATTCGTGGTGGATTCGTGGAGAAGATTCGTGGCGTTTTTTCCTTTCTTTTCACCACCCTTGACTGATTTCGGAGAGGAGACTTCGAAAATAGCGGACCAGCGGGATTACTTTACTGTAGTTAAGCCTCGCCGGACCGATAACAACTATGGAGCCGGAATATTTCGGACTCGTAAAAGGGGAAAAAACCAGGGCGCAGTCTTTCATCTTCTCTAAATCGGTCTCTTGTCCAATTAGCGTCCGGACTTCTTTTTCTTCCTTGGCTCTGTTAAGCAGGGCGTTTAGGTCATCTTCGTGATCGGCCAACCGTAAACAGGCTTTGGCCACATCAATATCGAAAAACTCGGGGTGCTCGAGAAGGTTAACCGCCCCGGCACTGTAGAGCCGCCCCGGCCCGGCGGAGACCACTGCAAAGTATTCGCTATTTTCCGCGAGCGACAACGCGGCTTGGCGGAGCAATTTATCGACCTCCACTCTTTCCTGCCAGAGTCTTTGCTTAATACCGACTTCCTTCAGAACCGGCAACTCCTCTTCCGGCAACAGATAATTAACGTAGTAGCGAATACCTAGAGTGGTCGGAATCCGGCCGGCGGACGTGTGGGGTTGGCTTAGGTAGCCTTCTTTAATCAACCTGGCCATCTCATTCCGGACCGTCGCCGACGAAACCCGTAGTCCTTGTTTTTCGACCAGATTAATTGATCCGACCGGCTTGGCGGTTTTTATATATTCGTCAATAATAATCTTCAGTAATTGGACCTGTCTTTCCGTTAACTCCATTTGGCATTATTCTACTTTGATTGCCAGAGAAATCAAGGGGGGATTTTTATATTTCACTATCGGTTTGATATCTGCTGATTAAGTTCCGTCGCCAAGGAGTGACTCTGGTCAAGAAGTTTGCCATAGCGTTCAATTGCTGCTTCTTCCGATTTTGTAAGCCACTGATTAGCTTCCATTTTCTTAAGAGTAGCCTCGGCGATGGTTTTTTCCTGATTAAAAAGATCAAGCAGTCGGTCCAGCCGGGCGTGGTCAATTCCTTCGTAGTTTTTTAATTTCAGCCAGCTGATTGAGACCGTTTCCAGCTGACCCAAGGCCTCGCGCCAGGAATTAAGGTCTTCAGCCTTGTAATTGGGTGGAACATATCCGGCTAAATGCTGGACAATGACTTGGACCGGACAGCCGTTTATCTCGCCCATCTTTACCGCCAAGCCGGTTTCCTGGAAGTCCTTATCCAGAAGAAATTTTTTCGTCGCTGGAAATTCAAAATAATTTTCAAGCAATTCCTCCGCTTCGTAGTAACCGATGGTCGGCGCCTCGCCCCAAATGATATTGCTGTAACCGACTTCCGAGAGCGCTTTCGCCATCGTATAACCGCTACGGGTCGCTTCAAAAGACAAGTCATTGTATTTTAAAATTACATCCGCTCTTTTGGCGGCCGACTGCCGGAGTTGTTCCCGGTCTGCCAGGGCCGCAAGATTGTTTTCCTGGCGTTTTTTATTAAGTAACTCCCGATACTTGTCCGGATCGAGAGTCGGTTGGCTGGCGGTTTCAAAATCACGGGAGGAGTCGCGCCAAAGATGACGGTAAGGAAGTTGCTGAGAAAGAGTCTGGACGGAAACAATGTCCTGCATCTCCACATACCCGATCTCGTGGCGGGAGTCGCTGCTGCCTTTCCGGTTGTCTCCGAGGGCAAGAACCTTCCCTCCCGGGACGGTAATCTTTTGGCAATCCGGCAGGAATTGGCCACCGAAAGTTGACCGGGGGGAGGCCGTATAAGGCTCCACTAACCGCTGGCCGTTCAACCACAGATACCCGTTGCGGATTTCAACCGTGTCCCCCGGCAAAGCTACCGCCCGCTTAATAAAACCGGAGGGGTGACCATATTCTTTTTGCGTGATTTCACTCGTCCGGGCATTAACAAAATTTATTATGTCCCCGCGCTGAAGCTGATATTTTAATACCGGATAACCGAAGATGGAAAAACCTCCCGGGAACCGCCGCATCCGGGGCGCCGCCACCAATTCGTTGGCCTGCTCGGTAGGGCTGGCACTTACCCCTTTGGGAAAAGTCGGATACATCGAGCCGGTCCCCGAGACATAAACGGTTTCCGTAACCAGTCCCAACTCCACACCCAGCCGGTTAGCCCTGACCGTAATCATAAAGACCAGGGAAAAAAGTGCCAGCAACCAAAGGGGTAAAAGAACAAAAGAGGAAAGCAGGAAGACCATTAGCCGCAATAACCTATTTCCTTTCCTTTTATATACTTGCCAGGGAATAACCAGAGGAAATGAAAGAAGGAGAAACAACGCTTTAAGCATTTATCATTATTCTAACCGGCGGCCCGGAACTTGACAAAGAATCCAATCCGTTATAACGTTGTTATAACATGATTCAAAAAATTATTAAGGTCGGCAACAGCGCCGCCGTAACTCTCAACCGACAGCTTCTTGAACGCTGGGATCTGTCTTTGGGCGATTACGTTGAAACAACTGCAGTCAAAGGGCACAACAAGTTGGTCATTGAACCGATAAACAAAGGCGGAAAAGTTGGGGTAGGTTTGGATCCGGAAGTCTATCGAGTGGCCAAAAGGCTTCTCCGTCACTATTTACCCGCCTTCAAAAAACTGTCAAAAATAAATTGAGATACCTTACTGTAGAAGACGTTCTCCTTCTTCATCATTTAGCCGTCGAACAATCCGGAGGAGTTCATGGATTAAGAAGTTCGGAGCTGTTGGATTCTGCTGTTCACCGCTGCCAAGCTTCCTTCGGCGGGGCGGATCTTTATCCCACATTGTTTCTCAAAGCGGCCGGGCTGATGCATTCTTTAATTAAGAACCATCCATTTGTTGATGGCAATAAAAGAACCGGGATCTATTCGGCAATGACTTTCTTGGAAATTAATCATTACCACCTGAAAGCAGGGCAAGAAGAGGTCGTTAGATTTGCGTTGAGCGTCGATTTAGAGAACCCCGAATTAGATAAAATCGCCGCTTGGCTAAAAGCCCACTCCCGAAAAATAAGCCACCGCAAAACTTAATCCGTCAGGATAAACCGAAAGGCTTCTTCAGGAATATCGACCCGGCCGACTCTAGCTAACCGCTTTTTCCCCTCCCGCTGCCGGTCCAGTACCTTATCCTTCCGCTCCCGATGACCTCCAGACAGTTTAGCCAGAACATTTTTACGCATGGCCGGAACGTCTTCCCGGGCAATAATTTTTCCACCGATCGCCGCCTGAAGAGCTACGGCAAACTGCTGGCGGGGAATAATATCTTTTAATTTTTTGACTAAGGTCCCACCGAACTTATGCGCTTGGGAGCGGAGAACGACTTGGGATAGCGAGGGCACCCGTTCGTTGTGAACCAGAACGTCGAGACGGACAAGAGCGGCAGAGCGGGGGGCAAGCAGCCGCCAATCCAAAGAAGCGAAGCCGGAAGAAACTGATTTTACCTGGTCGTAGTAATCCGCCAACATTTCCGCCAAAGGCATCTCATATTCTAGACGCAGCCTCTCTCCGAAATACTGCTGACCGAGAAAAACGCCTCTTTTCTTTTCGGTCAGTTCCATCAATTTTCCCTGAAAAGCGGCGGGGGAATAAAGGGTAATCGCAACCCAGGGCTCGCTCGCCGAGAGCGGTTGGTCGGGAAAATCCTGCGCTTCCCGGATCCGTTGCCGCTCCCCGCCGGCCAAATCGACCTCGTACTCGACACTCGGCCGGGTTAGTAACAGCTCGAGGGCGAAATCCCGCTCCAAACGCTCCTTCACAATCTCGGCGTGAAAAGTACCTAAAAAACCGACCAGGAACCCGCGGCCCAGCCCTGAAGATTCAGGCTGGAAAGTCAAAGACGCATCCGTCAGCGATAACTTCTCCAAAGCTGTCCTGAGCCGCCCGAAGTCGTCGGGCTTAACCGGATACAGACCGGCGAAGACCACATTTTTCGGCTCCAGATAACCGGGAAGGGGTTCAATGTTAACACTTGCGTCTGCCAAAAATTCTGTTAAAGTATCGCCCACCCGGACGTTACGGATCTCCTTCAAGCCGGTGGCGACGTACCCGACCTCACCGGTTCTAATTTCCGCGGCCGGAGCTAATTCCGGAAGAAAGTAACCGAATTCTACTGGACTAAAATCCGTCCCGGTCCCCACCAATAAATACTTTTGAGGTTTGTGATTTGGTGTTTGCGATTTGATTATCCCATCCACTACCCTCACGTAAGCAATCACCCCTTTGTACTCATCGTATTTGGAATCAATAACCAAAGCCCTTAAAGGCGCCTTTTCGTTCCCCCGCGGCGGAGGAACCTTCTCAATAATTACCGACAACAACTCTTCAACTCCCCAACCTAACTTAGCTGAAACTTTCCGAATTTCCTCCCGGCGGAAAGCAAAGGTCCGGACCATATCGTCTAATACCGCTTCAATTCGAGCGTTATCTAAATCAACTTTATTAAGCACAGGAATTATTGTCAGACCGGCCTGTTTGGCCCGCTCATAATGAGACAGGGTTTGCGCCTGAATTCCGGCAACCGCGTCAACCAGCAAGAGCGCTCCTTCACAAGCGTTCAACGAGCGGGAAACCTCGTAAGAGAAATCGGCGTGGCCCGGGGTGTCGATTAAATTAAGGGTATAGGGAATATTCCGGAGGGTATAGGCAAGGCGGACGGCTTTCATTTTTATGGTCACACCCCGTTCCCGCTCGAGATCCATACTGTCTAAAAACTGAGTCTGCATCTTAAGAGGCGAAACCGCTCCGGTCAAATCAAGGATACGGTCGGCCAGAGTCGATTTGCCATGGTCTATATGGGCTAAGATGCAAAAGTTACGGATATGGTCTGTCATTCGATCTGATTAATTGGGCCCGTCCGCGATAAGAGGGAATTTACCCGGCTGAAAATTTTTCGGAAAGAACTGCCCACCAACTCCCAAAAAACATTAAGCTCTGGCAGACGCCACCAGTAAGCCGAAACTAAATAGACCAAAAACCCGGAAATGGCGGAAACCGCCGTTAAAATTATTAAGTTGCCGGTATAGCGCGTGTCGAGAATGAGCACATCGAAATTCTCCGGCAGGGAAAAAGGGAGCGGATTAAGGTATTTACCCCAGGCGCCTTTATCGAGGATTTTCAGAGGCAGGTAAATGGAAAGGGCCATCGCCACGCCAGAGAGGCCGATCTTGATAAAAGGCAGCACATCTTTTTTCAGATTAAAGCCGCCGACCTTCCGGCCGAGAAAGTACACCAACAGCAGAGCGTTAAGGCAGGTCGAGAGGGAGAAAGATAAACCCAGGCTCCAGACCTGGAAATGATAAAACTTGACGAACAGAAGACTGAAAAAAACATTAACCAGGACAGTGACTAAACTGATCTTCACCGGCGTCGCCGTATCGTGCAGGGCGTAGAAACAACGGGCAAGAAGATACACGGCGGCTTGGGCTAAAATCGATAAAGCAAAAAATGCCAAAACGTAGCCGGTAGCCACCGTCGCAGTCCAATCGAAAAGCGAGGCGCCGAAAGCCAGGCGGACGGCCGGCAAACGCAGCACCAGAATAACGACGGAAGCAGGGACGAGTAAGAAAGTCATTTGATAGAGGGCGGTCAGGAATTGTTTTCGAAAAGAGCTGTAATCATCCTTCTCCGCTTCGACAGAAAGAATCGGCAAGGCCGCCTGGGCTATAGCCGCGCCGAAAAGCGACACCGGCAAATTTTGAAGGTGCTGGGCAAAAGTGAAATAGGTTACCGAGGCGAAAGAAATCGAGGCCGAAAGCAGGGTGTCAACAAGAGATGAAATTTGGCTGGCGGCAATTCCAAAAATCCGCGGCCCCATTAAACGCCATACTTCCGCGACGCCGGCCAGGCGATAATTAAAAGACAGGCGGTAACGGATATTAAGCGCCGGCAAAAGAGGCAGTTGGATCAGAAGATGGAGAAGCGCGCCGATAATGGTGCCGTAGGCCGCCGCGTAAATTCCGAACTTCCCGCTTAAGAAGAGTATCCCGAGGACTATCCCTAGGTTATAGAACAAAGGGGAAAGCGCCGGCAGAAGAAACCGCTGGAAAGACTGGAGAACGCTCGTAACGAAATTGGAGAGGAGTAGGAAAAATTGCGCCAGAAAAAGTAACGATAAAAGATCGGCCAACAGATGGGTGTCCGCCGGGCTGGTTCCGGGCGGGGCCATAATTTTTGACAGCGGCGAGGAAAAAATAACCACCAGCAACGATAGGGCGGCGAAAACTAACAACGTAATGTTTACGATAACCGAAGCAAATTCTTCCGATTGCCGCCGGCCATCCCGGTTAAGGCAACGGGTGAAAACGGGAATAAAAGAAGAGGATAAGGCTCCGATAACCACCAGGTTGAAAATAAAACTGGGGATCCGGTCGGCCGCCCAGTAAATTCCCAGTAGGGAAGGGAGGAAACGCTCCGCCATCATCCGGTCGCGGGCGAGGCCCAACCCGGCAGAAAGCAGATAGGTCGCGGAGATTATTGCTGCCGCCGAGAGGATTGTCGTCTGTTTCTTCAGAAACAAATCGACGCCGTTGCGGAAGAGTTTTTTAACCATACTTAAGCCCAGTATAGCTTTGCCTTGAAACTTAAGTCCAGCTTATGCTAATATTAGGTCATAGCTAATACGCCTTCCGCCAGAAAAAATATAAGAAAATCAGCAAAGCGCCATCAAAAGAGAAGCAGCGCTCTTTTGAAAGTTAAGCGCCAGCTGAAAGATTTTGCCAAAGAGGCAGACAAAAAAAGCATTCCCCTTCTCCAAAAAGCTTTGGATAAAGCGGTCGCGGCCGGAGTCATTAAGAAAAATAAAGCCCGGCGGCTAAAATCCAGGATAATGCGCTAAAGTTTTGCAGGACCGCCCGGAAACCCCATGACCACCGAGATTAACCTTCTCCCCGAGGCTGAGAAACGGCCGCGTCAGATTAAAGAGGCGCTTCTTTCTTTCTCCTCCAACTTCGCAACGGTTCTCATTCCTCTTCTGGAAATAGTTTTATTATTGGCGCTCGCCTACAACGCCCGCTCTTTCCTGCTTGTCAAAGCCTCACAGAAGCCTTTCGAAAACTTAGTCGCCCGATACCGGACCCTTCAACCCACGGAGACGGAGCTTCGTAATTTTCAACAAAAAAGCGCCGCGCTGCGGGAAGTTAACCGGGAACGGCGGACCTACAGTAAGCTTTTGGAAACCATTGCCATTTTAATTCCTGAGAGCGTCTCCTTTTATCAGATTCAGGTTTCAACAGAAAGTATCCGGATTACCGCGCAAACCCAGGCCATTGGCGGCTTTGCTACTCTGGTCAGTAATCTTCTGGAATCGAAAAAGTTCAAAGAAGTTATCCTCACGGAAAGCGAATACCTGGCGTCCGAAAGATATTACCGAATCTCTTTGGAAATTCCTTTAATCAGTGAGTCTTTGTTCAAATGAATACAAGTAAAATGAAACGGATCTGGATTGGATTCTGGCACGAAGAAGGATTTCAACTGCTGGCGGTAACTTTAGGTGCCGCCGTTATCCTGCCGCTTATGTCGTTACTGAGTATTCAAACCGGCCGGACCCTAACTAAACAGCTTAATCTAATAGGATCGCAATCGAATATATTATCGGAAAAAATCAAAAATATTGAAGAAGCCGCCGCTACCTTAGCCCCTTTTGAAAAAGACCGCCCGAGAGTCGACCTGGCGATACCGGATGAACAATCTCCTGCCCAGCTCCTCAATAAAATAAATCTTATCCTAGGCGAACAGCAGCTAACCCTCCTCTCCTTACGGATGGATAAGGCCACCGTCTTAAAGAATGAAGTTACCGCCATCAATATCTACTTGGAGTTCACCGGTTTTTACCCTAACATTGCGGTGGTCCTGCGGGAGTTTGAAACAGATACTCAGCAGTTTGACATGGGCAGCCTGAGAATTAGCCGGCGCCGGGAAGATTTTCAGCTTGAAGCCAACCTCGTCTTAAAAACATATTACTACCGGAAAGGCGCCGCCGATGAACACTAAAAAAAGATTAGTCACACTGCTGATCACTCTGGTCCTAGTCGTAATACCTTTCTTTCTGCTCTTTTATATAGAAGGAGTCGCTCCTCCTTCAGTCCCCTCCCTTAATACGGCCGACCTCTCGCCTTTTTCTCCCGATTTGGATACGGGAATTATCACCGTCTTAAAAACCCGCCACGAAGAGGTCAAGTAAGGCAGGGGAGCAGTTGACGGAAGACGATGAATAATATTATATTAAGGTTGATGATGAATTGGTTGCCCACAATCGAGCGCGCCTTCGCTGATGGCGGAGCCACCGGCTCCGGTGTTGAGGTTGGAAGTACGACTCCGACTTTCTATCTTTTAGCAGTTGCTTTTCTCCTCATTTATTTCGGCGCCCGTCTGTTCTGGCGCGAAACTAATTCTCTAAAGTAAGTTCACCCGTTAAACTACTCTCTTTCTGTAGCAGCGCATTAATTAGCAATCGTTTAAAAGTGAAACCGGGCGGGAAACAAGTCATTAAAACCAACCGCGATCCGGCGCCGCTTAAGACGTCCTCCGGCAGGGTTCCGGCCTCCACCACTCTTCTCTCGTCCACCCGGTAATTTAAACGGGTCTTCCCGAACTCGACTTCGAGAATATCCCCAAGCGTTAAATCATTGAGTTTCGAAAAGATCGTTTCGTAATTGGTTGGTGAGTAAAAAATCGGAAGCGCGGAATGACCAAGAATAAAAGCGGCTCCCCACGCTCCGGGGTAGACGGATCCCTTCACATGCCCCAGACCTTTCTTCAGTTGTTCCCGGTAGGAGGCGGGAGTGGTAATATCCAAGTCCGTAAAGACGCGGGCGCGCTTAATCCCTAATTTATTTATTGTCAGAAAGAATTCCCCGGGAATTAGAGGGCTTTCCTGCTCTTTAAGGATCAGGGGCGGGGACAGGTCGCTAAGACCGGTACTCGCCCGCCGTCGGAACGACTGAGGGGAGATAATCTCCGTTTCCGTTGATTCAAAAGACCCGGACAGGATCGGAAAAATAATTAACCACGTTAAAATAAAAACGCCGGAAAAAATAAGGATAACGGCCAGCAATCTTCTTAGACTCATCCGTTCACCGTCTCCACGAATTTAAAAAGCTCAAAGTTAATGTCCCCGCCGGATTTACTTTCCCGGTCTGTCCGGTGCAGCCGCCGGTAAAGAGCTTCGAGGCGGGAAACGGGATAACGTTTGGCGATAGCCGAAAGAGAGCTGCGGCCAAAGGAAGAGATAAGCGGGGATCTAGGATCGTAGCAAAAAGTCAGCAGCTGCCGCAATTGCCAGGCAATCATCGTTAAGATATAAAATCCGTTTTGTTCCTCCCGGATCAGGCTTATTAGATCCCGGTAGGCCGCCGCGCGGTTCCCTGATAGCAAAGCGGCTAAAAAAGGAAAAACACTGCCGGCCTTCTTTTCTTTAAATTGCCGGACGTCGGCTTTAAGGCTGCGCAAAGTTTTCATAAAAAGACTGCTCTCGAGGAGGCCTTCCCCCACCCAAAAAACTATCGCTGAGCCTTCCGGCAGACGGGGGAGATAATCGAGAAAATAACTGTCTTTAAAAAGAGGTACCTTGCCGGAGAAGGACTCAATAGTAAACAACCGGTGCGGACCAAAAAGCGGCGATGTCTCCAAAGCGGCAAGAATGGCGACTGCTTTAGTATCTTCAGGTAAAGATACCACTTCGGCTGGGGCAAATTCCGCTTTAAACCTAAGGAACTCCTGGCGGGAGGAGGACAAGTCAGGACCGTAAAATAGGGTGATCATAATTTAGATGAAGGAGATGGCGCCGTCGGCTCGCTAAAGACGAACTTTTCGACGAAATCAGCAACTCCGGAAAAATCGCCACCCCTGGGAATGAGCACCCACGCTCCGCCGTAGACAGGGCCCATCGGCGGGTTATAAAGGACATTATCTTCATCCAAAACCACGGTCCGCACCAGGCTAAGGTCAACTTTGTTGCCTAACGCATAAAACTTTTCGGCTTCGAAAAACCCGATATTCGTCTCCAGGCCGGTTTTAAAAGTCGAAAAAAGCGATTCCGCCCGGAGCGGGTTGGCCAAGACTTCCCACGAAAGGATCTTATTGCCTAAGGCCTCAATAATTTTTTGTTGGCGGGCCGAGCGGGCAAAGTCGGTCCCCTCATCCCCCACCGAGTGGCGGGAACGGACGAATTTCAACGCCGTTTTTCCGTCCATTTTTTGCTCACCCTTAGCAAACTGGACTTTTTCAAAGCGGCAGGGAAAAGAAAATTCAGAGCTCTCAGTCGCTTCCGGCAAAGCCTCCAAACCACAAGTGTCATCCTCCCGGCCGTCAATCGGGTAGTATTTATCGGTGAACGGGTTCTCCACGTTAACGGTAATCCCGCCGATGATATCTACCGCTTTTTCAAAAGTTGAAAAGTCGACCACGGCAAAATAGTGGATTGGCAAACCCAATATTTTTTCCAGCGTTCCGCGAACCGACGCAGCCCCGCCGTAAACGTAAGCGGCGTTGATTTTAACCGCCAAAGTTGGGATCCACAAATCCCGGGGCACGGAAATCAGCGCCGCGTCGCCGGTTGTCAGACCGACGGAGCCGATTAGAATCGTATCGGTCCGGCCGCTGTTTTCCCCTTCCCGCCGGTCAAGGCCGAGAACTAAGATATTAGTCCGTCCGTCCGTTGACTGCAATTTTTGTCCTGTGACCTGGGAAAAAACGGAAACCGGAATTAGTAAGCCTTTAAAAAAGCGGAGCGGATTGAGAAGAAAAGCCACCAAAATTACGGCCAGTATTAAAACTGTAATTAATAATGGTTTCTTGGATTTTTTAGTCGGTTTCATACCTTTTTCCGATTTTGTAAATGGCGGCAAAAGACAGGCTATCGAGACTGGCGGCGCCGACTAGAACTCCGCCGATTTCAGACCGAAGCAGATAATCAGCCGCATTTTCGGGGTTAATACTGCCGCCGTAAAGAATAGGGTGTCCCGGGGGGAGGTGTTCCCTGATCCTAAAAACCGCCGCGAGAACCGCCCCCAATGACTCGGGATGGAAAACCCCATTCGAACTGATTGCTGTGGGTGGCTCGTAAACAACTATTTCCGAACCCTTAGGGTCGGGAATGATTCGCGCCAACTCCTCCGGCCGGCTGAGGCAAATAATCGGACGGAGGTTGTATTTTGTACACTGTTTTACTTTAAGTTGAATGGTCTCCGGCGTTTCCTTAAAAAACTTCCGCCGTTCGCTATGACCCAAGAGAACATAATCCACCAGCCCCCTTACCTGAAAAGCGCCAACTTCCCCCGTAAAGGCGCCGTGGTCAAAACCCGAGATATCTTCCGCTCCCAAAGCCATATTCATTTTCAACTCTTTGATTTTTTCCCGGAGAGGAAAAAGCAATGGCGCGGAGACGCACAGGATGGTGTTTGAAAAGTCCTCAGTCTCACCCGCCACGGCGCGGAAAGCCGTCAGCCACGTATATCCCTCGTCCACCGTTTTGTTTTCTTTCCAGTTGGCGATAATAAACTTTCTCACATCAAGGTCCTCCGTAATTCCGCCACTCTTAAAGGCAAAGCCTCCAACTGTTCGTGGGGCAGAGACAGGCCTAAGACGGACAAAAGGGAAAAGACAAGAGGCACTTCTTTATAAAAGCCGCCGATAAAAGGGCAGCTGACGAGAAAGGGCGCCAGGTCGCTTTCCGATTCTCTCAGTCCTTTTCCCGAATGTTGGCAACCAAGCGGACAACCGAAACAGCTGGGGAAATTGCTACTTTTCACCGGCAGCCGTTCACTTTGGGCAAGCGTCTCCTCATACGCCGAAGAATAAGCCGCCAGATCCGAAAGGGGGTATCCGTGGCTTCCCGAAACAACTACCGCCAATAAGTTCTTGGCCCGAAGAACACCCCCCAACTCATCCGTTCCGAAATGAAAGTAACCGTCCGTTACTCCCCCGGCGCCGGATTCTAAGACCGACCGCATCCCTGCTAAACCTTCTTTTTGCCAAGCTTGTTCACCCTCCCGAAGAGTCCGGAAGGTCACCTTTTCATTTTCAATCGCTAGGTACATCGGACGGCGGGCTTTATTCCGGATAACCAGGCCGTCGTAACCCGCCAAACCCAACATCGCGGCGAAAGACCCCCCGCCGTAGGCGTCAACAATTTTTCCGGTGCCGGGGGAACGGAAGATGGTGCAAGTAAAAGGCGCGAAAGGGAAAGTGAGGGTAAACGGACCATTGGTAAAAACCACCGGACTTTCGCCGGGAAATAATGAATATAATTTGACGGCCACGCCGAGTCCCCCCAACCAGTCTGTCAGGTCGGTATGCACCTTGACCTCCGCTTCTTTCTTTTCGAGATCAATATAGAGGATAGTCGTTTTATCTTTATCCAGCATGGGTAAGTGAAAAACAATGACGCGGACAGCGTTGTACGAGTAAGTTTCCTTCCTCACCGACAACTCCCTCAAGCGTGATAAAAAACTTCTGCCCATCCCGCTGAACACGGACCGGCACTTCCGCTAGAGAGATAGTCCCTGACTTAATCCGCGCCCACGCCAGGCAGCAAAGGTGGCAGCCGCGACAAAATTGTTCATTAGTTACTTCCAAACGAGCAGTCATCTAAAGGGAATTCTATCACACCCGGAGAGTCGCCGACCGCGCCCTGGAAACATACAATAAAGTGAGAACTGGCACTGAAACTGGAGAAGGCTATAGCATGTCTAGTTTTCATACAATAGAAGTAGGGACATTTGATTGCCTGTTCTCACAAGTACGGCTAAACTTATTTTGGATGTTACATCTAATCAAAGTAATTTGGGCGGAGAAATATAAATTAACATCAAGATTTGTTCTGTTAGCGCTTATCATAGCGTCGTCTGTTGTTTGGGTTGGAGAAACACCGTCGGCAACCGAAAGACGCTCCCCGCAAAAACCCGAAATGGACGTAAAGAAATTGGCAACGGTTAGGAAACCACCTAAGTACAGCTATGTATTGCTCCTGGGATACGGCCAGGAACTCGCAGTTAGTGTGGAGATCTCGTCAATAGAGGAGCCGGAGACCGGAGCGTATTGGTGCGGAGCCCCCTTTTTTCTTGATTACCGGGGAAGCGCCAAAGCCCGAATCATTGACACTTCCGGAAGGGTAGAAGATGAGATAAACTTGACAATCCCCTCACTCGTCATCGGCCACCCTCCTAACTTCGATTATTACTATTACAATACTTACGAGATAGATGGTGACCTTAACAGTTACGAATTTATAGTTCTTGACTACTCCAGTTGCAATGGGAATTGGATCCAAATAGTTAAGGCCGATCCGAAAACACACAAATTCGTGGTTATCCCCTTTCAAATCGATGGCGAAGAGCAGGACAAAGTGTTAACCGGACCGAACAAGAAAGACCTAGTCCTATCTCAATCACGACTAATTACGCAGACTTATAACATGATCCGTGGTGTTTTTTCTAAGCAGGAGTTTATCTTTAAAAACGGCGCGCTTGTTAAAGTCCCACAAACCTAGGTAACCAGGGGTTAATTTACCCTTCGAAAGATAACCGCTAGAGAGTCTTCGTAAACTTTTTCCCAGCCGGTCTTTATCCGCAGTGCTTCGGAAAGAGGTACAGTTTTATCGATCACCACGCTGGCGATTTTGTATTTTTCCAGCACCTCCGCCCAGCCGTTTTTTAAGTGCGCTGCCTGAAGATATTCGCTAAAAAGCGTCGGCTGGCTTCCGGTTCGCCACCCCGGCATCCGCCCGTCAATAAAAGTTTTATACTCCGGGACATTCCACAAAAAGTAACCGCCCCAACCGTAAGTGTTGAAAATAACTCCGGGAACAGGATTGTTTTTTAGGTAGGCCGCAGCCGCTTCCGGATAGTTCCCAAAGCCTTTCGTCTGGCGGCTAGTCCATTCACCGTTGACGATAGGGACGAGAAATCCGGCGAAACTAAAAACGGAAACGATGAGAAAAACGAGCAGGATCCAAATGAAAGTATATTTAGTTCCGGAGTAAGAAAGCCGGGGGAGAGATTGATAGAAAAACGGCAAAGTTAAAATCACAAACAAGGGGATATGGCGAAGGGCGGAGAGGGAAAGAAAAGTAAAAAACAGCGCCGGCAATAAAAAGCTTAGTTTCTCCCGCCTAAAATTCAGACCGAGAAGAATCAGGAAAACAACTAAGTAGAGGAAAAATAATAGGCCCAAATCGGAACGTAAAAGCGGCGGCGCCCACTCGGCGATGTATTGTTTGATTTCAACCGAACCGGCATCCCTGGCGATACTGTGCCAGAGAAAGGGACCGTAGGGATTGAGAAGGGTTATTATAGTGCAGATAATCGGATATTTTGTTAATCGGGTAACTAGACCAAATAACTTTCTCCGATTACCTAATTCCCTGATTCTCAGATTACCTAGTATCTCCCCGACAAACCACAGCCAGACCAAAGCCAGGCCTAAAACAAAACCGGCGTGGAAGTTGGCCCAAAAAAGAAAGAGCAAGGGTAAGAAACGGTAACGGTGGTAACGGAGTAGTAATAAGATCATCGCGAAAAATAACAAGCTGATGGTTTGCGGGCGGGTACCGGCGAAGGAAATAATTAGAAGGACGGCGAGAAAAAGGCTGAGCACAAGATTCACACCCTCTCCCCAAAAAGAGCTATCTACACCTTTAAGGTCAAGGCTCCCCGACCTTAAAGGTGTTTTTCGAAAAGAGCTAAAAGTAAGGACCGCGGCAAGGGACGCTATCAATGAAAATACCAAGGCCAAAAGATAGTAGCCGCCGAGGCTAAAAAGTCCGTAAATAAAAACTTCCGAAAGCCAATAGGAATCGGCCCAAGCGTAGCCGGTCATTGTTGAGGAAAAAGTATCGGTTCGCGGAATTTGCCGGGTTTCCCACATCTGTTGCCCATAGCGGAGGTGCCAGCCTAAATCCGGGTCGGTAGGCGGGCGGAGAAAGAAGAAAAAAAGGGCGAGGAAGGTAACGGCAAGTAACAGGTTGTAACGGGTAGTAACTGATTGCCGGAAAAGATTCACCTTTGTATTATCTAACATTTACAGATTCATTGCTTCACCCGCCTTGCCGAAGCGCCG
>ERZ1292633.2002-Hain-H41-02um-R1-2002-length-21242-cov-7_pt1 | contig 21242 bp, 11 predicted proteins | sample MGYA00564406_ERZ1292633 | MGnify/ENA primary metagenome ERZ1292633 (study PRJEB36523, sample SAMEA6512639) | groundwater metagenome | collected 2019-01-08 | study: AquaDiva: Metagenomics assemblies of 32 groundwater samples
GCCTTGTTCCCGCTGGCGGGTGTGCTCCCTTCGGGAGAATATCTCTCACTGCCGCCCCCCCACAACAGCAGTATTCCCAACCGCGCCGCTCGGTTTGCTGTTTGCCGTTTTCATGGTGAGTTTGATGGTCGGGAGTTCGATCGTTCACCTCATCAAATGGGAAAATGCCGCGCTCATCGTTCACTTGACATCGCTGCTTTCCATGACTGCCATTTATGCACTTTATGCGACAAAAAATGTGGTCTTGATTTTCTGCGTTCTTTTCGAAACAGCTGTCGGCGGGTACTACCCACTTCACGGATCGCTCCGTGCAGAGTTCATTCCAGATACTTGCCGATCGACAGTCACAAATTTGTTTCGGTTCCTCATGAACACCATCGTTGTGTCTGTGCTTTGGTTTGCTCCGCCAACGCGCACTGCATTTTTGATCCTTGCTGTTCTTCACTTTGTATCGTTGATGTCGTTTATAAAGTTTATGGTGAATCGCTGAGTAATCCGCGGTTGCACAAAGCTACGGTTCGCGAGAACGAGAGCATTCACCTTTATTCGACTGTTGTTCTTTTGCGGGTACACGAACACATTCAGTTAACATGTCAAACACCACAAGTGCTCGTTGCGCGTCTGGCGCGCGGCCTGTTTCGTTTCCGTCCGTCGTTGACCCCAAAACTGGCGTCGTCTCTTGCGCATCCGGATTCTATTGTCCTGCTCTTGATCCACAAAATGCAACAACGTATCCAGTTTACTGCGCGCCAACACCAGACTGCGCGTTGTCTCGATTGTTTGGCCAGACTGTTTGCAATACACGTCAAAGCCCATTCGAACCTTCATTGTGCATTCGTGGCCACTATTGCCCAGTTGCGTTGACAGCGCCGTATGTTTCGAAGCAACTTCCGTGCCCAGCAAGTCACTTTTGTTTGTTCGGCTTTACGGAACCTCGTCCGTGTAACGGTTTATCGGTCTGCCCAGAAGGAACAGCGAATCCATTCGAATACACTGGATTTGTTGCCGGCGCCGCGGTGTTTATCTTCTTGGCAATCATCTTTCTGTTCTACAACAAAATGCTCCGATTCGCCAAGTACGAAAAAAGTGATTGTCGGGCGACGGCGCTGGCACGTTTGTGTCATGCGTTTCAAGCTTGTCGGTCTGGCGGGATTCCAGCAAACGACTCGGTGTCTCCCACAGAAGGTAACGGGAAAGGTCTATCGTTTTCATTCAACAAATTGCAAGTATACCTGCCCGACGACACCTGTTTGTTGCACGGAACAGATGGTCGAGTTCGTCCAGGTCGTGTTACTGCCATTCTCGGCCCGTCGGGAGCGGGAAAGACGATACTTTTCACAGCATTGCTTGGGAAGCTGGAATCGTCATGGCGGACCGAAGGCAGCCTTCGAATCAACGACGATACCGAACGAGAAAAATACAAGTCGATGATTGGTTTTGTTCCTCAAGACGATGTACTGCATGCCGAACTCACCGTTTATGGCAATCTTTTCTACTCGAGCGAGTTACGCTTGCCCGCTCATTGGTCCGCAAAGCATCGTGAAGATCTGAGGAATGCTGTGTTGGAATTGATGGAACTTCAAGATCTTGTCAATGAAACCGTTGGTGACGCGGCATCCACAGGACTAAACGGAGGCAAGCGTAAAGCACTCAGTATTGCAACGGAGTTAGTTGCCGCGCCAGGAGCTATTTTTCTTGACGAACCAACCACCGGATTAGATGCTGCGACATCGTTGAGTTTATGCCAAGTGTTGAAAGACATCGCCGTGCGAGCTAATGTATCCGTTGCAATGGTGGTCCATCAACCGCGAGTCGAGATCTTCAACGCGCTCGATGAGTTGTTGATCCTCGGTCCACAAGGGTACACTGTCTATCAAGGTCCTCAGGCTGAAGCAGTGAAATATTTTGAGACAGTTGGCCAGGTCACTTTTTTACCGCATCAAAATCCTGCTGACGTCATCATGGATGCAGTCGCTCTAAATGGCGCACATCTGGCTGGCAAGTGGAGGGAATGTTGCGATCGCGAAATTCATGCCCCATTGACGATCGAAACAGATAACACTATCAGCGAACCGGAACCAGAACAGTCGCCGGCTGTGATCGTCCCGGAAGCTCCTCATTTTTGGAAGCAGGTGGCCTTGTTTCACGTACGGCATCTTGAGAAGCAGCTGTTTTCGATCAAGGACTTGCTCATCGAACTGTTGGTCGTCGGACTTTGTGGTCTCGTTTTGGGCCAAGCCCTTCGAAATTTTTCTCTGACCTCTCGGTACAAGGGACCCTACAAGGCCATTTCACCGCAGCCTTTCGATTCAATCTTGCCGCAGCTGCATTTGTACATGATGATGAGCCTCGGGCTAGGAGCCAGCGTGGCCGGGGTGAACGTGTTTGGCCGTGAGAGGCAGAACTACTACAGAGACGCTCAGTCTGGTTGCAACCGACTCAGTTACTTTCTCGGAACGGCAACAGCTTCATTTTATCGCATTGCCGTGGGAGCCTTGATATTCGGATCTTTGGTTCACCATATCAGTGCAACGCCAATTCCTTTCGATGGTTTCTTTGGGGTCATGTTGCTCGCTTACTTCTGCAACTATGGTGCTGCATGCGCTGTTTCTGTGGTCGCGTCAACGCGAGATGCACCCTTGGTAGCGTCCACGCTCAGTATTTTGTCATCGGTATTTAATGGCTTCGTTCCATTTCCAACGGTTCTTTGTTACTTTTTCGCGCCATTCTGGGGGTCGCAAATTCTTCATCAAAAACACAACGATTACGTCCTTTCTTACGGCGAGTCAACCTTAGCCCCGTTCGGCTATGAAGAGGTGACCGTCGTTCCGCCGGCTGTGTCGTATGTTGTCATGTTTTTGTGGGGTCTGGTGTACTTTCTCGTCACGCTCGTTCTTTTGCTCCGTTTCAACATGAGCAAACAGGCGTAAACTTGTTTCCGTCTTTTCTTTGCTCCCTTTTTGCTCAAAACCATAAAAGTAAGCGTTTGCTTCAGAATCCTTGCTTTACTCTTTTGCTGACCTTGACCACCAATTAAAAAATTCAATTTTGGTGATGGGGGATGATTTTCGATGGTTCATACTTAAATAAAGTTGCCCTTGCTGTGGGTGGGTGAAATTTACCTCTGAAAATTTTACAGCTTATCAACGATGCCAGCACCGCCACGTCACTTTTTGCTGGTTGCATTCTACGCCATCACTTGGCATGCCATCAGCACTGGTAATGGGACGTTTCAACCCCAGATTACAAGTTGCTTCACATTTCTTCAAGGACTCGTGTTGGTGTGCGCCACACCAACCGCGTTTCAACTGTTACATTTGAAAACTTCCAGGACAGCGTGCTACGACATTCTCGGATCATTGAAATATTTCAGTCGATGCAAAAAACCTTACAAAATCGGAGTGCTGCTCACGTTGAAGTTTCTAGAATTGGTACAATTGGGGCGAATGGACTTGAATTCCAATCTGCACTTGGACATCATCGAGTGGCTGTATGAAGCCGTTGCCCACGTCTTGTTAGTCTTCAAATTTCTGGTGCCCTGGGTGTTCGTGCCGATGATAAACAGACCGTGGGCGACTGAACTGGAACGGCAATCGCACAAAGTATCGCCGTTGATGAGCAAAGTCTACCAGGAAGTGTGGCAATGGCGTGTCATAGTTCGCATCGTCTCGCTGCTGATATTGGCACATTCAGCGGTTAGCCTTCGAACACCTCCCTCCAGCATGACTCCAGCATGGACCTCCTTTGATGCGTCAACAACCCGCATCATTGAAACTGGGCCATATTTTGTGGCGCACGTCAATGCGACATTTCAAGAAGCGGCGGGAATCATGTCACGCCATTGGGCGAACCTGCACTGGTTTGAAGATGATGACGCCAGCTTGTGCGCCGACCTGATGGTGGTCGTGTCCTGCGTTGGGGCGATTTCTCGGGAACTGCTTGCCATCTTCCTCCGCCTCGTCGTCGAACCCGTACTCGTTGCATTCTGCGCGGTCGTGTTGGCCGCTTCAGGAGGGCGTTTTTCGCCAGTTTTTGCGTCGACGCTGTTTGCTGAAGAACAGATTGTCCACCACCGGTACTTTTTACGCACTTTGCTCGCTGCATTTGCAGAACTGATGTGTACGCAGGGAAGCTTGGTGCAGCATTTTGTCAATCCTTTGTGGCCGCGTCTGTCGTCGAAGGGAGTTACATTCGGATGCTTGATGATGCTTTATAGTGGCATGAAACTATACGATCGATGAGAAGAGAGAAACAGTGGGGCAAACACACCGGAAAAGTATTTTCAAGCGGGAATTCAGCGGGCAGCTCACCCGTGCGAAGCTTTTCTCGTTGCTTTTGATTGCCCACAGCCCCCGTCGGTCGATTTCCTTAATCATGGCCGCAGCAGCGGTTGAGCTCAAACCGAAACGGCTGATGCTGCCACAGCCGGAACTCTATTTATGCAGCCCAACAGAGTCATTAGCTGTTGACGACTTTCTCAGGACTGTCTTCGTGCCGCTGTGCGACGATGGGACGATGCTTAAACGATGGTCTGATCTCGACGAATGTGAACGGCGCGTCGTCTGCACAAAGTTCATGGTGGCACGCAAATTTGAAAAGGACAAGGCTCGCGAGATGCTGACAGGTTACATTGCTCTGACGAAGCAGCGAAACCTAGGCGACTCGCCTCTCTTTCCCACGTGCTTGCAAATTCGCGGCTATGATCAAGAAGACGTCATGAAAGTGCTAGGCCAAGCCATTCCTCGCGTGCCCGGAGATGTCGATCGCACGGATGTGCACATCAATCCTTTTCACCACTTCACGTTTCATAAGTGGGACAAGATGGGACATCCCATTCACTACGAATTGACGGGGCGTACAGACCCAATCAAGTTGTTAGAAAAGCTGAAAGTGTTGGCCAAGGTCGGAACAAATTTCACGGAGCCAGCGCTCGAACTTCACTTGCACTGCGTCGAAGTCGGCCAACAACTCGCTCGATACAACTACTTGAAACGGGGCGGAAAAGAGGGGCGTCCGGTCCACTCGGTGGTGGTGATCATGGACATGAAAGGTCTAGGTTACGGCACCTTGACGAGAGCTGCGTTGGATGTGTTCAAAGCCAAAACACAGGCCGACGCGCAGTTTTTTCCCGAAGGCATGCATCATTTATTCATCGTCAATTGCCCGACGATGATCACGTTCGCTTTCAACATTGTGAAGGGTTGGGTCGATCCAAGAGTGCAAACGAAGCTGGAGTTCTTGAAACCCCATGAGACAGGGCCGCGATTGCGGGAGTGGATCGACGCGGAGCACTTGCCCGAGGAACTCGGCGGCACCTGCCGTTGCGAAGGCGGCTGCATGCACTGGCCAGAGGAAGGAGCGTTTGTCTCGCCACAGGCGGATCCCCTAGCCGAAATTGTCGTAATTGCGGCGGGGAAGAAAAACCAACGCGTCGTCGAGGGCGATGTGGGGGAAGCAGCATGTTTCGAATTCGACGTGGAGGATCGCAATGTAGTCTTTTCAGCCATGTACATAGCAGATGATGGCAACGAGATCGAAGTAGCCAGCGCGTCAAAGACGGACAACGGTGACGATCGATTCATTTTTCCTGCCAAAGGCAAGTTGACGTTGACGTGGAGTAACGAACATTCCTGGCTTCGATCGAAGAATGTGACGCTCAGAGTCATGAAGACGACGGTTTAGGGAGGGGGAATTCTCTGAATCAAAGTGAAAAAATGAAAATGCCCAAAAGCTGTCTGAAAGTACGAGGAGAGCACGAGGGAAACGCTGTCCCATGCGATGGCCGATTGAAACGTCTCTACACCCGCAGCGGTGTTGAAGTCACGTCCCCCTCTCGATGAACGCATGGCAATTGCACCGCGTTGTCAGCGACATTGACCACACGCTGAAGTCGGACAATCGCCCTTGGTTGACGCCACCTGTTCCCGGCATGGTCGAGTTGATGTGCGACCTTCGGCAACTCATCCCATCTTTGCAGCGACAGGATACAATTCGCACCATGTCAGTCGAGGTGTCATGCTGCGGAAAGCGCAACGACAGCGAGGACGAAGCGGTTGCGTGTTCTGCCGCTCCCTTTGTGTACTTGACGAATCGGTATGGCCCTGTTTCGTCCATCACGAGAGGTCGGTGGTGTCCAGGGACATTTCTGAAGATCAACGGCTTTCCCGATCACGATCAACTGGTTCAGCGAAAATGGACAGACGCCGTTGGGTTTCTCCGACGATCACCGCAGCATAAACTGGATGTTCTGCAGAGACTATTGTCCGATGGTCCACGTCATCACGGGCAGGTTGTGGTCCTCTTGGGGGACTCCGTGGAGAAAGACGCACTCATCTTCACACAACACGCGTTTGTTGAACTTGAGAGGCGCGATTGTGAGAGGATACCGACACCACAGACCAAGGACCTTCTCGCCAGCACCACACTCCCCTCCTCTTCGTGCACCTACGTGCTCGGGATTCGGCTCGTGCGCAGTCATCCAATTTCCCCGGAATGCCTCGAAGCGCATGCAATGTTTTCGAGGAAAGCAGCGGAAAGGTTCGGTCTTGGATGCGATCCTTCACCTCTCAACGAAGCCCCGCTGTCAGACATCGACTCGTGGCTTCATTCGTCACCAGTTGAAGTTCAGACTAGTGGGGGTGCAATCTGGTTCACATTCACAGACGGAGAGCAGCTTCGGGAAAAGCTTTCCCGACTGTTTCCTATCAAACGCCAGCAGTGACCAGGAACAGTAAGTTTCTGTCGTCTTCTTGTGGCACATTTGCTTGTGTCGAACTGTTTTTGTGCGTTGACCTCCCAGGGAGCTCGCGCAAGTTATTTTGACTGTAAAATCGCGCGCGATTTGCACGTCAAAAAAAGTATTACGGTTTGCCAGTTTTGTTGTAGAAAACGCGAAACAAATCAATCAGAAACCCTTTAATTATCACCCTGCATGTCTCAACGTGAACGTATCGACCGGGGTGCCAACCACCCGGTTCAACAGGCGAACGTTTCACGACAACGGGTACACGCGGAGGCACCGCTTCGCAGCAGCGGCCGCCCAGACGCCGAACGAGGTACGTACGATAACAGCCTTCCCCAGGCAGCGGCCTACCTGCCATCATCGCGCAGGGAGGACGACTGGTCGTCCTTGGACTTGCGTCTGTCCTCGTTGCAGCAGCGACTGGACATGGAGGCCGTCAAACGACACGACGCCATCCGTGACATCATTACGAAGCATCACGCCGACATGGAGCGTGTCGGCGATCAAATTCGTCAGCTTAAGTTGGAAAATGACGCTTTCCGACAGCAGTTGCGCCTTTCAGCTCAAGGGGCACAGCCGATACCATTTCCTGACTCACTTCCAGAGACTGGGCCAACGGCGTCAGCGTTTGGGGGCGCGTTCGCACCAGCCCTCGGCGAGGGGAACGTTCTTCAGCGACTTGCAGCAATCGACGCACATATTCTGCTCATCGAGCGCGCCGAGCCTAGCCATCGACGCCGCTTGGAAACTGCCGTGTCGCAATACTACGAGCAGCATTTTTCACGTCAACTCGAGAAAGTCAAATCCGTGTCACACGACACGTGCCGTGCGTATTTCACAGAACGTGGTATCGCTGACCTGCAGCGCGACGTTGCCACACTTCTCGCACGGTCAAACATCGGCCATGAGTCGCTGAAGTCGACCATCGACGCATCGTTGGAGTCCGTCCGGACGGAGCATCACGTACGTTTTAACGAAATGGACGCAAAACTGCAGCAGTGCTCCGCCCGACTTGCCGATACAATCGCAGCGGCCCGATCCGGCGTCCAAATTGAGTCTCGTGTTCAGGATTTGCAACAGCGCGTCGCCGACAGCAGTCAGCAGTCGTCGCAAGCAGCCACGGATTCGGCCCGCGCACTCGATCGAATTGCATTGGTGGAACGCCTTGCGAAGGAAACCGAACGGCACCTATCGGAGTCGGATGGCAAAATCATCGTCAACCAACAAACGTTGTCCAATCTGACGTCCACGACGCAGTCCCAGCTCGTGTCGTTGCAGGACAACATCGCGCGTCTGGATGGCGATGCGGGAGCGACAGGGGCCCGTCTCGAGAGAATTGAAAAAGAATTTCGGCAATTCGCCGCGAAAGAATCTTCGGCAGCTCGCGATTTCGAGCTTGTGCTCGGAGCAAAGGTGGCTCAATGTGACGTGGTGAAGAAGCTGGAGGACAACCATCTTAGAATTGCTAAAGAGCTCGCAACATTGAAAGACGCGAATGGCCGAATCAAGGAACAATTAAGCCAGGTTTCGGATGCTTTGGTGGCCATCCCCGCCGAAGTTGCCAGTAGAAGCGACCAGTCGTTCACTGAGCTGAGACTGTCGCAGCAACGCCTATCAGAATCGTCGAAAGGTCTGGAGACGACTTTCAACAAGAAGCTGAATGAATTGGAGTTGAAATGCCAGCAAGACTGTTTCACGCAACTCGACACTGTGAAGGCATCCGTCGAGGCAGCCTTGCGTTCCTCTGTGATGCAAGCTGAACAGTCGACGAAAAAAGTCGTGTCGGAAAACATTCTCGCGCTGCGAACTTCCATGGATGCCCGTTTGACTGAGTTGGAGTCCTCGCTCGCACACAAACTGGAGTCTGAAGTAGAGCAGATGTCACAAGCGGCAAAAATCGCGGTTGGGAACGTCAAGGCGATGACCGAGGCCACGCGACGCGAGTTAACGGGTGAAATTGAAACGCTTCATTCGGAATTGGATGAGTTGAAGCAGCAACAACAGCGGAACATGGATCACCAGAAGCGCGCTCTGGCGGAACCACCCGTTGCCATGCCCCCCACAAGCGAAGCTGATGAAAAGGTGGTCCAAGAACTGAAGACGACAGTTGACGGGCTATCGAGTCGCATTCGCAAGGTGGAGTCACAGATGACAGGCATGTCGGCGGACTTGTTGCATCAAGCACAGGTGTCTCTCAATGACGATCAGCGCCGCATCCGTTCTGAATTTGACGAAAAAATGCGAAACGTCGAGGAACAGCAATCCGGTCAATGGTTCAAGACGACTCAGGATTTAACCAAGCTGACAGCGACCGTTTCTCGCGTAGCCGCGGAACTCGAGGCCATGCGGCAAGCAACATCAGTGACCGCAATGGAGCGAGAAACCGCTGACACAGAACGTTTCACAAAGTCATCGCAAGCACAGCGTGCGCTGGATCAACGCGTCCAGCAATTGGCAGCGCAGCATACTGCGCTAAAGGACGAGGTGACCAGTCAAGTTACGCCGAAATTATCATCCATGGTCGCACTTGAAGAGCAGGTTGCGCAGAGCACAGCCGATTTGGACAAACTGCGAAGCCAAGTTGAGCGGTTGAGGCAGCAAGTGTCCGCACAAGGTAGTCAGCCAGCGCCAGCGACTTCGGGATCAACGTCGACGCGAGGAGCATTCGACGAAGCGGCGACGGAGCAGGTATTGACTGCTGCCATTGATCGCTCAGCGCAACGCCTTCAAACATGGGTGAAACAACAGCTTCAAGATTCTGACACCAAGGGAGAAGCAACCATCGATACGATACGTTCTTGGATCAAGGAGAGAATTCGTGAATCGTCGCAGCAACTGCAGGAAAATCAAGCCGACATGGTCCGATCGCATACGTCGCCGGCCTTACAGGTTCAAGAGTCACGAATCCGGTCCTGGGTGCAAGAGCGTCTTGATGACTCCTGGCGAGAGGTGATTGAGGGGAGGCACGCAACGCTCAGCAACCTAGCGACCAACTGGATCGTCACTTTGGTCCACCGTCACGAGACCCAACCCCAACGCGACGAATTGACTCAAATGTCGGCCATAATTGGCGCGTTGAAACTCCAAGTTGATGCTCTCACGACGGAATGCCAGCAGCGTCAGTCGACGCTAACATCGTCAAATACCAGCCGCGCAGTGGCCGGCCACGGCGCGACAGCAGGCGAAAACGAGTTGTCCATTCGCGCCAGCGTGTCATCGCTGGAAGGACTTTGCCGTAACTTTGAGAGCAGAATCGGTCCCATAGGCAGCGAACTTGTGTCCCTCGCGGCCCGCGTGGGTGATTTGGAAGCCAGTTCTGGAGAAGTCCGCGACAGTCTGCGTGACACCGTTTATATCGTCAAGCAGGTATCCACCGTGGTCGTCGACTTGGAGAGTCGTTTGGAAACGCTGGACGAACGTTATTACGGATTCGAGGCAGAACAGAGCCGTGCCACAGTCGCCATCGGCCACCAACTCGAGTACATCGCACACAGCTTGGGGGTTTCGGAGGTTCTGGGGCCCGAGGATCCTGCCGGTCGGCGATCAGGAAGCTCCGCTCGGTGGCGTGAGGAGCAGACCACCTTCACGAACAGTCTTCATCGCGGCAGCGGCGTTCGCGCGCCGCGACTTGATCATTCGGCTATTCCGGTGGCAGCCGTGACCGACGATTCGACGGACGGCCTAGGCAATCAAGGTCTAGATGATTTCGCCGACGAGGCTGGTGAAGATGAGCCGCCAAGTGTCGAGGAGTCACAATCGAAGGACAATTAACAAAACCGGAAATCTCGTGTTATTCGAAACGATCACGAATGGGGCGCGTGGTTTTTCCCTTTCATTTTTACATAGATATCTATGTCGCCACGATTTCAGGGTTTGGATCTGTTGAAGCCCCCACTGTTGGTGGTGAGATCTGAGTATCATTTCGTGCCCCGATTTTGCCGAACAAGAAAAGCCGTTCGTTTCGACCCGCTTTTGCGAAATGGGCCAGCCGAATGCGAAGCCAGTGGCCCACGGCAACCGCGCATATCCAAACACGACTCGCCCGCCTGGCTCCCAAGTGACACCGACAGGGGCCGCGGGCAACGCTGCCCCTCCCACCACTTCCGCGCCGTCCGTTGACAACGTTGCGTTGTTCGAAGAACTCAATCGTAAGCGGCCCACGGCAGTAGGCCCCCCAGCGCCTGCTGCTGCCGCGACGAGCCTTCAGCCGATCAGTGTGCCAGTCGTCATCAGGTACAAAGCGGTTGCCACGACACGCACCGTCCCCGGGGGCCCGGCCGCGGCACCGTCTCCCGCTAGTCCATCCACAAGTAGTGGCGGTGCCTCCGCCTCGCGCGGCGGCCCACGAGAGGTCAAGGTACTCATTGCAAGCTTGCAGTGGAAGCCAATCGCCTTGACTCGAAGCGGCGATGACTTTGTCCACATTATGTCGCTGCCTCCAGGAACACACTTGTACAAGTTCCGCGTCGACGGCGTCGACACCGTGGATGAGTCACTACCCAAGTCTGGAGAGTGCAACGTGCTACACGCCAATCCGGATTTGCTCACCGCGCGAGATGAAGATGACGCGGCCGGTGATGCGGCGGGCACAGCCCAGTACGACGACTCCACGGGTTGGGGCCAGGTCCCTCATCAGTTTGAAGAGTCGAGAAAGTTCCCCGCCATTCTGCCGTTACATTTGCGCTATACGCCACTGAACGCGCCTCCAACACAGTTTCGTTGCGATGCGGATGGCGTTGTGAGCCCTGTCGGTGCGATCAACGACGGGGCCCCGGCCGATCGCGACGCGCTTCCGCTGCCTTTGTCCGTTACCATCAATCACGTGTATTTTCAGAAACGCGATGATCACACCGTAATGGGGACGACGCTGCGGTATCGCAACAAGTTCGTTAGCATCGTCTATTACAAGGCCGGCTAGAATGGAAGGAGGGCTGGTTTTGCTCACCGTGATGTGTTGCAGGGAGGGGAGGGGGGGCATTTGTGCTAGAGGATCGCGACCCAAATGATTTCCATTTTTTTTCGAATTTTGTCCCATCCACCGTTCTCTCCTGATATCAACTTGAGAAAAGGACGGAATCCATATTCCCCACTTTTCCCCGGAAGCAAAAAAGGATGCGTCGTAGTTCCACCAACGCGCATGCGATAGGATGTGGCTTTTGATCGCAACATTCGACGAACGGCTTAGATCCGTCGCCAACGCGTTGCGCATTGCGACAAGGTGGCCGCTCGACCGCTCTCAGTGCGCCTTCTGCGTCGATGACATTGCATCCGCGAAGAGGCAGTGGAACAGTGTCGGGGCCGTGCCGTCAGCTGGTGGACAATCATCTTCCGCAGCAGGGAAGGTGGTGGTGCTCCCGAACGAAGAAGTTTTGGTAGTGTTGTTGTTCCGACCGGCGATCTCCGTAACTTTCTTGTTGCTGGACCGTGCTCTCGCCACATTGATTCACGAACCCCGTTGCCGAAACATCCTCGTAGCCACGATCGACACTGACTGGATGGCGAATCCGCGGGTGGTAGCGTGGACGGCTAGCGGAAAGCAATTGCCGCCTGCCTTCATCGGTCCTGTTGACTTGATGCGATATTGCCAAACCACATCCGATGAGAGAGTCGCCGCGCTTGTCGGTGACGGGGATCCGCCAGCATTTGCTGCGTCCCTCGCCTCTCAACGGCCACCTAGTGTGGTCCCTCCACATTACGCAGTCATTCCGTTGTTAGTCTCGAATTTTTGCGACGACTCGATCCCGCAGCAACAGGGGGTACTTCTGCCAGAGCGACAGGTACTGAACGCCAGCGCATTGTGCAGTTTGCTCACGTGCATTCAACAGAGTGCATCGGCACCAATCATCGCACCACCGCGAATTGGGCAAAAAAAATCTTCACTTGCATCTTCTCCACCACCGACACTGCAGTACTGGCAAGACCTGGCGGAGGCTTTCTTCGCTGCGTGGGAGAGAGAGATGTCGTGCGGACAGAGGTATTTCGAATCGACTCCGCAACTTCGCAGATGGGCAGCCGTTGCGGATGTGGGACTTGGAAGTCCTTGTAGCGACAAAAGCGGCCATGGTTGGCTGTTCGTCGATCGAGAAATGCGGCTTGTGCAGAAAGCGGTTCCGAGGGAGTTTCTGCGCACCCTCGGTGACACTGTCCTTCCCGCTTCGCATGATGAAGTCAGCAAACAACTTGGCGGGATGATGATGACTACGACAACGGAGGAGGGGACCACACCGAGACTGTTTCGATCATCCCTTGCAGCGTTGGACGCCTTGGCCGTTGCGCAAAGAGACAAAAAGCCGTTTCTGGCCACCAAGGCAGCCGCTATCGCCGCCTCGAGGCGGATTCAAGAACTTCGGATGTACCACAATCCCCTTTTGCAACACATTTCCGACTTGACTGTCAAACAAGCTCAACGATGTCAAGAAGTGGCAGACCTTGAAGACAAGCGAAATCGCGCAAAGGAACGACTCGTGGCGCATCGAACGAAAATGACGGAAGCCGCAAATCTTCTGCGCGACACCACTGCCGTGCTGTTGCGTACCCAAATGGAGGAAGAGGCTCACTCGACGTTGTACGCATCGAAACTTGCCGATCTTCGGGCAAAGGAATTATCGCTGGACGAACAGCACCGGAAATGTGTCCGACTGGAAGAGACGGACATCGAGCAATGGAAACGTGACAACGAAGCAACGACAAAGCGGCTCATTGCGCAATGGGATGCCGTACGCGAATTGCGCCGTGCGGTTGCCGACAAGGAAACCGCCCTGAAAGTGATAACCGATGAGATCAATGGCGAACTCGCCCGGTTGCAGCAAGTCTCATCAAAGGTGCAAGAGTTGAAAGATGCGGAATCACGAGTTCGAAAAATGACGCAAACTGACCTACAAACTACATTTCTTGACTCGATGACAGGCTTGGCCAGTGCCCAGATAGCGCTCGACAAGGCTACCGCAGGAAGCTACGTTGATGACCCGGCCTCTGATCATGCTGTTGATGTCCAAGGGGAGCACAGCCCATCCTCGTGGTCTGAGGCACCGGGGACGGGCGCACCACCACTCTCAAGCCACATCTGGCGCAACATCGCCGGGCCGTCGCTGTCGAGCGTTTGCCACTCCTACCACGACGGACTACGGAAGGTCATTGACGTCGACATCGCGCAGACGCGCGAGCAGTTGGACACGGTTGGCGACGCGCTACTAGCTTGCTGTCGTGCTCATTGTCGCGGCTCGGCTTCGTGCACGGTTGAAACGGGGGTTGAAGAGGCCGAGTGGCTGGATCGGCTCCTCATCGATCACGATCGTCGGTGCGAATGGGAAGCTCAACTCATTGGCCACGTGGGGTTCCTGGAAGCCCTGTTGCGCGCGTGGATGCGCGTCGGACAGCTGAAGTCGTCGTGATCTGTGTGATATGTTTAGTTCGTTCAAGTACCCCCCTTTTTTTCGGCGCAATAAAAAGGTCGTACCTTTGTTTTGCTTTGCTCGCAGCAGTTTATCTCTCAAAAATGGCGAAGGGTAAGAAGTCCGGCGAGGCGAAGGGCGCATCGTCGAAGCGTGTCAAGAAGGTCCTGCGCGACAACGTCCGCGGCATCACCAAGGGCGCGATCCGCCGCCTCGCCCGCCGTGGTGGCGTGAAGCGCATCTCCGGCCTGCTGTACGAGGAGGTCCGAGGCGTCCTGAAGACCTTCGTCGAGGGCGTCATCCGTGACTCGATCGCGTACACCGAGCACGCCAAGCGCAAGACCGTCACGGCGCTTGACGTCGTCCACGCCCTCAAGAAGCGTGGCCGCATGCTCTACGGCTACGCGTAAAGCATATGGTTTCACCCCCTCATGGGGGGGTGTGGTCGCGCAATAGATACCCCTTTTCTGGCAGTCGAAATTGGAGAGAATGTTTCTTTGCCAATGCCTCTCTCTTGTCATCCATCCCTCTCTCTCTCTCGTGGTCTCAGGGCACTTTTTTGCTGTTGTCGTTGGTCCACTACTGGTGTGTTCGTATACTATGCCAGTTTCCATTTTTTTCTTCAATGGCTAAGGGCAAGAAGTCCGGCGAGGCGAAGGGCGCATCGTCGAAGCGTGTCAAGAAGGTCCTTCGTGACAACGTCCGCGGCATCACCAAGGGCGCGATCCGCCGCCTCGCCCGGCGTGGTGGCGTGAAGCGCATCTCCGGCCTGCTGTACGAGGAGGTCCGAGGCGTCCTGAAGACCTTCGTCGAGGGCGTCATCCGTGACTCGATCGCGTACACCGAGCACGCCAAGCGCAAGACCGTCACGGCGCTTGACGTCGTCCACGCTCTCAAGAAGCGTGGCCGCATGCTCTACGGCTACGCGTAATCGCCCGTGCGGTCACCGTCACCCCATTCCGCTGGTTGACGCCCGTCATAGACTTTGAGGATAGCAGGAGCTACGCAGATAGGGTCCGCTCCTGTCTCAAACCCTCCCCATTGCTTCCGCCCGTGAAGGTGAGAAGATCCGGTCGGATAGAAGTCGGTGTTCGGTCCTTGCTGAGCTTCCCGCGCTTGAACGCGTCAACAAAAAAGAATATTGTGCCCCCCTCCCCCCGTTTACTGCTTTCCGTTATGTTCCGGCTGCGTGGCGCTATTTGACCCAACATTCCGCGGTCCGCCACCGTGCCAAATGCCGAACTCTGCCCACCACGTCCCGTCCGAACAGTTGAGTGCGGGCAGCTCTACGCTGCCGACGCCCCTTTCTCGACTCGCCCATTCCAAGTGCCAAGTTGTCGTGGTATGGCTCGCCACGTTCTGCGCTTTTTCTGCCCTCAACGGTTACAGCTGGCTCATGTTTGACCCGGCCGTGCGCGATGTCAAACAGCTATTCTCTCTGGCGGATGTTGAACTTCGGTGGCTTAGTTCGTGGCAACCCGCCGTGTATGCGATCGCCGTGATACCGCTCACGAGGCTGCTTTGTAGTGGGGGTCACTGGGATCCCTTGCAAGGCTTGCGGCGCGCGCTCGTTTTGTCGTCGTCGTGTCAAGTGGCGGGTGCGGCAACGAAGTTTCTCGCGTCTTGCATTGATCCTGAGCTCGCATCAGGTCGCGGTACCGTGAGCGTTTCAGATAACGTAGGACAAGGCGGCGGCGGGGGACGGGAATCCTCCTCCTCCTCCGGAGGAATAGATCCCGCCACGTTGCGGACGATCGCCCTCGTCTTGCTCAACATCGGTCAGATATTCAGCGCCGTGGCGTCGCCAATCGCCATTGGTGCGCCGCCGATGTTGTCAGCCTGCCTCGTCAGCGGCGAAAGTGGATGGCAGACGACGGTTACCGCGCTGGCCGTCGTCAGCAACAACCTGGGCAACGCGTTGGCGTACTTGGCCGTCCCTTTGCTCGTGAGGTTGCCGCGGAACAGCTTCGTTACTTTCAGCGCCGCCCCCAATGGATTCGTGGATCGTGTGGGGTTTCAACCCGTATTGCTGTTGGAGCTCGCGCTTGCCACAACGATTGCCGCGATGCTCGCCGGCGTCGTGCTGATGACGTCCCGCCGCAGTGGCGCAACCGGCCGCGGTAATGTGCGAACCGCCGCGGCGCTCCGGGCTATCAGTGGCCCTCGGTGGACGGAGGTGCGAACGCGAGAGGATGACGAGGATGACGAGACGGAGCTGACGGCGGTGCAGCCATCTGCACCAATCGACGGCGACGACGCAACGCTCGCTTCGGCAGCGGATCGCACCACGCGAATAACGGCAACGGCGATTCGCCATCCTCCACCCGAGGACCGCGCTGGCGACGTGAGCGCCGATGCCTCACCAGCCGTAGGGACGGCGGCAATGACCATGCGGCAGTTGCTCGGCAGCGTGAAGGCGGTGCTCACCAACCGCTCCGGCGCGCTGCTGTGCGTCGTTTACGCATGGAGCTCCGGCGGTTATGTCGCTTGGATGTCGATGATGGACCAGATCCTCCCGCAATTGGAACATTTCTCTGACGTGTTAGTGGGGCAAGTGACCCTGTGGTCCACGGTGTGCTACATCGTTGGCGGCATCGTCGCCAGTTACGCCACCGATCGTTGGTTCTCAAGGCACATGAAAGCGGTGATGTTGGTGCTCACCGTGTTGAATGCGATTGCGTCGATGCTTTTCGCCCTCGCGTGCCCTTCGCCATTTTGGCCATCGATGTTCTTCGCGCCTCAAGTCTCATCGACGACATCTAATCGGGAGTCTGCGCAAATGGTCACCATCATTCTCGCGTGTCTGTGCGGCGCGTTTAGCGGCGCCGCGGCCCCATTGTTCTACGAATTGCTCGCCGAAGTCACGTTTCCCGTCCCCGAGGGCGCATCGGGTAGCGTGTTGTCGCTTTGCGAGAATGTCGGCGCGTTCCTCATGTACCAGTCGGTAGCGCTTCTGGCTCCCACGAGCCTGATGAATGCCATCTACGCGCTCGGCATGGCCACAAGCGTCGCGATTATGGCTTTGGTTCGAGCTCAGTATCGTCGTCGCGCCTGGCGCGCCGTGGAGGCCGCGGCGTAACTAGGCCAAAAACGCCGTTGCTACGGATTGTTTTCTTGACGAAAGCGACGATCATCGGCTGCAATGCATGCAACGCAAGTTGTTATCATCGCGTGCCTAGAGGTTCACCAAAGCCTTCCTCCCAATTTTTTTGACCGTTAATTTAAATCGCGGTAGCCTCGTTCGACCGATGGAGCTACAACTGCCGTTAGGTCTCGTCGCCATCGCGATCGTGACCTTCATGGTGATGCCCTGCGCAGGCCAACAACCGCGACTGCCGTTGTTTGGGCCCTGCCTCGACCCGGAGAGCTACCGCATACCCGACGGCCGCGACTACCGTGGCGTCGTCAACACCACGCAATCTGGCATCCCCTGCCAAGCGTGGACCTCGCAGTCCCCTCAGAGCCACTCCACGCCCATCGATCCCTCCATGGGTATCGGCAACCACAACTACTGCCGCAATCCATTCGTCAAAGACGGTTTCCGCTCAGTGGGATGCTTCACGACCAACCCCGACGTGCGCTTTGAGGCATGTAATGTCGGCGCGCCGTGTGACCCCAGTAATGCGCCGATCACCGCTCCCGTCACCATGACGCCCATGATCACGATCGTCACCGCACCCGTGGCGATTCAACTGTCGTCGGCGACCGACGGAGCCGTCATCTTCTATTCACTTGACGGCACGGTGCCCTCCGCGTTATCGGGCCTCATCTACTCTTCACCGCTGGTCATTTCGACTTCGGGGATGTTGATGGTCAATACGTTCGCCTGGAAATCTGGGTTGAACCCCAGCACGCTGACGTCTAAGCAATATGCCGTTGCTCCACCGCAGTTGTCGACGGTGTCCATCGCGCCGGCTGCCGCCCCTGCGGGGCTTGCGTTTAACCAGCCGGTGCTTGTGGTCCTCACGTCGAGCGATCAGGGAACGACGACGTTTTACACCCTCGACGGCACGCTCCCCGACCAGACGTCTATCATTTACAGCGGACCCTTTTGGATCAAGAAATCTTGCCGCGTGACGGCCATGTCGTTCCGTCTCGGCCAACAGTCGCTGCCGAGCGCCGTTGACTACGTGCTGTCGGTACCTGTAATGCCAGCACCCACGGTTTCTCCCGCCGGCGGCGTGTACTTTGGCGCGGTCGTCGTGGCGCTCTACTCTACAATCCCCTTCAGCACGTACTGGGTCTCGGTGAACAATAGCGTCCCTCAGCTCATCAGCGGGTCCACGTACTCGTGGAACTCTCTAGGTACCGTGACGCTATCGTTCTACTGCAGCAGCGATACCATGGCCGATTCACCGCTCGTGAGCAACACCTACTACATCATCGCACTCCCCGTGCCGCAACTGTCGCTGCCACCTGGAGTGTACACGTCCCTAACGACCGTCAGCGTGACGGTGGACAACTCATACATCGACCCCGTGACGAACACCAGACAGGTCGCCAGTGTGGCGACGGTGCTATTGGTCAACGGCGTGCGACAACCGTTCAATACCGTGACGCTGGCGGCGCTGGGCGACTACACGTTCGAGACGTTCACACGCACACGATTTGGGGATACACCTCACACGATCGCCGTTTACTCCATGCGGAGCACGCCGCTTCCCGTGCCCGTGATGGTTCCAGATCCGTCGCAGCTGGATCCGACCTTTCTTTTCTCAACTCCGCTGACCGTCACGATCAAGGCCAATGCCTATTCAAACTTCATCGTCACGATGAGCAACGACGACGCCTCGAACCAGCTGCAGACCCTGACCACCACCCTCCCAGGATCCGGCGACAATAGCTTTCCACTGTCGGTCATCCGTAACGCAATTATCACGTATACCGTTTGGGTCACGGCCACGTCGGCGGCGGGCGACCCGTTCTTAGCCAACAGCTCCGTGACCACCGCGTCATTTCGCATCGCACCACAAGGCACGGCCGCGACACCATTCCTTCGTTACACAACCTCCGCCGTCGTTGTGCCCGGCAGTGCCAGTGCGTTCATCCGAACTGCCTTTTTTCTGCCGACAGCCTCCATCGACGCGATGGACTACGTCGCGGTGATGTACGAGACGCCGTACGTTGTGTTCCGGCTGCAAAACCTGCATCCCGACGCGGCCACGTCCCTCAGCGCGTATTTCTCCAGTCAAGCGCAGAACGCGTCGTCGCCCGTCATGCAATCGCTCGCAGGTACAGACGGACGCGTCGTTCAACAGTACTTCACCACCAAGTGCTTTCCTAGATCCGTGGACTTAACGCCCTACGGCGTGATCCGCACCGCTTCGCTCGCGCTGCTGACCCAAGGTGCCTGCAATGCAATCTGCGCAGGGCAATATAACAGCAACATCTTCGCCGTGACGGGCGCGTCGACATGCCTTTGCTTGAACTTGCAGCCCCCTGCCAACCTTGCGACCGATTGGGCTCAGTGCGCGCTGCCCTGCAGGGGCGACGCGACGCAGACCTGTGGAAGCATGACCGCATTTCAGCTCTTTGCGACGCTTCCGAATGTTCCTCTGTTCGCCGTGCCCTACACGTGGTCGGTCGGAAGTATCGGCGCCGTGATGCAGACCATGACCACCACGACCACCACACCGTTCGACGTCGCGCTGTCGTTGGCCAACGCCCCGCCGCAGGGCGGGCTGCTCAAATTCGTGGCGCAAGGGGCACCGTGTTCGAGCTTAGCACCGGTCGTGCTTTTCGACAGTTCAGGATATTCCCCGACGGTCGTCGTGCGCTCCGCGATGCCGCGCGCCGTGGTCTGCGTGTCCCTCGCGGATGATCCCGCGAGCTTCTACGTCGTCCCGCATGCCACGGGACGCTTTTTGAGCGTCGTGCCGGCGCAGGATATTCCTGCCTACGTCTCGCCATCCGCCGGGACGTTTGTCGGTAGCGTGGTCGTCGCCCTTAGTACAAGCGACGCGGGGTCCGCCTTGGAAATCACCGTGGACCGCCAGACGCGCCCCACCCGGTACTCTGCAAGGGCAGTGAATCTGACCATATCGGGCGTCGGCCCGCACGTCGTCACCGTGGTTGCAGTCGCCGGCAATGGCAACAAGGGCAGCCCCGTTAGCGCGTTGCTCTCGATTGTCGCTTCCGGGACGACCTTGCCGGCCGCGAGTTCAGTAGTCGGCTACGTCACGCGGTCGGCAGCGACCACACCGACGTTGCTTGGGACAACGTTTGCACCCGGGACAATCTCTGTGGCCCTTTTTGGTCAGTTTTCCGTCGGGCAAGGTGCAGAACAATCCATCTGCGTGCTGACTCCAGGTTCCACGTGCACCGCGAGTCTCTGTGCACCGTCGGCCAACATCGGAACCCCCGTCGTCGTCGGGTCGTCGCCGCCGCCGCCTCAGGCATCGCCATCCCCCCTCGTGTTCCGTGGGCTGCTGACCTCGCAACCTGTTGCCAATAGTGGAACGGTAGTGTCGCTGCTTTTCAGCGATGTATTTGGACAGCTCGGCGCCCAAACGATGTCACGGGATGCGATGGTCGTGTGCTTTGGGGAGAGACTGATGTCCTCCGCGGTGCCCACCTACAGCACCATCTCACCGCTCGACGCGACTTTGCTGCCGGCGGCCATGCTTGGAATCGCGATGGGCAGCAGCTCGGCCGCCGCACCACCCTATGGCTTCGCCCTGAGCGTGGCGGCGGCGAACGCCGGTCGGTGCTCTGCGACACTTGCCACTTCACTATGCGTGAACGGAGGCACCTGCGCGTTGACCACGGTGCAGCAGGTGTCTCAAGCGACGTGCTTGTGCCCCAGCTCCTTCGTAGCAAACGTCAGCAATGCCTCCTTGCGATGTACTGTGCCGCAGTTCGCCAACGAGACGGGGGCCTCCATGCCATTCTGGAACGGCACGGGACCGGCACCAGGTGGCGCCGTGATCAGCATGGACGGCGGAATGAGTGGCGCCGGAACTGGCAGCGGGTCAAACGTTGGCGGAAAGCCGCAAGGGTCCGCGGTTACCGTGATCGTGTTGAGCCTGTTCTTCATGGTTACGCTAGCCATTCTGCTTGCTTACAAGAAACGAGAGAATGCCGCCTCGCCGGCGCCGCCCGCATCGCCC
>ERZ1292633.2005-Hain-H41-02um-R1-2005-length-21221-cov-15_pt1 | contig 21221 bp, 27 predicted proteins | sample MGYA00564406_ERZ1292633 | MGnify/ENA primary metagenome ERZ1292633 (study PRJEB36523, sample SAMEA6512639) | groundwater metagenome | collected 2019-01-08 | study: AquaDiva: Metagenomics assemblies of 32 groundwater samples
AGGAAGCGATGCGAAAAGCATCGTCAAAGCTTCCGCTTGCGACGAAATTCATAAGGCGCGAAGTACTGTAATATCATGAAAGAAAAAGAAAGTTTGCACGCAAAATCATCTACGGAGCTTGAACGCGATCTTCTGGTATGCGAAGAAGAGTTGAAGTCGCTTCGGTTTGACCGCGCGTTCAATAAATTAAAAAATACGAAAGCGATAGGAATGGCGCGAAAAAAGAGGGCAAGGATACTCACTTTACTTCGCGCGAAACAGCTGGTATAATCGGTTTTTTATTGTAAACATCATGGAAAGAAAAGTACAAAAACGAACATTGCATGGGGAAGTGGTATCTGATGCCATGCAAAAAACGGTGGTTGTCTCGGTGGAGAACATCAAAGAACACCCTATTTATCGCAAACGGTACACCGTAACGAAGCGGTATAAAGCGCATGACGAAAATAAAGAATATAAAGTCGGCGACAAAGTGGTGATCGAAGAAACAAGCCCGCGTTCGAAAGATAAAAAATGGAAAGTGATCGGAAGAGTATAATATTTATACAAACGCTATGATCCAGCCGCGTACCATGTGTAAGGTTGCAGATAACAGCGGGGCAAAAATTGTCCAGTGTTTTCGTGTATTGGGCGGCACGCGCAAGCGCTACGCGAGGATCGGCGATATCATCGTTGGCGCGGTGAAGGTCGCTGAACCGCGAAAAGCGGTTAAAAAATCAGACGTTGTGAAAGCGGTCGTGGTGCGCCAGCGAAGATCGTTCACGAGGCAGGACGGTTCTCACATCCGGTTTGATGATAATGCGGTGGTGATCTTGGACGGAAAAGAACCGAAAGGCGGAAGGATCTTCGGTCCGATTCCCCGGGAGCTGAAAGAAAAAGGGTTTACAAAATTAGTTTCACTCGCGCCGGAAGTGGTGTAATGTAACGCATATGAAAGTAAAAAAAGGCGACAATGTAGTGGTCACCACAGGAAAAGACCGAGGAAAATCGGGAAAGATCCTGCAAGTGCTTCTGAAAGACAGCGCGGTAGTCGTGCAGTCGCTGAATATGCGGAAAGTACATATGCGTCCGCGGAAGCAGGGAGAAAAAGGACAGATCATTTCACGAGAAGCGCCGCTTAATGTTTCCAACGTGATGCTGGTGTGCCCGAAATGCTCGAAACCCACGCGCGTGGGGTATCAAATTTCGAAAGACGTGAAGTCGCGAATATGTAAAAAATGCAACACAACGATATAACCATGAACCGTCTTAAAGAAAAATACATACACAAAGTGGTTCCCGCGATGAAAAAAGAATTCGGGTATCGTATTGACGCGCAGGCGCCAAAGATCCAAAAGATCGTACTCAATTCCGGTGTCGGGAAGATCTCCGGCGATCAAAAAGCCGTTGAATCGGTGGAACGCGGGCTTACGCTCATCGCAGGACAAAAAGCGACGCAGACAAAGGCGCGCAAATCCATTGCGACATTCAAGCTTCGCGAGGGGACGCCTATCGGCGTGAAGGTGACGTTACGGGGAGAAAAAATGTACAGCTTTCTTGATAGGCTTGTTTCGGTTGCGTTTCCCCGCACGAGAGATTTTCACGGCGTCAGCACGAAAGGAATAGATCAGGCGGGTAATTTGACTATCGGTATAAAAGAAGATATTGTGTTTCCTGAGGCAAGTCACGAAAAAGCGGGAAATATCTTCGGTTTTGAGATGACCATTGTGACAAATTCCGGGGATAAGAAGGCCGCGGAATATATGTTCCGCATGATGGGAGTTCCGTTGCAGAAATAATATTTGTTGATATGGCAAAAACATCAACCATTGCGCGATCAAAACGAATACCGAAGTTCTCGACACGGAAAACAAACCGATGTTTCCGGTGCGGGAGAGCGCGAGGATACATGCGCGCATTTGATCTGTGCCGAATTTGCTTCAGAGAGCTTGCGCAAAAAGGGGAAATTCCGGGAGTAACGCGGTCAAGCTGGTGAAAGCAGCCATTAAGCCGAAAGTCCATAAAGTCGAAAGAAAAACCCTTCACCACGTTATAGACTTTAAGGACTTTATAAACTTTTAACTTATTTATGGATCCTATTGCAGACATGCTCACGCGAATACGCAATGCGAAAATGACCGGTCACGAGACCGTGAGTGTTCCGTATTCGCGGATCAAGTCGGCGATACTGATGATCCTTAAGCGGGAGAATTTTATTGAGAATTTTGAAAAGAAGGGAAAATCGGTGCGCAAAAGCATTGTGGTAAAATTGCGCTATTTAAAAGACGGGTCTTCCGCTATCAGTGATATCACGCGTGTGTCAAAACAGGGTCAGCGGGTGTATAAACCGTCTGCAAAATTGCATTCCGTCCGAGAGGGGTTTGGTATCGCGGTGATTTCGACGCCCGAAGGGCTTATGACCGACAGAGAAGCACGCCGGAAGCATGTTGGTGGAGAGGTTATTTGCGAAGTGTGGTAAATAGAGTCATCGAGTAACTTATTTATGGCAAGTCTTATAAAAAATTCTATAAAAATTCCCGAGACGATAGACGTACGCGTTGAAGGAAGCACGGTTTCGGTGAAAGGACCGAAGGGTGCATTAGCGTTGCACGCGCATCCTGCCGTTACGGTCACGCAGGAGAATGGTCTCGTGATAGTGCAAAAGGCATACGAGGGAGCCTCAAAAGCTTTTGTAGGGCTTACCCGCTCGCTTATTGCAAATATGGTGGGAGGCGTGCACGAAGGGTTCGCAAAAAAACTAGAATTGGAGGGCGTCGGCTATCGCGTAGCGCTTTCAGGGACTAAGCTCGTGATGCAGCTCGGTTTTTCTCATCCTGTTGAATTCGAAGCGCCCGAGGGTATTACGTTTCAGGTTGAAAAGAACGCCATTACGATTTCAGGAATCGATAAAGCACTCGTAGGACAGACTGCGGCAAATATCAGAAAGCTTAAAAAGCCTGAACCATACAAAGGAAAAGGGATCCGATATGCGGGAGAGATAATCCGTCGCAAGGAAGGCAAGCGCGCGGGAACCGCATAAGGGTAAACATATATGAATAGAAAAAGAATTCACAAACGAATACGAGCAACAATACAAGGAACTGCCGCCACGCCGCGGCTTGCGGTATTTCGGTCTTCGAAATATATCTATGCTCAGCTTATTGATGATGCGAAAGCGGTGACATTATGCGCGGCGTCGGACGTCGGGCACAAAGGGAAGCACACGAAGTCGGAGCATGCAAAAAAGATCGGCGAGGAGATCGCAAAAAAAGCGAAAGAAACAGGTATTACGAAAGTAGTATTTGACCGCGGAGGGTTTCCGTACCATGGACGTATCAAGGCCGTTGCGGATGGCGCGCGGGAAGGGGGCTTAATATTTTAAGTATGGCAATGCAACGACAAAAATCAGAATTTGACCAAAAAACACTCGACATCAGGAGAGTGGCGCGTACCATGGCGGGAGGAAGACGATTCAGTTTTCGCGTGACCATGGCGCTCGGGGACAGGAAGGGCGGCGTCGGCGTCGGTACGGCAAAAGGGCTGGATGTTGCCGCATCTATTGAAAAAGCGATACAGCAGGCGAAAAAAAATATCACCAAGATCTGCACGCATAACGATACTATCCCGCATACCGTCAGCAAGAAGTTTCGGAGCGCACGCGTGCTTTTGAAGCCGGCAAAGCCCGGGACGGGTATTATTGCGGGCGGAGCGGTGCGGGTGATTTGCGAGCTTGCGGGGATAAAGAATGTCACCGGGAAAATTCAAGGGAAAAGCTCAAACAAGATCAATGTAAGCGCGGCAACGATCGCCGCATTAAAGAGCTTGAAGCCGAGGAAACAGAAAACAGTCAAGACGGGAGCACCGACACAAGGTGCGGCGACAGACGAGAAAACAGCGTCACAATAATCATATGCAACTTCACGAACTTACGAATAAAAAGAAAAATAAGAAACGCATCGCTCGCGGCGGCGCTCATGGAAAGACGTCCGGACGAGGCACAAAAGGCCAGAAATCGCGCGCAGGACATAGAATACGTCCCGCAGAACGCGACCTGATCAAAAAGATCCCTAAATTACGCGGGTATCGTTTTAAGAGTATCGGCGCGAAATACGCTGCAGTGAATCTTTTCACGATAAATGCGGCGTTTGTATCGGGGGATTCGGTTACGCCGGAGTCGTTGTGCGTTCATGGTCTTATCGAAAAAAGAGGAAGCAAGTTTCCTTTGGTAAAGATACTCGGCGGCGGAGTGCTGGAGAAAAAGCTCAGCGTGGAACGATGCTTTGTTTCCGCATCGGCGAAAGAAAAGATCGAGAAGGCTGGCGGCGCGGTAAAGGAATAAGACATGGTAGGAAAACTAATACAAATTTTTAAAACGAAGGATCTCCGCAGGAAGATCTTTTTCGTGCTCGCATTGCTTGCAGTATTTCGTGTTGCCGCGGTGATCCCTGTGCCGGGAATCGATGTCAGCAGGCTACAGAGTTTTTTTGAAGGGAACCAGTTTTTCGGGTTGCTCAATGTTTTTTCCGGAGGCGCGCTTGATAATCTTTCCATCGTGATGCTCGGTGTCGGTCCGTATATCACCGCGCTTATCATTATGCAGCTCCTTACTATGGTCTTCCCGCAATTAAAGGAGTTGTACCAGGGCGAAGGCGAGCAGGGGAGGCAAAAATTCAATCAATATACGCGGCTGTTGACTATTCCGCTTGCCGGCTTGCAAGGGTATGGCCTCTTAGCATTGTTGCAGAGTCAGAACGTTATTGATCGGCTTGATCTTTTTTCTCTTATCACCAATCTTACGGTGATTATCGCGGGAACCGTATTTCTTATGTGGATCGGCGAGATCATCTCCGAGAAAAAGATCGGCAACGGTATTTCGCTGCTCATCTTTGCGGGTATTATTGCGGCTATTCCGACGCAGATACGACAGTTTTTTCTTAATTTCGACCCGTCCATGGTGCCGACCGCGATCGTGTTTCTTGCCGTCGCGGTGATTGTAACCGCGGGCGTCGTGTTTATTAACGATAGCCAGCGAAATATTCCCGTTTCCTATGCAAAAAGAGTACGCGGGTCAAAAGTATACGGAGGAACATCGACCTATCTTCCTCTGAAAGTGAATCAGGCGGGGGTGATCCCTATTATTTTTGCGATATCGATTTTGTTATTCCCGCAGATGCTCGGCAACTTTATGCAGCTTTCGGGTACGGAATGGATTCAAAATGCCGGACGATCGCTTTCAGGGTTTTTCCAGGCGGGCGGATTTTTGTACGGGCTTCTTTATTTCACGCTGGTGATCCTTTTCACATATTTTTATACCGCGGTTACGTTCGATACGAAGCAGATCGCGGAAACCGTTCAAAAGCAAGGCGGGTTTGTGCCGGGCATCCGCCCGGGGAATCCAACTGCGGATTTTCTCGCAAAAGTAATGAACAGGATCACGCTTGCGGGGGCGACATCGCTGGGCGTTATCGCGGTTCTGCCGTTCATTATCCAGTATTTTACCGGCACCGCCACCTTGACCATCGGCGGCACGGCGCTTTTGATCGCGGTTTCTGTCGCGCTTGATACGATGAAACAAATCGATGCGCAGTTGGTCATGCACGAATACGAAAAGTTCTAGCGATTTTTAACAAATCACGCGACGTGATACCATGAAGGAGTAATGGAAAAAGAACCACTCAATCTCATTATACTTGGGCGCTCGGGAAGCGGAAAAGGAACGCAAGCCCAGATACTCTCACACGAGTTTAATTTGGAATATATCGGCACGGGAGATCTTTTACGAAAATTTTCAGAACGAGAAAATGCGGCGGCGCATCGCATGAAGGAAACAATGGCACAAGGGAAACTCGCTCCTTCCTGGATGCCATTTTTTATTTGGATGGAAAAACTCGCGTATACCGATGTGCATAAGGGCGTGCTTTTTGACGGCAGTCCGCGGATGCTCGGAGAAGCTATTACGCTTGACGAAGTGCTTGATTGGTTCGAGCGAAAAAACATAAAAGTGATATTGATCGATATTTCCCGCGAAATCGCGCTTAAACGTCTTATGAAGCGGCGCGTGTGCGGCACGTGTAAGCGCGGCGCGTACGTGGAAAACGAAAAAGAAACGCCTCAGACGCATTGCCACTATTGCGGAGGAGACCTGACGATCCGCGCGGAGGATAATCCCGAGGGAATTGAGGCGCGGCTTAATTGGTTCGATCAGGAAGTCGCTAAAGTCCTCGATCATTATCGCGCGAAGGGAAATCTTATTACGGTAAACGGAGAAAATGATTCAAACATTGTGCATCAAGAGATTGTAGAGGCGCTTGCTGCACATAATATTTTTCCTCAACATCAGGACGGAGCGAAAGCATAATGACTTCTATCATTATCAGCACAGAAAAGGAGATCATCGCGATGCGCCGCGGAGGAAAGATCTTGGCGGAGGTACTTGCACGACTTGCAGAAATGGCTGTCCCTGGCGCAGATGCCTCGGAGCTCAACAAAGAGGCGGAAAAACTCATCGCCAAGCATGGTGCGACCCCTCTTTTTTTGGGATATCAGCCGGAAGGAGCGTCATCACCCTATCCTGCGGCGCTATGTGTGAGCATTAATGATGAGGTGGTACATGCGGTTCCGTATAAAGGAAAAATCATCAAGGAGGGAGACGTGGTGAGTTTTGATCTCGGTGTTCGCTATGAGGGTATGTGTACCGATAGCGCGTTCACGGTCGCGGCAGGCGTTGTTCCTGTTCGAACGCGAAAACTTATCGCAGTAACGAATAAAGCCTTGTATGAGGGCATCGCTGTCGTGCGCGCGGGCGCAAAGATCGGCGATATCGGGAACGCTATCCAGCACTACGTTGAGCGGGAGGGATTTTCCGTGGTGCGCGAGCTTGCGGGGCATGGCGTGGGACATCACGCTCACGAAGAGCCGATGATCCTGAATTTCGGTAAAAAGGGAACAGGCGAGCAACTTGTTGCGGGTATGACGATTGCGCTTGAGCCGATGGTGACCGATGGCGATTGGCGCATCAAAACCGATACGGATGGGTGGGGCATTCGCACCATGGACGGGTCGCTCGCGGCGCATTTTGAACACACGCTCCTTGTGACGGAGGAAGGGTGTGAGATACTGACAGAACTCTAAATTTCTAATATTTAATTTCTAATCAATGACCAAATTCTAATGCCCAATGATTAAAAAACTGTGCATCTATACATTCAAACATTTTATCATTGTGATTTGATTAGGAATTAGAAATTTGTTATTAGAAATTATATGAAGTTTTTAGGCATCGATTACGGAGAAAAGCGCATCGGCATTGCGGTGTCCGATGACGGCGGCATGATCGCATTTCCGCATGTAACGATCGAAAACACATCTTTTACGCTTTCAGAGATCAAAAAAATATGCGATGCCCAAAAGCCAGTGCATATTATTATCGGGATGCCGATGCTCATCGGCGAGGTGTCGCCGCTCATGCGGACGATTGAGCGATTTGGCGAGGCGCTTGCGCGATTCGCGCAGATCCCGGTGGCGTATGAAAACGAAATGTTTACGACGAAAATGGCCATCCGCGATGGCGCGAAAAAAAATACGGTAGATCAAAGCTCCGCCGCGCTTATTTTGCAAAGTTATTTAGACAGACAAAAAAGGGTATAGTATAATAGAGTCACCAACAACTAAGCATGGAAAAAGAAGTTTTTTTATCGGTCGTGATTCCTGCATATAACGAAGAACATCGTCTCGGCACAACGCTTGAGGCGGTTGACGCATATCTCAAAAAACAAACATATGAGTATGAAGTGCTGGTGGTAAGCGACGGGTCGCATGATCGCACCGGAGCAATGGTGAGAGACCGCGCGCGCACCATGCAGGGGCTCGTGCTTATCGATAACAAAGAAAACAACGGCAAAGGATATGTCGTGCGGCAGGGGATGCTTGCCGCGCGTGGAAAGTTTAGGTTATTCATGGATTCCGATCATTCCGTATCAATTGAGTACGTGGAAAAATTTCTGCCGTATTTCTCGCAGGGGTATGACGTAGTGATCGCTTCCATAGAGCTTCCGGGGGCGACCATAGAAGAACACGCGGCGTGGTATCGGCGCATACTCGGGCATTATGCGAAACTCCTTATTCGCCTGCTTGCTATTTGGGAGATACATGACACTCAGCGGGGGTTCAAGATCTTTTCCGCCCGCGCCGCGAATGAAGTTTTTTCTTTGCAAACGCTTACGCGGTGGGGCTTTGACATCGAGGTGCTGGTGATCGCAAAGAAGCTTGGTTACCGCATGAAAGAGCTTCCGGTAGTATGGAAAAATAGCGGAGAATCAAAAGTGGGCTTAAGCGCGTATGTCACGACATTGCGCGACCTGTTTATTGTGCGAAAAAATATGCTGATAGGGAAATATCACCGCACAACAAGATAAGCAGAACGAGTATTTATGGCAACAAAAAAGAAAAACACATCGGAATTGCGGCAGGACCTGGTATCGGGGGATTGGGTGGTGATCGCGCTTGCGCGCGGAAAACGCCCGTATGCATTTGCGGCGGGGGAAAAGCCGAAAAAAAAGGACGCGCCCATTTCTCAATGTCCGTTCGAATCGTTATCAGAAAGGAAAGAGAAGCCGTTCGTACGATATGATTATCAGCAGGGTGGTCGGGCGACCGGGTGGTCGGTGGTGGCTGTTTTGAATAAATTTCCCGCATTCAGCAAAGGAGTATGCAATTCTTTTTCCAAGGAAGGCCCCTATACGTTTGCGGAAGGAGTTGGGTCGCATGAGGTATTTATTTTACGGGACCACAAGCGCTATATTCCCGATCTTGATGCGGAAGAAATGATCAATCTTGTGCGCGCGTATCGGGAGCGGTATCGGGCGCTTGAGCATGAAAGGTGCGTTGCCTACGTATTGGTGTTTCATAACCATGGTCGTGAAGCGGGCGCATCGCTTCCGCACCCGCATTCGCAGCTGATCGCGATGCCGGTAATCCCGGCCGATGTGTCGCGGAGTTTGCGGGGATCGGAACGTTTTTTTCATGAGCACGGAACCTGCGTGCACTGCGAGATGATCCAATATGAGCTGCGGGTGAAAAAAAGGATCATTGATGAAAATGACCGGTTTGTCGCATTTGCGCCATTCGCTTCGAAAGTGGCATTTGAAGTGCGGATCTCTCCGAAAATCCACCAGCCGAATTTTGGCATGCTTGAGGACGATGATCTCGCGTTGGTTGCAAAGATGCTGCAAAAGCAGCTGACGCGTTTGCGGAATGGTTTAAATGATCCTGCGTATAACTTTTTTATTCATACGGCGCCCGACGGCGAGAAACATGGCCATTATCATTGGCACATCGAAATCCTGCCCAAGACGTCCATTTGGGCCGGCTTTGAGATGGGTACGGGTATTGAAATATCCGCGCTTGCTCCTGAGGCCGCCGCGGCATTCCTAAGAAAAGTGAAGATTTCGAAATAAAATTATTATACTGTAGATTTTATGAAGCTCATTATTGCAAATTGGAAGGCGTATGTTGCCACCGCGAAAGAAGCGGAGCGCCTTATAAAGAAAATAACGCAGGTAAAGATAAAAAAAGGTATCGCGGTTGTGGTATGCCCGCCGTTTGTGTTTCTTGACGCGGTCAAAAAAAAGATAGGGCGCGTGATGCGTCTTGGCGCACAGGATATTTTTTGGAAGGAGAGTGGCCCGTATACGGGGGCGATCACCGTCGACATGCTGAAAGGGCTTGGCGTGCAAACAGTGATTGTCGGCCATTCCGAGCGACGCCAGCATTTTTCGGAGAGCGATGACATCGTACGCAAAAAAGTGGATATGGCGCTTGCCGGGGGGTTTGACGTGATCATCTGCGTCGGCGAACGAGAGCGGGAAGATAAAAAAGCGGTTCCCGAATCAGTGGGAGAACAAGTGCGCGCTGCGCTTACAGGGATCTCCAAGGGCGCGCTTGCGCGCATTACTATCGCCTATGAGCCAATATGGGCGATCGGTACGGGAGTTTCCGACACGCCCAATGACGCGCTTTCTGCGGCGATCTATATTAAAAAAGTTGTTGGCGAAATGTTCGGCTCCGCGCAGGCAACCATGCTCAAAGTGCTTTATGGGGGGTCGGTGGACGCTCATAATATCCGCGACTTTGTCTTTCAAGAGGGGATTGATGGTGTGCTGGTAGGACGAGCATCGACCGACAAAGAGGAGTTTGTAAAGATGCTCGCATCTCTCTAAAATCCTCAAATTGTGCGTGACAGGAGAAATGAAGCCAACTAATCGTTGCGCGTGAAGATCGTGATGTCGCGCCACCAGCGGCGGATTATCGCGGGGTTGCGGGTAACGGAGTAAAAATAATAGAGCTCAACAAGCTGTGCGAATACCCAGCCGAAAAAGCCAGTAAAGCGGATAGGGCCTATTTTTGCGATCGCGTATTTACCTCCGATAGGGATAACAAAAGGATAGGATGCTTTTGGAGTGAAAGGAATCTGCGGCATTCCTTTCATGGCGCGGTGAATGTTGTGCGCGACCGCCTTTGCCTCCGCCACGGCGATCTGTGCGGTGCCCGGCATCGCGCGTTTTGTTTTCGGATCAATAAAACATGCGACATCGCCGATGGCAAAAACATTTTTTGCCATGGCAAGATTCTCGCCGGTAGCGGCACAGGAAAGACACTGGTCGGTTTCCAGTCTCCCACGTTTTTCTTTGGTAAGGCATTCTCCCGAAGGAATGGATGCCGCTTGCACGCCGCCCCCCCAGATAAAAAGGTCGTAGAGAAGCGCTTCTTCCTGTACCGGCTGTTCTTGTGGAGGTGTACTACCTGCGGCCGGCGGTGCCGGCGGAGCAGGTTTTACATATACTGCCTTTTCATCTGCATGCGTGATAACGAACCCGCATTTCGTGCGCACGCCGACAGACAAAAGCCGCGCGGTCGCTTTGGCGACAGTGAAGTCGTCAAACCCGGGAAGCACGTGCGCTCCTCCGTCTACGATGATCGGCGAACAGGAAATATTTTTTCCTGTTTTTTTATTGAGTTTTTTAATATACCCGATGAGTTCTGCGCCAACTTCAATACCTGCGGGACCGCCTCCGCCGATCACGACGGCAAGCGCTTCTCCGGAGAGTTTCGCGTCATATTTTCTTTTAACTTCAGCCCGAATGCGAATCGCATCTTCAAGCCATTTGAGTGAAATAGCATTTTCTTTCACGCCGGGGATGCCGAAATAGGTCGGTTCCGCCCCTATGGCGTATACCAAATATTCGTATGACAATGCAGTTCCGTCTTCAAAGGAGACTTTTTTCCCGGGAAGATCGACGTTTGTAGTATTTCCCTGGACGAAGGTAATCGCCGTACCTGCAACAATGTCCTCAAGAGGGATCCCTACCGCTCGTTTAAGAGCAAGAGGGTTTGCGTCGTCTGCTGCCGTAGTGGCGATCTCGTAGAGCGCCGGCGTATAGAGGTAGTAATTTTTTTTATCGACGAGGATTATAGCGAAATCTTTAAATGAAGCAGGATGCGCTCGCCGTATGTCTTCGAGTGCGCGCGCGCAAGCGCTCCCGCCAAATCCCGCCCCGAGGATGATGATGTTTTTCTTTTGCATGCCGTGTTGAATATCCATAATAATGCCATTATATCATGCGGCGATACGTATCGCCAATAATGGTTTTGGTTTTGAACAGTTCGTTTTTATGGTATGATGAGAGCACTATGAGGCTAAAAACCATCGAAAAAGCTGATGTGAAAGGCAAGCGCGTATTGGTGCGGGTTGATTTTAATGTCGCGGTGGAAGACGGGGTTATTGAAGACGATTTCAGGATCAAGCAGACTATTCCTACGTTGCGGCTCCTTATACACAAAAAAGCAAAAATAATTCTTCTTACGCATTTTGGAAGGCCTTCGGGTATTATTACCGCGAAGGAAAGAAAGGAGTTAAGCGTGCGCCGGCTTGCCCGCCGGCTTGCGAAGGACCTGAAAAAGCCGGTTCGTTTTGTATCCGAATGCATCGGACTGTTGCCGCATAAAGCGGTGGCAAAGATGAGGCCGGGGGATATCGTATTGCTTGAAAATCTCCGGTTCCACAGAAGCGAGGAACAGAACAACGAAGAATTTGCCCGCGGTTTGGCGTCGCTCGGCGATATCTATGTGAATGAGGCGTTCTCCGTGTCGCATCGCGCGCATGCTTCGGTTGCGATGATCACGCGCTTTCTCCCTTCGTATGCGGGGCTTTTGCTCGCCAAGGAGGTTGCGGTATTGCACCGGGCGTATACGAAGCCGAAAGCGCCTTTGGTGGTTGCGATGGGCGGCGCAAAGATCGAAACAAAAATAAAGCTTATTGAGCGGTTTTTTGATAAGGCGGATAATATTTTGCTGGGCGGGATGATCGCCAATCACGTTCTGCAGGCGCAGGGGATTGCGGTTGGCAAATCGAAGCTCAATAAAGAGATCGTTGAAAAACTTAAAAAAGTGAACTGGATGTCCACGAAGATCCACTTGCCGGTTGACGTGGTGGTGGCAAAAAGAATTTCCGTTGATGCGGCGGTGAGGACCGTGGGGGTGGGGAGGGTTGCCGAAAACGAGTTTATTTTGGATATCGGTCCCGATACCGCGGCGCTGTTTGATCATATTATAGCCGGAGCCCGCACCATAATTTGGAATGGGCCATTGGGGCTTTCCGAGCTTGCGCCGTTTGCGGCGGGCACCGAGGCGTTCGCGCGGACGGTCGCAAAAAGCAAGGCATTCACCATTGTGGGAGGAGGGGACTCGGCGGCGAGCGTTGATAAACTCGGGCTTTCCAAAAAAATCGATTTTATTTCCACGGGCGGCGGCGCGATGCTTGAATTCCTTGCGGGCGAGCCAATGCCCGGTATAGACGCGCTTCTTGCGAAGAGAGTAATATAAAAGAGAGGCATTACACTATAAACAATACACCATATGGAAGTACTTGATGTGTTTCATAATTATCTGCGCATCGCGATTGCAAAAAAAGCGTCCGATATTCATCTTATTGCCGGTCAGCCGCCGGTAGGGAAGGTAGAAGGAAATTTGGAGGCGCTCGTGAACGAAGACGTAGACGCGCAAGGACTTGCCGAGTTTGTGTTTTCTATCATCCCCACCGATGAGGCGCGCGAACGCGTTGCGCAGGGGAAAGAACTCGATATCATTTATTCGTTCGAAGGAAATCGGTTTCGCACCAACATTCATCTTCAGCAGGGAATGTTCGCGTTGTCAATCCGCGTGGTATCCAGCACGATTCCGACGCCGCAATTTTTGAATTTTCATCCCACGATTGCCAGATTTACCCAGCTCAAAAAAGGACTGGTCCTGCTGACAGGGTCTACGGCGTCGGGAAAGTCCTCGGTGATTGCTTCGATTATTAATATGATCAACCAAGAACGGCGCGTGCATGTGATCACCATTGAAGACCCGATCGAGTTCGTGTATCCGCGCAAACTCGCCGTGATCGAACAACGGCAGATCGGACTCGACAGCCACTCATTTGCCGATGCGCTCCGTGCGGCATTTCGGCAGGATCCCGACATCATCATGGTCGGCGAGATGCGCGATCTTGAAACCATTTCAACGGCGCTTTCTGCCGCAGAGACGGGGCACTTGGTGTTTGGCACCATTCATAGCGCGTCCACGGTGGAAGCGATTGAGCGTATCATGAACATCTTCCCGCCCAACCAAATGCAGCAGATCCTCAATCAGCTTTCAAATATTCTTGTGGCGGCGGTATCCCGCGAGCTTTTGCCGCGCAAAGGCGGCGGCGCGCGCGTTGCTTCATGGGAGATCATGGTCAATACGCCCGCAGTGTCCAATCTCATCCGCGAAAACCGCCTTGCAAGCATCTTTTCCGCGATGCAAATAGGCGCAAAAGACGGCATGACCACCATGGAACAGTCAAAGACAGAGCTTAGGGCGAAAGGACTAATTCAATAATACTTTGCATTACAAAACGCCATCTTCTTCGTTCCGCCTCCGTGTCTTGCCTCGCTGTACTGTATAGTACAGTTTCGGCTTCAATGCTCCCTGTTTGTCCAAGAGCGTAGTGATTGGAAACAAACAGCAGTCCTTTAGGGCTCGGCGCGCCGCGAATCTGACGCTTTGTACTGTAAAGTTTAGTAATAACAGATGTACGAATGAAAAAGAAAGGCACTACTCCAAACGCCGCAAGCGAGGCGACGATGATATATCACGAGGAAAGCGGGCAGGGAAAGCGGTGGAAGCTTGCGGGGAAAATACCCGATGATTTTATACTGCAATTCCCCGAGCAGTTGTCGACGATACTCCAGCTGTTCTATAATCGCGGGCTAACGACTCAGCGCGAGATTGATGAATTCTTTGATGCGGAATACAGCGTCGACGTGCATGATCCGTATCTGTTTCAGGATATGGAAAAAGCGGTCGCGCGAATCTGGGACGCAATCGAGAAAAAACAAAAGATCCTCGTATATGGTGATTACGATGCCGATGGCATTTGCAGTTCGGTGATACTTTTTACCACGCTCAAAAAATTAGGCGCGGAAGTCGAGGTTTATATACCCGATCGCTTCCATGAAGGGTATGGCCTGCAGGAAAAAGCGCTTGCAGAGATCATCGCCGATACCCGCATCGGTCTGGTGATCACCGTGGATTGCGGCGTGACCGATGTAAAAGAAGTGGCATATCTGAATGAACACGGCCGCGACGTGATTATCGTTGATCATCATTTGGTGCCGCCTATCCCCCCTGCGGCCTATGCGATCATCGACCCCAAGCGTGAAGGGGAGCCGTACCCTTTTAAAACTCTATGCGCCGCAGGAGTGACATTCAAAGTGGCATGCGCGCTGGTGCAGTCCGACAAGGCGAAGAAGTTAGAAATACCGGAAGGGTGGGAAAAGTGGCTTTTGGATATGGTGGCGATCGCATCGGTCGCGGACATGGTGCCGCTGGTGGGCGAGAGCCGCACCTTCGTAAAATATGGTCTTATCGTGATACGCAAGACTCAGCGCATCGGCCTGCGGACGCTGTTATGCTTGCGGCCTTCGCGCGCATGCGAGCACTTAACGTTCCCATTGCCTGCGGACGCGGTGACGGCAGAAACCATCGCGTTTATGATAGCCCCGCGCATCAATGCAACCTCGCGCATGGATCACGCGACGGTGTCGTTTGAATTACTCATTACCGAAGACGAAGAGAAAGCACAGCGGTTCGCAGAGCGGGTTGAGGAGCTCAATAATGGCAGGCGGAAAACGATTGATCAGATCCTCAAAGAAGCGGAAGCAATGATCAAAGAAGATATACAGGTATCAGGGAAACAACCCCGTATTATCGTGATCGGAAAGGAAGAATGGATGGTGGGCGTCGTGGGGCTTGCGGCAGGGCGGCTTACGGATAAATATGGCGTACCGACGTTCGTCTACGGCAGGACGAATGGGAATCTGAAAGGATCATGTCGCGGCATCGAGGGGTTCAATGTGGTTGAAGTAATGCGTGCCTGCAATGAAAAAGGAGGAGGGATACTTATTGAATTTGGAGGGCATGCGGTTGCGGGCGGGTTTGCGATCGCTCCGGAAAACATCGGAAAGTTTTCCGAGCTTTTGCGCGAGGAAGGGGAGCGCGTGCTTCCGGAAAAAATTCCTTTGCCGTCGCTGTTTGTTGAAGCGGAGGTGGCGCCACATGAAGTGACATGGGAGCTCTGCGACCTCCTTGCGCGCTTTGAGCCGTATGGGGAGGGGAACAGAAGGCCAACGCTGTTGTTGCGCAAAGCGACGGTCGCGTCGGCGCGGTTGGTAGGAGAGAAAGAAGGGCATCTGAAGATGATACTGAAAACAACGGACGAAGAGGGGGCGGTGAAGTTTCTTAATTGCATCGGGTTCGGGCTTTCGGAGCGGATGCGTCTGTGCGATGCCGGCGCGTGCGTAGATGTGGTGTTTGAGCTTGATGCAAACGAATGGAACGGCACAAAAGAACTGCAATTGAAATTAAAAGATATTCGAAAATCGGTATAATAGTTAGAAATAAGAATTAATTATAAATATAAAAACATGTCGAAATTACCAGACCAGTTTGATTTTTCCAAAGCACCGGATCAACAAAGATTTGAAAAATTATCGAAAGAAGATAAAGAAGAGATAATTACTAAGGCAAGAGAAGAAGCGCAGAAGTTAAAGGAAATGATCGAAAAAGGGGAGGCAATCGATTATAATGATGCTGAAAATAAAATAAAAGGATCAGAAGGTCTTCATGACAGCGGAGAAGATGGTGAATACAAATTTAAACTTAGGGTTACAAAAGAAGGAGATTTCTATTTGAATCTTGGCGGGGGAGAGGTTTTAATTGGAAATGCTCTTAAAGGAGCGCTTGAAGAGATTGATGGGGGAATAAGGCTTCATGTAGAAAAATACGAGAATAATTTAAATGAAATTTTTCAAATGATCGATTCTTTCGTGGGAGAGCCAAAGGGGAATGCGTAGATTTATTTAATTATTCAGTTACTATGAACAAACTTATTGTGTACACCGATGGCGGGTCGCGGGGGAATCCGGGGCCGTCTGCAATAGGCGTCGTGCTGGTTGATGGCGTAACCGAGAAAGTGCTTCACACCTACGGCGAGCGCGTGGAAGACGGGACGAACAACGAAGCCGAGTACAAAGCGGTGATCTTTGCGTTCAAAAAAATAAAAGCGCTCTACGGTAAAGAGCGCGCGAAACAAACAGACATAGAGGTGCGAGCGGATTCAGAGCTTCTTGTGCGCCAGCTTTCCGGACAGTACAAGCTCTCCACCAAGCACATTCAGGAATTGTTTATCGAGATATGGAATCTCAAGACCGACCTCGGGCGCGTAACATTCACGCATATACCGCGCGAGAAGAATGCGCTTGCGGATAAAGCGCTTAACGAAGCACTCGACAGATAGAATAGCAGCCCAGCCTCGTGATGAGACGACAGAAGCTTATTTCGACCACTTGATGTATGCTTGTTAGGAGCTACGCAAGGCGATACAAACATGCAAAGTATAAAGAAAAACAATCGAATATATTTGTCGGGGGGAGGTGATGAAAAACAATCACTTCTCCTCGACAAATTTTTTTTTAGCGCATTGCCACACAACGGGCGTTTTTTATATATATCCATAGCGCTCCGCGGGCACAGACTTTATCCAACTGCCCCATTATGGATGAATAGTGTCCTTAAACTCCATGAGAGAAATGACGTACGGTTTGAAACGGCTGATGATCCCTCAATGTACAAACGTGAAGGATTAAAAAAATTTGATGGAATTTATATCGGGGGAGGTAATACTTGGAGTTTAATGCACGAGCTTCAAGACTCAGGATTTTCTAGCCTACTCATTCAATATATTGAATACGGTGGTTTTGTATATGGAGGAAGCGCTGGAGCAATTATTCTTGGAAAAAGGATAGATACCCATGATGATGAAAATAAAGTAGCATTAAAAGGTGTGTCTGGTTTTGATTTCTTACATAATTATTCTGTAGCATGCCACTTTAAAGACGAGCAGGGCGATCGATTCAAGGCTTGGGCTATGAATAATAATCTTCCTATTGTATGTTTGCCAGAAGAAGCGGGTCTAATTATAGAAAACGGCATTGCGTTATGTATCGGAACTAAACCGTGCACAGTTTACTTTGCTGATGGCGTGAAAAAGGATTTTAATCCCAGAGAGTCCTTTAGTTTATAGAAAAGCACCGTCTTGAGGCGTAAGGTACTGGACCCGAGTGGGGATGAGCGGAAGCGTAGCCTTCATGATCGTTATATACAAAAGGCGTGAGCGGATTAAAGAAAGAATCTCGGGCGAAAGCTGCTTCAAACGCTACGCCGCCGCGCGCAGTTCGCACTTCTTTACGTATTTCGCGCATTGCAGGGCGAGGTCTTTGAGCAACGCTTCGGACGGCGCTGTTTTTCCTTTAAACGAATCATTGATGAGTTTTTCTGCGGGGCGGAAGCGCTGGAGAAAGTACGCACCAGCGCCTTCAATGAGCTGAGCCATTTTTATGATGTCGTCTGGAGTATGGATGCCTTCAATAAGCGTAGAGCGAAACTCGTGGGGAATACCGGAATCAATAATGAGACGGATGCTTTCAAGGATGCGGTCCGTTTCCACTGGTATGTTGGTGACTAATGAATACTTTTCAAGCGGTGCTTTGATGTCCATCGCGACATAATCCACCACGCCGCTCGCAAGCGCTTCTTTGACGCGGTCAGAGAGATAGCCGCACGTGTCGAGCTTTATCGCAAACCCCATTGCCTTTATTTTTTTCATGAAATCAACGAGGTCTGATTGCACGGTCGGCTCGCCGCCGGTGATGACGACGCCTTCGATCTTGCCTTTTCTTTTTTCAAGGAATGCGAAAAACTCATCCTCAAGGATGCGCGCGGGGAAAGGGCCGACGACAAGGTCGGGATTATAACAGAAACTGCAACGAAAAACGCAACCGTTGGTGAAAACAATGGTTGCGATCTTCCCCGGGAAATCCACGAGGCTTAACTTTTGCCACCCGCCGATATTCATATCTTATGTTTTTATGCCGCCATCGCTTCCAATTTCTTTTTTTATCTTAACGGAAGAGCAGCCCTCAATAAATATTATAAAAGGCGTGAGCGGATTAAAAAAGAAATTGTAAGTGATGGCGGCTATGCCGGATTGTTAGCAGGCGCAGTCGGTCACTGCGAGTTGCTTGTTGTATTCTACGCGATCGTTGAATTCCTCTTGTTTGCCTTCGTTCCATTGGGATACGGGGCGGAGGTAGCCGACGACGCGAGAGTATACTTCACAGCGCTGACGTTTTTCGGTTTCCATAAGATCTATTGTTTTATTGCTGCTGTTTCTTCGACCTTTGTTTGTGCCGTTACGGCATTATGTTGTTCAAGCGCCTCATCGCATTTAGGGCAGTAGTAGTGCTCGCCGGGAATATAGCCGTGCGTCGGGCAGATGCTGAATGTCGGCGTGATCGTGAAATACGGCAGGCGATATTGTGAAACTACTTTTCTGACTAAGTTTTTCGTTGCTTCTACTGATGGCATGCTTTCGCCGATAAACCCGTGGAGCACCGTACCACCAGTATAGCGCGTTTGCAGACTATCTTGAAGGTCGAGCGCTTCAAAGATGTCGTCGGTGTGCCCGACGGGGAGATGCGTTGAGTTTGTATAGAACGGTTTTGCGCCTTCACGGTATTGCTTTTCATTGGCGCAGACAATGTCAGGATACGCCGCTTTATCGATCTTTGCGAGGCGGTATGCGGTGCCTTCTGCAGGGGTTGCCTCAAGATTGTAGTGATTGCCGGTTTCGTCTTGAAATGCAAGAAGTTTGTCGCGCATGAAATCAAGCACTTCTTCCGCAAACGCATGCCCTTCGTCATCCGCGATGCTTTTCTTGAGGAGGTTGAGGCATGCTTCGTTCATTCCCACGATGCCGATAGTGGAGAAATGATTCGCCCAGTATTGGTTGAAGCGCTGTTTCACGCTGGCAAGATAAAACTTGGTATACGGATACAGATCGCGATCGGTGAAGCGCTCAAGGCATTTGCGCTTGACCTCAAGGCTTTCCCGCGCAATCTTCATGAGTTTTTCAAGGCGCGCAAAGAAATCTTCTTTTGATTTTGCGAGATATCCGATACGGGGGAGGTTGATGGTGACGACGCCGATGGAGCCCGTGAGCGGGTTGGCGCCAAATAAGCCGCCGCCTCTTCGCTCAAGCGCGCGCAGATCAAGCCGTAGCCGGCAGCACATGGAACGCGCGTCGTCAGGAGACATGTCCGAATTCACGAAGTTTGCAAAATAAGGGATGCCGTATTTTGCGGTCATTTCCCACAACGGCTCAAAGTTCGGATTATCCCATGCAAAGTCATTGGTGATGTTGTAGGTGGGAATAGGAAAGGTGAACGGCCTGCCTTTTGCGTCGCCTTCGATCATGACCTCAAAGAACGCTTTGTTGAGCATGTCCATCTCTTTTTGGAATTCCCCGTAGGTTTCTTTTTGCGGTTTGCCGCCGATGACGACGGGAGACTTCGCATAAATCGACGACGGATGCATATCCATCGTAATGTTGGTGAACGGCGTTTGGAAGCCGACGCGTGTTGGCACATTCATATTGAACATGAATTCCTGCATCGCCTGCTTTACTTCAGTATAGGTAAGATCGTCGTAGCGGATGAACGGCGCAAGCAGGGTATCAAAATTAGAGAATGCCTGCGCGCCTGCCGACTCCCCTTGGAGGGTATAAAAGAAGTTCACCACTTGGCCGAGCGCGCTGCGGAAATGCTTGGGCGGCTTGCTTTCCGCCTTCCCCGGAACGCCTTTAAATCCTTCCGCGATAAGGTGTTGCAGGTCCCACCCGACGCAATATGACGCGAGGAGGTTGAGATCGTGGATGTGGAGGTCGCCTCCCATGTGTGCTTTGGCGATCTCTGGTGTATAGATCTTGTTCATCCAGTAGATCTTGCTGATCTCTGAAGATAAGTAGTTGTTGAGCCCTTGGAGCGAGTACGACATGTTGCTATTCTCGCGCACCTGCCAATCAAGCTTCTCTAAATAACTGTCTACGAGGTCAACATTTGCCGCAGACACCAATTCACGCATTTTTGAGTGCTGGTCGCGGTAAATAATGTATGCTTTTGCTGTTTTTTTGTAGCGCGAGCCCAAAAGCGCATCTTCGACGGCGTCCTGGATCTCTTCCACCATCGGGACTTTGCCCGCGATCCGCTCCTGTGTGACGTCAAGCGCCCTCTGCATCAAATGTTCCGCCACATCATGGTCAAATTCACAGGTTGCAAACCCCGCTTTTTCAAGAGCCGCAGTAATCTTATCTTTGTCAAAGGGAACAATTCTTCCATCTCGTTTGCGGATCTCGATGAATTTGATTGGGGAGGGCATGGTGATAAAAAATGATTTAATTTTTCTTCTTATTTTTGTATCATATCACAGCGCGCAAGTGATGCGCAAAGGAGTGGATAACCTCTCTGTCAATACGCGCGCGAACAGCTTTTTTTCGCCGATGATTTGACTTTTTACGTGCTTTCTTGTATACTATAAACACAACATTTTGTTCATTTCATCGGATAATTTGCGGGCATTCGGAGCAAACCGCGGCGCAAGATGCACAGACGATCGCTCTCACGCTTTCATGCGAGGGAGAGGAAAGTCCGGACACCCGCCCGCCCAAATTTTTTATTTTTTGTGAACACAAAAAACGCCGATTGCGCGCGCAGAATAAAAAGTCAAGAGATAAAAAATTTGGGCGGGCAACAGCAGCGGCTAAC
>ERZ1292633.2006-Hain-H41-02um-R1-2006-length-21218-cov-4_pt1 | contig 21218 bp, 16 predicted proteins | sample MGYA00564406_ERZ1292633 | MGnify/ENA primary metagenome ERZ1292633 (study PRJEB36523, sample SAMEA6512639) | groundwater metagenome | collected 2019-01-08 | study: AquaDiva: Metagenomics assemblies of 32 groundwater samples
AATCGTCGTCGTCGACGACGGCTCGGCGGACGGCACTGGCGACGCCGCCGAGGCGGTCGGCGTTCGCGTCATCCGCCTGCCGGAAAATTCCGGCTACGGCTTCGCGCTGAAGACCGGCATCGCCGAATCCGAGTCGAAATTCGTCGCCATCATCGACGCCGACGGCACTTACCCGGCGGACAAAATTCCGGACATGCTGAAGCTGTGCCAGAACGCCGACATGCTCGGCGGCGATCGCGGCGCGGCGATGAAAAACGTCCAGTGGATTCGCCGTCCGCCGAAATGGGTTTTAAACACGCTCGCCAACATGCTGGCGCAGCGGAAAATTCCGGATCTGAATTCGGGGCTGCGCGTGTTCAAGCGCTCGTCGCTTGAACGGTTCGTACAGCTTCTGCCCGACGGATTTTCCTTTACGACGACAATCACGCTGTCGATGATATGCTCCAAGCTTCGCGTCGTTTACACGCCGATTGAATACGCCAAGCGCGTCGGCCAGTCGTCGATGCGGCCGACGGCGTTTTTCACGTTCATCCTCCTGGTACTGAGGATTATCGTTTTCTTCCAGCCGCTGCGCGTCTTCTTGCCGCTCGGCGCCATTCTCTTCACATTCGGCATGGCGAAGGCGATCTACGACATCACCAAGATGAACCTTTCCGAATCGGCGATCTTCGGCATTCTGGCCGCGATGGTCGTGTGGTCTCTAGGGCTCATCGCCGACATGATCTCGCGGCTGCATCTGCGCCCGAGACTTCATGGCGATTGAGATGAACGCTCCGGGGAATTCAGCGGCGAAAGCGAAAAGCCGGGCGACCGGCTTTATTCGCATCGGCGTTTCGATCGCGATCCTCCTCTTTTTGTTTTCCTTCGCGCCGGTCGGCGAATTGCTGGCGCGGATGAAACTCGTCTCGCCGCTATTGTGGCTCGGCGTCTTCGCGGGCTTTCTTGTCGGCCACGCGATGTCGGCCGCCAAATGGCGCTGGATGATCGGCGGCGCGGTCAGCTATCCGCGCGCCTTGAAGGCCCATTTTGCAGGCCTCGCCGCCAATCTCGCCATGCCGGGCGTCGCCGGCGGCGACATCGTTCGCGCAGGCCTTGTGATGAAGGGATCGCAGAAGAAAACCTCGCTTGCGATCGGATCGCTCGGCGATCGTCTCATCGACACCGCGTCGCTCATCATCATATCGTCGATCGGCGCCTACTGGCTCGGCAAACGCGAGGGTGTCGATCCGGATGGGCTTGCGATTGTCGCCTCTGCGACCGTCGGCGCCGGGTTCGCGGGCGTTATCATGCTGAAACCGATTGCGCGTCTGTTGCGAAAATTTGCGCCGGCGGGAAAGTTCGGCAAGATCGTCAATGACGTCGCGGACGCAGCCGAAGAAATGTCAACGCGGCGCGGCGCGGTTTTCGGCTGCGCGGTAATTTCGATCGTCGTGCAACTTGGATTTGCGATGATGAATGGGCTGATCGCCCAGAATATCGGCGCTGGAACGTCGATCGCTGCATGGGTTTTCGCCTGGCCGCTCGCCAAACTTGTCGCCACCTTGCCGATCAGTTTTGGCGGTCTTGGCGTGCGCGAGGCGAGTATTGCAGGCTTGATGACGCCGCTTGGCTATCAGGCGACCGGCGTCATCGCGGCTTCACTCGTCTGGCAGACAATCCAGTTTGCAACGGGCGCGATTGGCGCGCTCGCGCATCTGGTCGGCCCGGCGCAAAACGGCGCACCGGCGGAGAATAGAAATGGATGATCTGCGCGTCGCTATTCTCGGCGGCGGGCCTGCGGGCCTCGGCGCCGCCTGGCGTCTTGCAAAAGACCGCAAGGCGAGCGTCGATCTTTATGAGGCCGGCGCGCGCGTCGGCGGCAACGCCGGAAGCTTTGTTGAAGACGGTGTTCACTGCGATTTCGGCAGCCATCGTTTGCACCCGGCGTCAGACCCGGCGATTTTGGACGACATCAAATCGCTGCTGGGCGATAAATTGTTGCTGCGCCCGCGCCATGGACGCATCCGTCTCAAGGGCTCGTGGATACATTTCCCGTTAAAGCCCGTCGATCTCGCAACGAGACTTCCGCCGCTGTTCGCCGCCTCGCTTTTCATCGATGCCGCGACCGCGAAAATGCGCGCGCCGAAAGTCGAGACGGAAACTTTCGGCTCGGTGCTGCTCGGCGGGCTTGGCCGGGCGATGTGCGAGAGTTTTTATTTTCCCTACATGAAAAAATTGTGGGGGCTTGGTCCTGACGCTCTCGCGCCGACCTTGGCGAAGCGCCGCGTGTCGGGAAGCTCGCTGCCAAAGCTGATGCGCAAGATCTTTTCTTCGCTCCCCGGCCTCAAATCGCCGACCACAGGCAAGTTTTATTATCCGCGCGGCGGCTTTGGCGCGATCTGCGAGGCGATCAGCGAGGCGGCGCGCGAGAGCGGCGCGGCGATCCATCTCAATGCGCGTGTTGAAGCGCTTGAGATCGCGGAAAACCGTGTCCGGTCGGTGACGATCCGGCGCGGGGATCAGCTGGAGCGCAAAGCGGTAGACGCCGTCTGGTCGACTTTGCCGCTGACAACGCTCGTCAAGGGCGCCGGCGACGCGGCGCCCGATCATGTGCGGCATGCTGCGAATGCGATCCGCTATCGCGGCATGATCCTCGTCTATATCGAACTTGATACGGACCAATATACCGAGTTCGACGCGCATTATTTTCCAGAATTATCAATTCCGATTTCGCGCCTGTCGGAGCCGAAGAATTATTCGGCGGCGTCAACTCCGAAGGGGCGGACAATTCTCTGCGCGGAATTGCCGGGCGACCCTGGCGACAAGCACTGGTCGATGGATGACGACAGCCTCGGCAAAGCGCTTTACGGCTGGCTCGGCGCATGCGGCCTTCCGCAATCGGCGAAAATCCTTCGCGCATTTACGCGGCGGCTGCCGCACGCTTACCCGGTCTACGATCGCGATTACGAGGCGCATTTCAAAACGCTTGATGACTGGATTTCAGGGATTGAAGGGCTGCTGACCTTCGGGCGGCAGGGGCTTTTCGCGCATGACAACACACATCACGCGCTCGCCATGGCCTACGGCGCCGCCGATTGCCTTAAGGACGGCGTCTTCGATCGCGCGAAATGGGAGCGCTATCGCCAGGAATTCCTGACGCATGTGGTTGAGGACTGATGCGGATGTCCGGCCCCGTCGAAACCTTGCCGATCCTCACTTATCATTCGATTTCGAATGAACCGGGGCCGACGTCGATTGCGCCTGAAACTTTTCGCGCGCAGATGGAAGCGATCGTGGAAGCGGGCGTTGACGTCGTCAGCCTTGACGAGGTTGAAAACTGGATCGCAGGAAGCCGCAGCCTTGAACGGCGCGCGGTCGCCATCACTTTCGACGACGCCTTTCGGGATTTTTCCGATGCGGCGTTTCCGATACTTGATCGGCTTGGGTTTCGAGCGACGGTTTTTGTTCCAACCGCAGCCGTCGGCGGCGTTGAAAACTGGACCGGCGCCAATGACAATGCGCGGCGGTTGATGAGTTGGGAAGAAATCAGCGCACTCGCCCGCAAAGGCGTCGCGTTCGGCTCGCACACGAGAACGCATGCCGACCTTACGGCGCTTAGCGAAGCGGCGCTTGACGAAGAGCTTATTGCGAGCCGCCAGGAGTTGGAACGGCGTCTCGGTAAACCAGCGCCGCATTTCGCCCCGCCCTATGGCCGCAGCAATCCGGCGGTTCGTGCGGCGATCGCGCGGCGCTATTCGTTGTCGGTCGGCGTGCGCCTTGATGCGGCGCGGCGTTCCTCGCCCATCTGCGATTTGCCGCGCATCGAGATGTTTTACTATCGCGACATCAGCCGGTGGCGCGCCTTTCTTAGCGGGCGAGGCGGCGCCTATCTGCAAGTCCGCCGCGCGGCGCGCGGCCTTCGTGAAATGCTTTCCGGCGCGTCGCGCCGCGACCCTTACTAGGAGAGATTGTGGCGAACGCCAGTTCAGATAGTTTCCTGTTACGGCTCGCGCGAAAAATCCTGCCGCAGGAAACCCGCGCAGCTGTTGTCGAAGCGCAGCGCAAATACGGCCTGCAATGGCCGCGAACAGGTCATGTCCGTTTTGGCGATTTGCGGCGTTTGACGCCGATCAGCCGCATCTTCGGCATGGACCGCGGGCGCCCCATTGACCGCTATTATATCGAGAAGTTCCTGCAAACCCATGCCGCCGACATCAAAGGGCGCGCGATGGAACTTGGCGACGCGACTTACATCAAGCGGTTCGGCGCGGGCGTTACGCAAATAGATGTTTTGCATGTTGTCGCCGGCAATCCGGAAGCGACGATTATCGCCGATCTCACCGACGCCGATCATATACCTTCGGACGCTTTTGACTGCATCATATTCACGCAGGCGTTGCAGATGATTTACGATATGAAAGCGGCGATGGCGACGCTGTATCGAATCTTGAAGCCCGGCGGCGTCGTGTTGATGACAACCCACGGCACGAGCAAGATCGCCCGCCGCCTCGGCCGCGACGATTGGGGCGAATATTGGCGCCTTACCGCGCAGGGCGTTGACGCGCTGGTTAAAGATGTCGCGCCGGACGCGGAACTGACGGTCAAGAGCTATGGCAATGTGATGTCCGCGGCGGCGTTTTTATTCGGCCTTTCAGTTGAGGATCTGAAATCCAACGAGCTTGAAAGCGATGACGAGGATTTTGAAGTGATCCTCGGTGCGCGCATCCGCAAGCCGCTGAAGGCCGCGTTATGACGAGGGAAGGCTTTCGCACGGTCACGCTGCTCGACACCTCGGTCTCATCGACCAATGTCGGGGACGAGATCATTATGGAGGCGGTGACTAATCAACTGCGGCGGGTTCTCTCGAACGATTATGTCAACCGCGTCGCAAGTCACGAGCGGATGTCGGCCAAAAGCCGGGGAATGATCGCAAAATCGGACTACGTGATCGCCGGAGGCAGCAATCTCCTCAGCTCGCACGCCGGGATCAGGTCGGTCTGGAAATTGTCGCCACTTGACGCAGCGCTTGGGCAGAAATTCGTGATGATGGGCGTCGGCTGGTATCATGATCAGGGCGCGCCGGACCCTTATACCGCCTGGCTGTTCAAATCGATGTTCTCGCGCGAGAAAATTCACTCGGTTCGCGACGGTTATTCGAAGAAGAAACTTGAAAACCTCGGCGTCGGGAATGTTCTGAATACCGGATGTCCGACCTTGTGGGAGCTTCCCGGCGACATCAATGAGAGAACGCCGAAAACCAAGGCGAAAAACGTCGTGACGACGCTTAACACCTACATGAAAGATCGTGAAGCGGACACGGCGTTGCTAAAACTTCTGCAACGAAAATACGAGCAGGTGTTCGCTTGGGTGCAGACCTACGCCGATCAGGATTATCTGAAGTCGCTTTTCCCTTCGATTAGTCTGATTGCGCCGAACCTTTCCGCCTATGATGCGGTGCTGACCAGCGACCTTGATCTCGATTATGTCGGCAACCGGCTCCACGCCGGCATTCGCGCACTGCAAAAGGGTCGGCGCTCGATCATCATCGAAATTGACAATCGGGCGCGGGAGATGGGCCGTGATTTCAATCTTCCGACGGTCGCGCGTGACGATTTCGCCTCCCTTGAAGGGATGATCGAGACGCCAAGGCCGATGCGAATTTCACTCCCGAAAGCGGAGATCGCGCGCTGGCTGGATCAGTGGCGATGACGCCTGCCCAATCAGACACTGCATCGCCTGACATCGCCAAAAAAAAGCGGTTCGGCTTTGGACGGCTGATCGACGATTTTCTTGTGCTGGCGTCTGGTCAGCTGTTTTCAAAGGTTTTCGGTTTTCTCGCCTTCGCGTGGATGGCGCGGCAACTGACGGTTGAAGATTACGGCGCTGTTGAAACGGCGGTCGGCATGGCCGCGATCGGCGCGATAGCGCTGGAAATGGGAACCGGCGCCATCGGCGTCAGGCGCATTTCGCAAAGCGACTCTGCGGCGATGCAAGTGCTCGGCGACGTTATCGCCGGTCGCATGTTATTGGCGGTCGTTGCGGCGCCGCTGCTCGCGCTGTTTTATATTGCGGCGACAAGATCCTCCGCTCCTGATCTCCTTTTCTGGGTTTTCACGGCCAGCCTTTTCGCCATCCCGTTCAATCACAACTGGTTCTTTCAGGCGCATGAAAGAATGGGCGTCGCCGGCTTCGGCCAGACCCTTAAAATGGGCGTTTTTTTTGCCGCGGTGTTGTTGCTCGCGCCGCAAAAAAACGGCGTCGTGTTTGTGGCCGTTTCCGAAGTGATCGCCGCGTTTTCTATGGCGCTCTGGTTCTGCGCGTTCTCCTATATGATGATCCGCCCTCAACACCCTCAGTATTCGATTGAGGGCGGCGTAACGGTGCTAAGGGAAAGCGCCCAGCTCGGCGCCTCGACCTTCGTCAACGCCCTCGCGCAATATATGCCGGTTCTGTTGGTCGCGTCTGCGGCCAATGACGTCGAGACGGCGAATTTCGGCGCCGCGCAGCGATTGATCCTGTCGTTGATGACCTTCAGTTATGTCTACTACTTCAACCTCTTTCCGTTGATAGCGCGCCGGATGATCGACGATACCGCTGCCCTCGGGCGCATCGTGACCGCATCGGTGCGCGTCACCGCCTGGGTCGGAGTGGCGGCAGGGGTGTTGCTGTGGACGTTCGCGCCGATCATCATGCGGCTCGTTTTCGGCGCGACGTTCGAGCCAGCCGGGCGCATATTCGGCATTCTCGTCTGGAGCGGGGTCATCATCCTTGTCTCCGGAAACGCTCGCTGGCTGCTCGTCGCCGGCAAACGGCAGGGATCGCTGCTTGTGGCGCATATCGTCAATGCCTCGTGCGTCGTCGGGCTTGGCTACATCCTCTCCTCACTCTTTGGCGGCGCTGGCGCGGCCGCTGCCTGTATCGTCGGAGCCGGCGGCTTGTGGCTCGTCGCTCATCACCGCACCAAAGGCCTTGATGTGAGACCCGACCTTTCCGGCAACCTGATCCCGGCTGCGACGGCTGTGGCGGTTGTCACCTCGTTAACCCTTTTGAACCTTCAGCCGCTACCTGCGGCAGGGATCGCTGTCGCTATGCTTGCAACTGGAGTTTTTGCCGACCGGCGGTTGCCCGGCGCGATCAACGCATTGATTGAGGCCAAGTCTGCGACGTGACGCCGCGACCGGCAAAGACTTGCGCTGGTGTAGGATTTGCTTGACGAATTTACGATGTAGCTACACGGATCGATTGAATTCGGGGGATACCCATGGCGACAATATCAAGGACGGATAAAGGCAAACCGGACGCATCAGCGATCCTCTCAAAAGGCGCGTATTACATTCTCGACCGCTGCGCCTCGCACGATGAGGTTTACCCGGTCGTTTGCGAGGCGTTTTACGCAGGCGTTGCTGAGCTTGCGGGCGAAGACGCGGCAAAGCTTGTCCGCCGCGACGGCCTTTCGATGTTGCACAAACACTTCCCGACAGAAAAAGTTCTTCTGCTCGAAGAGTATGTTCGCACTGCGTTGAAGGAAACGCTGCTCGACTGGAGCTACCGCGTCGGCTCGGAGGATCTGGGTCTGCCGCATCCGTTCTATGTCGATCATCTGATCGTCATTCGTATTCACTTCCCGTTTGAGGTTGCGAAGAAAGCAAAATCGGCCGAGCGCCCGGACGCTGCCCGCGCCGATTTTATGGATCATGCGGTTTCGGCGATCAGGAACCCGCGGATTATTCTCAATCAGGCGTCGCGCGCCATACGCCGGCCGCGCAAAAATTCAGCTTACGATCCCGATCAATTCCACGGCGCGCTTGCAAAGCCAGCGCGCTCGCACGGCGCCCATATCGACACATGGTACGGACATTCGTTCGACGGCATCAATTTGTGGTGGTCGATCGACGGCGTCCACGTCGACAACACGGTCATTCTCTATCCGGATATGTTCGCCCGTCCGGTCGATTTTGATCAAAAGAGCATGTACCTCTCGAAGGGTCAGCAAGTTTCCGAGCCCCATCAGGTCGATCTGAAACCGGGCGAGTTGTTGCTGTTCAACCCTGAAATGCTGCACTCGACGCAGGTGAACGTTTCTGAGACGACGCGCGTCGCGCTGACGACGAGGGTTAACCCGCACAAGCCGAAGTTCAACGACGAAGCGCCGTTCAATTTTGAGCACTGGCATAATTCCAGAGACATTGAGCGCAAGAAATACAAGGCTCTCGACGTATTCCCGGCCGGCAAGCATCGCGGCGAGCCTTCTTACGTCGCGCGCCCCCGTCTGGAGAGCCTCAAAACCAAAACAGTCGCCGTCGGCCGCCCTTCTACCGAAGGGCCGGCCTGTGCGCTCAGCGATCTCGCCCATGGCGTGAAAGTCGCGGTCGACTTCACGGATGCGAAGGTCATTTTGTGGCGCGACGAACAAGGCGGCGTCAAAGCCTATTCGCGACTTTGCCCTCATGTCGGCGTCGACCTTGTCGATGGTTGGCACGATGCAGATCACGTTCACTGCCCAGGGCACGGTTTGAAATTCGCGTGGGAAGACGGGCATTCAAGCTGCACCTCGTTCAAGCTGCGCGCTTACGGCGTTGAGGTGCGCGATGGCGACGTATATCTTGTGCGGCATCCCCGCGATGCGTCCGCTGGCGCTGAAGTGGCGGCGAGCGTGTGATGCATTCTGACCAAGCCGCCGTCGGCCCCTACAGCAGGCGGCTTCGTCAGCTCCATCTGGCGATCGCGACTTTGATATCGCTGCTCGCCTTTTCCGGGCTTATCTTTTATTTCCGCAAGTCGCTCGGTCTCGGAGACGCAAAAATAGCGTTGATGACGGCTCACTCAATAATTGGTTACGTTCTTATCGCTGCGGTCTGTTGGCGAATCTGGCTGGGAATCAAGGGACGCGAGCCGGACCGCTTCAATCAGGTGTTGACGGGGCCTCGAAATTTCAAAAAGCTTTTTGCGGGCGCAGATGGCGGTCGCAGCCGGTTTCGCTTCGCCGGCCGGTCGCCGCTAAGCCGTCTTATTGCGACCTTTCTTTATGCTGCGGTCATTTCCAACATCGGCACCGGGCTGATTTTCGCGGGCACGGATCTTTATTTCCCGCCCTTCGGCTCTTTTGTGCTTCAATATGTTACGCCGGAAGGCGAGACGCCTTCCGTTGAAGATGTCAGGGCTGGAAGGGTTGACGCGAAGCATTTGAGGCAGGTCCGCGCTTTCAAAAAGCCGTTTGGTAAGGTTCACTTCTATGGCGGCCTTTTCATTCTCTTTCTCGCGTCCGTTCATGCTGGCGGCGCTCTTGTGACTGAATGGTCGGCGCCCAGTGACAAAGCCGCTCGTGGGCGGGCGAGATTGATGCTGTTTGGTCCGGGGAACGCGAGATGAGCGCTATGAAAATAGCGCTTATCAATACCTTTTATCCTCCCTACAATTTTGGCGGCGATGGCGTTTATGTGCGCCGGTTCGCGCATGCGCTCGCGCGTCTTGGGTGCGACGTACGGGTGCTCCATGATGCTGAAACCTACAAAGCGCTGGCGCCCAAACCCCTTGGCGATCTGACTCCGCCTGAAGAGCCGCCCGGCGTTTCGGTAACGCGGCTTGAAAGCGAGCTTGGTCCGTTATCGACTTTGATCACGCATCAGACTGGCCGGCCGGTCGCCCATGCCGCTGCGCTGAAAGAATTCTTCAGCGAGTCATTCGACGTGACGCATTTTCATAATGTCTCCGCAGTTGGCGGGCCGGGTATATTGTCGATGGGGTCAGGCGTGCGGCTTTACACGGCGCACGAGCACTGGCTGGTATGTCCGACGCATATTTTGTGGCGGCATAACCGCGAACTTTGCGACCGGCGGGAATGCATTAAATGCCAGGCTGTCTATCGCCGCCCCCCCCAATTATGGCGCTATTCAGATTACTTGAAGCGCCAGACCGCTCACATTGACGCCTTCATCGCGCTAAGCCGGTCGAGCGCCGAGAACCATCGGCGCTTTGGATTTGAGCCGGAGATACGGGTGATGCCCTCGTTCTTGCCGGACGCGCACCCATCGACAACACGCATTCTATCGGAAAAACCCTTTGCGCTGTTCGTCGGGAGACTGGAAAAACTGAAAGGCCTGCAAGACGTCATTCCCGCGTTCAAAGCGCGGCCCAACCTCGATCTTCTCATCATCGGCGACGGCGAGTTTCGCGGTGAGCTGGAGACGCTGGCCGGCGGCGCGCCCAACATCCGCTTTCTCGGAAAGCGCTCACCCGAAGCGCTGGAAGACTATTATCGGGGCGCCGCGGCCGTTATTTTGCCCTCGGTTTGCTATGAAGTATTTCCTCTTGTGGCGCTGGAAGCCTTCCGAGCCGGCGCGCCGATCGTTGCGCGAAATATCGGTCCCTTTCCGGAGATTGCCGAGATCAGCGGCGCCGGCATTTTGTTCGACCGGCCGGAGGAGGCGGCGTCGGCGGTTGAACGGCTCGCGGCCGATCCAAAGCTCCGACAGGAAATGGGCGCGCAAGGCCGCCGCGCTTTTGAGACCCATTGGAGCGAAAGGGTGGCGCTCAGCGCCTATTTTAACCTTATCGCAGAGATCGCCGCCCGGAAGGGCGCGCGGAATACCGTGGAAATGGCCGATTTGCTCGCTTCAAAGCTGGCGAATTCGCATTAGAATGGCACAGCGCTTGCTGATCAGCAGGGCTAATGACGAGGAGAGAGCGGCATGAATGTCGGACACAAGATCGAAGCAGGTAATGCCGGCTGGAATTTTGGCGGCGAGGTCGCTGAAACCTTCGTAGACCATATCCGGCAATCGGTGCCGATGTACACCGAAGGCCATGACCTCGTCTGCCAATTCAGCGATTATTTCGTCTCTAATCAGTCGACCTGCTATGAAATCGGCGTTTCGACCGGCGAATTGCTCCGCAAGCTCGCGACGCATAACAGCGGCAAGCCGAACGCTCGCTGGATCGGGATCGACACCGAAAAGCCGATGATCGAGAAAGCGAAGAAGCACTGCGCGGGGGTCGAGAATATCGAGCTTTATGTGGACGACGTCCGGAATTTCGATCTGGAGCCTGCGGACTTCATTGTCTCCTATTACACCATGCAATTCACGCCGCCGCGTCATCGGCAGGCGATCTTCGACAAAATTTATAACTCCCTGAACTGGGGCGGCGCCTTCATCATGTTCGAGAAGGTCCGCGGACCCGATGCGCGGTTCCAGGATATCTGCGCGTCGCTCTATAATGATTTCAAGGTGCGTCAGGGGTTCTCGCCCGACGAAATTCTCTCCAAGACGCGCAGCCTCAAGGGCGTGCTTGAGCCTTTCTCCACTGAAGGAAACATCGGCCTGATGCGCCGCGCCGGGTTTACGGACATGATGTCGATTTGCAAATACATCTGTTTTGAAGGCTTCCTGGCGATCAAATAAAAATTTCCCCGAAAGTAAGTATCGTGACCGGCGAAGGCAGATCAGTGGACGGCCAAACGTTGAAGATCAGCGTTATCATGCCCGCGTATAACGCGGCGCATTATCTTGAAATTTCACTGCCGCCGTTGATTGCGATGCGCGAACGCGGCGAGATTGAAGAAGTCCTTGTCGTTGACGATTGCTCACCCGATCCCTCGAACATCAAGGTCGCTGAAAAATTGGGCGCGACCGTCATCCGGATGCAAAAAAATGGCGGCCCCGGCGCTGCGAGAAACTACGCCGCCACGCTCGCCAAAGGCGACATACTCTGGCTGGTGGATGCGGACGTTGTCGCCCATGAAACCGGCGCCGGCGTTCTGAGGCGATCCTTTGTCAGCGATGAGATAGCGGCGGTCTTCGGCTCCTATGATCGCAACCCGCCGGCTGAAAATTTCGCGTCACAGTACAAAAACCTTGTGCATCGCTATTATCATCAACGCGGACGCGAAGATTCTGACACATTCTGGTCTGGGTGCGGGGCGATACGGCGGTCGGTGTATGGCGATCTCGGCGGCTTTGATGGTGCTAAATATGGCAGGCCATCGATCGAAGATATCGAATTTGGCCATCGCATGCGTGCGGCCGGGTGGAAAATCAGGCTCGCTCACGATCTCCTAGGTACGCATCTCAAGCGCTGGGCGCTTGCTGAAGTCGTTCGGACCGATATTTTTCAGCGGGCGGTGCCTTGGTCGCACCTGATCCTATCTGGTCGCGGCATGAATAACGATCTGAATGTGTCGGGCGGAGAGCGTATCAAGGCTGGCGTCGCCCTGATGTGGTGGCTCGTCTTATTCGCCTGTCTCGTTCCCGCTTTTTGGCCGGCGGCGCCCGGGATGTTTGTCGCGCTGTCCGGCTTGGTCGGATTTTTGAACCGGGATCTCCTCGGATTTTTTAAAGGCAATCGCGGTGTGTGGTTCGCGGCGAGAGCCGCCGTTTATCACCAGCTCTATTATGTCTACAGTTCCACGACCTTTGTGATTTGCGCGCTTACCTATCATTTGGGTGGCAAGAAAGAAGTCATCGTCAGGCGCATCGATCAAAAGAAGGCTGCGGCATAGCGCCAATCGCAGGCTCGCCTCGAAACCTACGCGCTTTTGAATTTCCGCGATTCAGGTTATGCGAGCCGGCGATGACCCTCTCGCACGATCAACCAAGTTTACCGCTCGCGTCTCGCGATGTCGGCCCCGATGGGCGATCCTCGGTCAGTTCTAAACTACCCGTCGCTTTTTTAGTCGTTGCTGCGATATTTGTCGCCAGTGTCGCCTTTTATTGGCACGGATTTGGGCCGATGGGCGACGCTGAGCGTTATGTCGCGGCGGCATTGAACTGGCGGGATAATGGTCCATTTCTCGGCGAGACGCATTGGGCGCTTCGACACTTATTTGTCCTGCCGATGGCGACGATTTTCGCCTTGTTTGGTTCAAGCGAGTTCGCAGCGACAGTTCCCAATATACTTTATGCAGCGGGACTCGTCGGGATCACCTTCGTTTTCGGCCGCAAATATCTTGGCGCCCGCGAGGGAACGATTGCCGCGATTTTGATTGCGACCTCTGCCTTCTTCGTTTCAAGGCCAATGCAAATCGGCGTTTATGGCGCGGAGATATTTTTCGCCGCGCTAGCTTCCTGGCTATATGTCGCCGCGCAGTATGAGCGTCGCCGCATTGCCTATCTGGTCACGGCGGGCGCTGTTGCCGGGCTGGCCTGGACCATTCGGGAGCAGACGCTTTCTTTGGTCGTCGCTTTTGGACTGTTGAGCCTTTTGGGCCGGCGTCAGGTTGTCTTTTCCCTTTTTGCGATCGGTATCGGTTTCGGCTCGGTGTTGCTTGCTGAATGGCTCCTATATGGATTTACTGCAGGGGATCCATTTTACCGTTACCGTATTGATCTTCACCATCGGTCAACCGGCTGGGCGACGCTTGATTCGTCAAAAGACACTTGGTTTGCGAAATTGACGCGCCCTTTTAAAGACCTTTCGACAGATCCTGCGACGACGCCCGTATTTTTGATCGCCGTTGCCAGCGCAGCTTTGCTGGCGCGGGGATGGCGCCGCGTGCTTGTTGCAAAGCGATCGACCCTCGCGATATTTGCGGTCATTTCTGCAGTCGCAGCGATCATTTCGGCTTACGCGTTCGATCTCGCTTTGCCGCGCTACTACCCGATCCTCCCGTATTTTATTTGCCTGCTCCTCAGCGTCGCGATCGTTGCCCTCGGTCAAAGATTTGGGAAGCCGGTTGCGGTCCTTGTTGTGACCCTTGCAATGTTTGCGAATGCGGCAGGAGATGATTTCGGCAATTACAACGAATATGCCGAGGCGCGCGCGCTTGCACGGTATGCGCTGACGAGCGACGAGCCGATCTACACCGACCCGCTGACCGCAAGCAGGACGAGATATCTGTTGCGATTAGCGGACGTGCCGCGCGAACGGATTTCTGCGCTCATCCGAAGTGAGGAAGACTATCCTATAGGCGCGCTGTACTTCAAGGCGAGCCCTGTTTCGGCGCGTTTGGGCTTCTGGTGCGCGATTGAACGCCTCGAAGTGAGGCCCGACAATTGGACCCACAGCGCCATCCGGTTTTTAAAAATCGATGAAGCGCTGGGCGGTTCAATAGCGCGCATAGCGGCGAAGCCAAGCCCCGTTGAGTTTGTTCGTGTTCTGCCGCAAGCGGGAGCAGATGATCCCAAATCCGGGAAGGCGTGTCTTGCTCCTTAGATCGCCGGGCTTGCGTTTTTTTAAAACGTCTGATGAGCCCGCTTGTTGATCTGGCGCTCCTTCATGCGTGTACGTGTGCGCTGCTTTCGAGCCCGGCGCACTGAATGCCAAAAAGGCGCTGCTGTCGCAGCGCCTTTGTTGAGTGGCTAAACTTTTTAGAAGGGTTCGGCGATCTCGGCTCAGTATTACGCCGCAGCGCTTGACCGAGCCTTCTCACGTTCCGCCTTGATCTCGCCGGCTTCTGCTTTTTCGGAGACTTTGAAGTCTTCGTGGTACGACCGCTCGACATTGACGTTCCAGATGTCGTGCGTTTCGCCGAGGACATTGCGCGCGGCGAGCATCGCAGTCAGCATCGAGTGATCCTGATTGTTGTAGCGGTGCATGCCGTTGCGGCCGACGGTTTGGAAATTCTCGAGCTCCATGATCCATGTCTGGACGGTGTCGAGCGCTTCGCGGTACTCGCCGTCATAGACGGGATAAGCCTTCGGCTGACGAATGACTGTGCCGTCCACGACGTTCGATTGCTTGGCGAGGCCGAGAAATTCAAGTTCGCGCGACGCCTGTTTAATCAGATCGGCGTCAGCGCTCGCCCAAAGCCCGTCGCCTTCATGGCAGAAGAATTCCATGCCGATCGACGCTTTATCGGGATCTGGCACCATGTCAGGCGACCACGACCGGAAATTCTGGATGCGGCCGACCTGGACTTCCGGCGAGTGGATGTAAATCCAGTTGTCCGGAAACGGATCCGGATGGTCGAGGATCAGCGTCACAATCAGGAAGTCGCGGTATTTCAGTCGTTCAGCAGCGCGCACGACATGCGGCGGCGGCGGCGGATCAAAGGCCTGGATCAAATCCTTGATCGCCATCGAGTTGATGAAGTGATCTGCGCGGACGCGATAATTGCGTTGTTTGGCGCCTGAGTAATCGACAACTTCTATCGCTTCGACGCGATTGCCGTTGCGAATGACGCGGGTGACGGCATTTTGCATCCGCACTTCGCCGCCTTGAGCGCGCACCTTGTCGCGGAAGCGATGCCACATCTGTCCCGGCCCGAGGCGCGGGTATTCAAATTCCTCAATCAGGCTCGTTGTGTCGTTTGCGCCGGTGAGGGCGTTCAAAACGGCTTTGGTCAGCGACAAATTCTTGATGCGTTGCGCCGCCCAGTCCGCTCTGATTTCGGTGCAGGGAATTCCCCAGACTTTTTCAGTGTATGACTTGAAGAAATGCTGGAACAACCGACGACCAAATCGATTGGTGATCCACTGTTCGAAGTTTTCTTCTTCTTTGAACGGGCTCACCTGCCACTTGAAATAGCTGAGCATGATTTGCATCGCTTCAACCGGCCCCATATTCGAGAGCGCGTTGAAGATTTTCAGCGGATAGTCGTAATATTTGCCGCGATAATAGATGCGGCTCATGCGCGGACGCAGGACGAAATCTTCGCCGCCGACTTCATGCCAGAGCGCCTCGACTTCCTTCACTTTGGTGAAGAAGCGATGGCCGCCGATGTCGAACCGGAACCCTTTATAGCTTTCCGTGCGCGCGATGCCGCCGACGTCGTCAGAAGCTTCGAACACAACAGGCTTGTGGCCTGAATTGCTGCGTTTTTGCAGTTCGTAAGCAGCGGTCAACCCGGCAGGCCCGCCGCCGATGACAGCGACGGAATTAACTCCGGCGTCTTCGACGGGCAAGATACTGGCGGTGGAACTCGTGTTGGTCATTTGCTTCCTGAAAGGGTTGACCGGCGCGATCCGGTCATTGGCGGCTGTTTCTTCAATTCGCTGAACGGAAGCAGCCTTTTCTGGCGCTCCCGAGAGCTTGGCTACGAACCAGTCGATGGTCCTGTCGAGACCGTCGAGCAGGGGGGTTGAAGGAAGCCAGGCAAGTTCCCTTTCGGCTTTGCTGATATTGGGTCGACGGATTTTCGGGTCATCGGCCGGCAGGTCCCTCAAAACGATGTCCGAAGAAGATGCCGTACGATCCTTAATTATTCTTGCAAGCTCCAGGACCGTGTGTTCGACGGGGTTGCCGAGATTGACCGGCCCGATACGACCGCCTTCGGCGTTCATCAGGCGAATCAGCCCTTCGACAAGATCGTCGATGTAGCAAAATGAACGGGTCTGACTGCCGGCACCGTAAACCGTAATCGACTTATTCGTTAACGCCTGCGCAAGAAAATTTGGAATGCAGCGCCCGTCTTCGGGGCTCATGCGGGGGCCATAGGTGTTGAAAATGCGCGCGACGCGGATCTCGACTTCGTACTGCCGATGATAGTCGTAAAAAAGCGTCTCCGCCGCGCGCTTGCCTTCGTCATAGCAAGCTCTCGGTCCGGAGCAGTTGACGAGGCCGACATACTCTTCAGGCTGAGGATGAATATCGGGATCGCCATAAACTTCGCTGGTCGACGCCTGAAGGACGCGAGCGCCCATTTTCCGGGCGTATTCGAGCACATTCAGCGCGCCGAGGACGTTCGTTTTCATCGTGCCGATCGCATCCCGCTGGTATTGGGGCGGGGAGGCGGGGCAGGCCATATTGAAAATCTGGTCGAATTCGCCGTCGGGAAGCTTTTCCCGAATATCGCCGAGCACGAAATTAAAGCGCGGCGACTTCATCGCCTCGCTGAGGTTGCTCTTGAACCCGGTGTCAAGATTATCAAAGCATGTGACGCTATGACCCTGCGCCAGCAGGCGGTCAACGAGGTGTGACCCGATGAATCCGGCGCCGCCGGTAACCAGGATACGCAAGCTATTTTGCACTCGAACCCCCAGACTGATTCTTTCCTGGACCTGACAACTGCAAATCCTGGACCGAACCCGTACGCCCCTTCGCAGACGCACAAACAACCTTTACAGATAGTTAACCCGCCTGACCATCCGCCCGCCGGTTGTATCGGGTGGGAGCTTTATCTCCAGAAAAGGGAGAAGTGGGGGCTGAACGCCTTAAAATCGCCGATTGCCGGGGCGGCCAAGGTGTGGTTTGGGTCGGCCGATGGGCAATGGCGCGGCAACTGGCGAGCTGATTCGAAATGAGGCGTGGCGCTTTTGCGTCGCCCCCCTGATGGATGGCACTGACCGCCACTGCCGGTTTTTCCACAGGCAGCTGAGCCGGCGCGCCCGGCTTTATTCCGAGATGATCGTCGCTGAGGCGGCCGTGCGGGGTGACCGCTTGAGGCTTCTCGGATTTGACCCGGTGGAGCAGCCGGTGGCGCTTCAGCTTGGCGGGTCGGACCCTAAGCTCCTTGGCGAGGCCGCAAGGATCGGCGAGGACTTCGGATATGGCGAGATCAATCTGAATGTCGGCTGTCCTTCTGACAGGGTCCAATCGGGAACGTTTGGCGCGTGCCTGATGAAGACGCCCCAGCTTGTGGCGGACTGTATAGGCGCAATGCGGGCGAAGGTTGTGATCCCGGTCACAGTAAAATGCCGGATCGGCGTTGACGATCAAGATCCCGAAGAAAGCCTGTTCACCTTGGTCGATGCGGTCGCGGTCGCCGGCGGCGGCGTTTTCATCGTCCACGCGCGCAAAGCCTGGCTTCAGGGGCTCAGCCCGAAAGAGAACAGAGAACTCCCCCCGCTCGATTACGCACTCGTCCGCAAGCTGAAGATCGAGCGGCCGAAGCTGACGATCATCGTCAATGGCGGCATCGAAACGATCAACGCAGCGGCCGAACATCTCAACGCTTTTGACGGCGTGATGCTCGGCAGAGCCGCCTATGGCGAGCCGGCAATACTCGCCGGCGTCGATCAGGCCATATTCGGAGACGAGAGCCCGGCGCCCGCTCTCGATGACGTCGTCATCAAAATGTCAGTCTATGTAAAAGAACAGGCGATGTCTGGGACCTCGCCCCATCATATCGTTCGTCACATGCTTGGCCTCTTTCATGGCCGTCCGGGCGCGAGGGCGTGGCGCCGCATGCTGTCCGAAAAGGGCGCTGCAACGCCCGCCGATATCCTCGATCGCGCGAGCGACGCCCTTCGCTTCAAGGCGCCGGAATTTGTCTGAGATTTTCGATCCTCTCTACATGCTGGCGGTTATTGCAGCCGGCGTCGCCGCAGGGTTTGCGGGCGGGCTCTTCGGGATTGGCGGCGGCGTCGTCACCGTGCCGGTCCTTTATGCGCTTTTCCGCACGGTAGGGGCGAGCGATGATTCAGCCCTTAAAACGGCGATCGGAACGTCGCTCGCCGTTATCGTCGTCACGTCCTTGCGCGCGCTTGGCGAGCATCGGCGCTCCGGCGCGGTTGACGCCGATATTTTGAGATCATGGTCGCCCTGGATCGCTCTTGGGTCCGCGTCGGCGGGATTTTTGTCGCGGCAGATCCCGGTTGAAGCGCTGGCGTCGGTGTTCGCAGGCGGCGCGCTGTTCATCGCCGGCCAGCGGCTCTTCGTCCTCAAACGGAGCGACGAAAAGCGCATGGATCTGTCGCACAAGGCGATCCACATTCCGGTCGGCATCGGGACGGGATTGTTTTCAGGACTGATGGGCCTTGGCGGGGGCGCCGTCGGCGTCATGGTGATGCGGTGGGCGGGGCGGTCGATCCATCAGGCGGTGGCGACGGCGTCGGGCTTTGGCGTTGCAGTCGCGGTTCCAGGCGTCATCGGATTTCTGATCGCGGGACTGAATGTCGAAGGGCGCCCGCCGGCGTCGTTGGGGTTTGTCGAAATTCCCGCCTTCATTGCGATGGCGATTGCCGGCGCCGTCGCCGCGCCGCTGGGCGCTAAGCTCGCGCACAAGGTGAAGGGCGATCTCTTGTCGATGCTGTTCGGTCTTTATATCGCCGTCGCAGCGACCGGGCTCATCCTTGACGTATTCAGCTGATTTCTACTGCACGCGCTGCACAGCGAAACCTCTTTTGCGCAGCATATCGACGACGCCGCCGTCGCCGATCAAATGGGCGGCGCCGACCGCGATGAAATAATCCTCATCGCCCGCCATCATCCCGGTGATTTCTTTCACCCAGTTTTCGTTCCGATCTTTAATCAGTATACGGTATGAATCCGGCGATGTCTCGCGCATCTCCTTCAGCGTCTCTTTTTCGAGGGCCTTGATGTCGCCGGTCGTCCACGCGTTTAGAACGCGCGCCGCGTAGCCGTCGAAATCTTCGTATTCGGCGAGGGAGGTGTCGAAATCCGCAAGAATTTCCGCCTCATCAAGGCTCGCGAGCGCGCGTATCTGAAATTCAGCAGATTCAAGATGCGCGATCCTGTCGCCCTCAGCTTCTGCGTTCGCCAGCACGGTTTCTTCTGCGCCGTTTTTCGCGTCAAAGCCCTCGTTTTGCATGATCGCGACGGAGAGCGAGATCATCGCGAGCCATGGCTTCATCGGCTCGAACGCGGACATCGATAGGCCGTAGCGCGACGCAACGGCCGAAAAACGCACCGCGCGCACCGGACCTAGAAGCCCCGTCAAGGTGACGCCCGGCGGATTGAACCCAAGTTCGGTGACGAGCGCCGAGAGTGTCCGTTGCGCCTCCTCGCTTGTCGTATCGACTTCGGTCAAAGTGACGGGAGTTTCTTTCATCGCCGTATCGAAGGCCGGCGTCGTCCATTTCGTTCCCGCCGGGAGAATATGAAACGTGCCAAAGAGATAAATCGTCGAATCGGCGTCGGTGACGGCCCACATTGCGGGGCCTTTTTCGGCGCGCGCGCTTTCCGAAGAGGGCGGCGGCGGCGCGTCGGCGGCGCCCGCTTTTCGGTCGCAGGCGGACAATAGAAAAAGTCCCACCGTCGCAAGGAGCATCGTCGAGACGCCCCGCCGGTTCGTGTTTCGTTGTCGCCCGCTCATCCGGGCTAAGCCCTTGATCTTGACGCCATTGATCGCCGCACACTCTCTCTCACCCCCGTTCATTCCCGCGAAAGCGGCAATCAAGGGGGGCGTCAAAGCGTCGATTCCCGCTTTCGCGGGAATGAGCGGGGATCTGGAGGTCTTTATCATCGCGCTCAAATCTTCTGGTTATAGGCGCCGACTTCAGGGTGCGCGCGCAGCACCGCGTCAAGCTCGTTGAACATGGCGCGCATGTTCGCCTCCGATGTCGGGCTTTCGACGACGACGACAAGCTCCGGCTTGTTCGACGACGCGCGGATCAATCCCCAGGTGCCGTCTTGCGCCGTGATGCGCACGCCGTTGACGGTGACGACGTCGCGAATAGTCTGGCCGATGATCTTGCCGCCGTCTTTGGCGAGCTGTTCGATCGTTCTCACCACTTTGTCGACGACGCCGTATTTTGTCTCATCGGAGCATTTTGGCGACATTGTCGGCGACTGCCACGTCTTGGGGAGAGATTTCCTCAGATCCGAGAGTTTTTGGCCAGGCGCGCGGTCGAGCATCTGGAGAAGTGCGGTTGCAGCGACGAGCCCGTCGTCATAGCCGCGCCCGATCGGTTTGTTGAAGAAGAAGTGGCCGGATTTTTCAAACCCCGCGAGCGCGCCAAGTTCATGGCTCTTGCGTTTGATGTAGGAATGGCCGGTTTTCCAGTAGATCGTCTTCGCGCCGTGCTTTTGCAAGATGGGGTCGGTGACGAACAAGCCGGTCGATTTCACGTCGACGACGAACTGCGCGTCTTTATGCAGCGCCGAGAGATCGCGCGCGATCAGAACGCCGATCTTGTCGGCGAAAATTTCCTCGCCCTCGTCATCGACGACGCCGCAGCGATCGCCGTCGCCGTCAAAGCCGAGCGCGAGATCGGCGCCGTGTTCCCTGACCGCCGCTTGCATCGCGTGCAGCATTTCAAGATCTTCCGGGTTCGGATTATATTTCGGAAAAGAATGGTCCAGCTCCGCGTCCATCGGAATGACTTCGACGCCAAGCCGCGCGAGGGCCTCCGGCGCATAGGCGCCGGCTGTGCCGTTGCCGCAGGCCGCGACGATTTTCAATTTGCGCTTGATCTTGCCGGACCTCGCGATGTCGTCGATGTATTTTTCGCGAAGGCCCGGAACCCATTTATAAGCGCCGCCGGGCGCCGCGCGCCCTTCGCCGTTGAGGACGATGTCCTTAAGCCGCCCCATCTCGTCAGGCCCGAAGGTCAGCGGGCGGTCATAGCCCATCTTGACGCCGGTCCAGCCGTTTTCATTGTGGCTCGCCGTCACCATCGCGA
>ERZ1292633.2007-Hain-H41-02um-R1-2007-length-21217-cov-4_pt1 | contig 21217 bp, 16 predicted proteins | sample MGYA00564406_ERZ1292633 | MGnify/ENA primary metagenome ERZ1292633 (study PRJEB36523, sample SAMEA6512639) | groundwater metagenome | collected 2019-01-08 | study: AquaDiva: Metagenomics assemblies of 32 groundwater samples
CAATTTTTGTTCAAGGTAATGAACTCATTTCAGTAGTGGTGGGCAATCAATTTGACGGTTGGCTTGTAAAAAGAATTGATGACAATTCGGTTTTGTTGGTCAATGGAAGCAATGAACGGCGGCTAAGACTGTTCAATGGAGATACCGACAAGAAAGGCAAGATTATTGGCTCTGATGCTGGGTATGACAGGAATGCTGCTCCAAGGTCGCTGGAAGATTTTGGGCCAGTAAAGCGAAATAGCGCTTGGCCTACACAGAATAATACAAATTCCGCGCCTAAAGCAAATCTTGGTACTCCAGCAGTAGATAGAAGTGAATTAATTCCAAGCACAAACGATGGTGCTGACAGTTCTGCCCGAGCAAAAGAGAATTGATTGGTCGATAATTTAAGCATTATCTAAGGGTTAGGTGATTCAAAAGTGAAAAACAAAAACACAAAAAAAATTGAAACAAGTGGAAAAAAAGATCCAATTCCGACAGGCTATACTTTTGCTGAATTGCTGGCCGTTCTGCTAATTCTTGGACTAGTTGCGGCAATCGTAACGCCACAGATTTTGGGTCAAATGGAAAGAGCAAAGGTTCGCGCCGCGCGTATTCAAGCCCAGTCACTCCTAACTTCAGTCGAACTTATGGCAGCGGACATTGGCCGAATTCCGACAGCTGAAGAAGGCCTAGATAGTCTCGTCCAATCACCATCAAATGCAATGGGATGGCAAGGGCCATATTTGCGAAATGCGAACCGCTTGATGGACCCTTGGGGAAGAAAATTCACTTTGACGATTCCCGGTCCGAGTGGTGCCCAATTCGCAATTTCATCTTTGGGAGCAGATGGAAAAATTGGCGGTGAGCGAGGCAATGCAGACATCAATGAAGAATAAAGATGTTCGCTGAATTCGATGCCGGTTTTGTTTGGAACGCGAGCAGCTTTCTTGTTTTGGCGGCTCTGGTTGTATGGGTGGCGTGGGTCGATATTCGCACATTAAGAATTCCTGTGCTCGCATTAGTGTTGACGCCTTCTTCCGGGTTGATTTTTGCAGGAATGGATGATGAAACAGGTAAATTGCTGCCCAGAATTCTTGGTTCGATTGGGGTTTTTGGATTGTTATTTTTTATCAATCAAATCTTCAAATGGCGAAACGGAGTAAATGGCTTGGGAAGCAGAGACGCGCCCTATGCTGCAGGGTTAGCGGTCTGGATACCTGTAGAATATATTCCATATTCAATTGTGCTGGCTTGTTTGATTACGTTCGTGGTCAAATTCATAAAAGATAAAAGTGGCAGATCAAGCAGGATGATTCCCTTTGCTCCAGGTTTGGGGCTTGGAGTATTGTTGGTTTACTGTTCGTCTCTGACTTCATAATTGCCCCCGTCTTTGCATTTCTTCAACTTGCATGCGGTAGAATTTGATTATAGCGGGTTCGCCGCCGTGGGCTTTCATCCATTCGACGAATTGGGAAGTGCTATCGACTTGGTCGTCATGCTTGGAGCCGGGGAATGAGATGAGTTCGTTGCGATAAGTATCGAGCCAAGGCGCTTCGGTTGGTAGGTATATTTTTCCATTTTCGAATGAGAGAGAAGCAGCTTCAAGTCGCATTATTTTGTTGCATCCGGCGGGACATTGCACGCCTTTGACGCCCGATAGACTACTTGCCTTTAGGTCTTGGATTAATTGCGTGCCCGATGCCTTGTCTTCGATTAGAATTAATTGTGCTTTGTGGTGTTTGGCATGTTCAATTATAGTGCGCTTGAGGTCAGGGTACTCCATTCGACGGCGTAGTGCGTGCAATAACCAAGCCTGTTCGTCTTTTATGCCCCAAGTAGTGCTGGCGCTGTAATCATTGGCTTCGCCAGCTTTATTGGCGGTATCCCATGATTGGACAATACGCTCAAATTCTGACGGCTGTTCGCCATCGACATAATATCTTAGCCAAGCAGTCTTTATTATATTTCCGCCTTTTGGTTGCGGGTTTTGTTGATATTGGGCATTGAAATGATATTCACCAATGGTGGCACGCATTCTTTGGAGGATTTCGATAGGCTCACGTTCGGGGTGAAGCGCTTCGCCAGCTTTGCGTTCGTATTTTTTCATGCCAAATCCATTCTCAAACCAATAGGTTTCATCCTTTTCAGCAATCGCTGGGAAACTTAAGACCTCCCAATCTTCCTTACCCAAAACATGGCCCACCAAATCATCCATGTGAAGCCTTTGCATGATGATAATAATCACTCCATTCACCTTGTCATTGAGCCGGCTAATTAGTGTGTTTTCATACCAGTCATTGACGCGCTTACGAAGAGTTTCGGAAAGTGCATCTTCGGGTTTAAGTGGGTCATCTATTATTATGAAGTCAGCGCCGCGACCTGTAAGAACACCGCCAATAGATGTCGCCATTCGGCAACCATTCTGCGTTGTCACAAATTCATTGACCGAGTTTTTGTCGGATGAAATTCGAGTTTTGAAAGTGCTTTTATAATAGCCACTTTGCATAAGGATCCTGGTATCGCGTGCCATTTTTTCGGCAAGTTCTTGGCCATACGAAACGCATAGGACATTTGCCCAAGGTCGGTGGCCGAGAATGTATGCAGGAAGGGCAACAGATGCACAAATAGATTTAAGATGCCGCGGTGGAACATTTATTATAAAGCGTTTCACTCCTCTAAATAGGCAGGCTTCAAGTTTTGAGCACATAAATTCAATGCCCGGGTTCATCAATAGCCTGCCTTGGGGATTTAATTCTTGAAATCCTCTTTGGACAAAAGAACAAAAGTCGTTCCGATAAATATTATAAAGTTCTGATTTGGTTATTTGGGCCATGATATGCTCCTTGAGTTTAGGGGTTAGGGATTAGTTTTTGAGGAAATTGAAAGAAGCTTTACAGCCGCACTATTCAGTGTAATCGTCAGGCGAAACGGTTGAACGAATTCGGGCTAAAATTGAGGACAAAACCAGAGAATCCGCATCTCCAAGATCAGGTTCGTTCTCTGACTTGGCTTTGTTAGCAACTTCATCAGCACGCAAAAGGTGAGGGGTAAGTTGTGCCAAAGCTTTTAAATCACCAGCCACCGCTTTATTGACCAATTGTTCAAGTGCGACTGCGACTTTGGTCTTCTTGATTTTCTTGCCATTTTTGGTGACCGTAACCTTTTCATTGAGAGCCGCGTTGAGCATAGTAGCAAGGCTTTTGGCACCGCGCGGGCGACCCTTAGGATTGCCTGATTGCCCGGGCTTGAATTGAGAATAGACCGGCGGTTTGCCATAACCTACGGCATATTGGGTGGGTTCAGAATCTTGCTCTGGGTTTTCATTTTTAGGAGTATTATCCATGATTATTCTCCCAAAGCTTCGATTGCGTTGAAAGTCTGACCTGATGCGACGTGAATGGCTTCTTCACCACAATAATTTTGCCAACGGCGAATTATTGTGTCGCAATATAAAGGATCAAGTTCGATACCATAACAAATCCGGCCAACCCGTTCGGCCGCGATTAATGTGGTCCCACTGCCCAAAAAGGGATCAAGAACTATCTCACCTTTGGTGGTGGTGTCTAATATGGCGTCAGCAACCATTTTAACCGGCTTCACCGTCGGGTGAAGTTCAATTAATCTTCCTTCATCGGATTGCTTTGAAAACGTGTTCGCACTTGGATATTCCCAAACATTGGTTCGATACCGTCCATGTTTGCCGAGTTCAACATTATTTCTGTGTGGAGCGTTGCCGTTTTTATAGACAGCAATCATTTCGTGCTTGGAACGGTAAAGGCTGCCCATTCCGCCATTGTCCTTGACCCAAATACAAATATTCTTGAGTTCAGAATAATTGGCAGAGCCGGCTTCTAATAAATGCCATAAGTGCCGCCAATCCATACAGATAAAATGCAATGACCCCATCTTTGAGTATTTGGCCATTATAACGCAAACTGCTTTTAGAAAATCAATGAATTCTTTATCCGACATCTCGCCAGACGCCATTTTGAATTCGTTGTGCTTGATCTTGCCAAGTCCTGAGACGTGGCCACCTATTTTCACATTATAGGGTGGGTCAGTGAATATAGCTGAGGCAAGAGCAGCCTGGCTAGAAGGACCAAAAAGGGCCTCATAGGATTTGGGATCAAGTGAGTTGCCGCAAACTACAATATGATCTCTTAACTGATAAATATCGCCAAATTTAATTACAGGCGGGGAGGGCGGAAGGGTTGGTAGCTCATCAGATTTATCGGGAGAGTTTTCGTTTACTCCCTCAATTAACAAATCAATTTCGCCAACTGAAAAACCTGACAATTCGAGATCAATATCAAGACTTAAATCTGAAAGTTCTAGGAATAGTTCGCCAAGCTTATTTTCGTCCCATGATGAAAGCTCAGGTAATTTATTGAGGGCGAGCATCAAAGTATCAAGTTCTGGCTTTGATAAATGATCCATCCGCACAATGGGCACTGCTGGCAAGCCTAGTCTAATGGCGGCTTCGACGCATGCGTGTCCCGCGTAAATGACATTGTCGCTATCGACCACAACAGGCACAACCATGCCAAAAGCCTCAATGCTTTTGGCAAGCTTCCCTATTTGCTGCGAACTATGTTTCCTAGGTGATTTTGGGTTAGCCTTAAGATTTGCTGGATTTACATATTCAATAGCAAGCTTCTTGAACATGTTTGGGGGTTGGTTTGGAATGCGCATTTACTTGCCTTTCAAAATTGAAAGACTCCTAATTATACATCCATGCGCAAAAAAATAGATTCAAGAAAAATGTTTATGTTGAGTGGTTTTTTTTGTCTAAATTAGCGAGCTAAAAATTGCACAAATAGTCAACTCAATTAATAGACTAAACTAATCTTAAGCAAGTCTTCTCTACCAATTTTGAGTTGACTCTTGGATATTGAAATGGCGAATTCATCTGCCAGATTTGCGACCTCAATCAATAAATCTCGGTCCCAAATTAAATCTCCAATTGACGTTAACAAAATACCAGACTTTCTCCCATGGTTTATTGCAATCTGAATTGCAACTAGCCAATGAAGCACTTTCTTTGAGGGGTTCCAAAATCGCAGCCTGAAATTGTCCCAATCAAATATTTCTCCATGGTTTTTCATAAATTCAATTACTTTTGGCATGGATAATTTGGGAACTAACTTTTTGACTTCTTCCGGGTTTATTTCGTATTTTAAAAAGAAAGAAGCTGCCCGTGCGACCACCATTAATTTGTTAATTCGTGCAATTGCCGTCTCGGTAATTTTTACCGAATTGTTTGGCATTTGAAATATTCTGTCGAGCGTCCTAGCTTTAAAATTATCTCCGGAAAAGATCGCACGCTCATAACATGCTTTAGTAGAAATTCCTAGAATCGCGCTCTCTCGGTCCTCACGACTATTCTTATATTCAGTAAATTCAGACGCCGTCAAAAGCGCCAAAATCGCGGCTCCAACTTCTTCTTGAGGCTGGGTTTTAAGGTCAAAAATGATACTTTGAGTATTTGGTTGATTCGACATAATTTGCTCCTTTATGGTGAACATAAAGTGAACCTGCATTCGAAAGAAAAAGCAATAGGTGCGCGCGAAAGAGCTGGACTTTGTTTATTATCCAAGCATTTGTTAGTTGTGCCCAGGATTTGGGCTTTGCTCAGTAGGAACAATCAGATTGGCTGATTGACTAACTACAGGTGCAATATGAAAAGCAAAAAATCCAAATCTTATGAATTGTCGAATGAACCAGCAGACGCCAAAACTATCAAGCGCGTCAATAAGCAACAAGTTATAATCGAAATGTTGAAAAGCAAAGAGGGAGCTTGCCTTGAAGAAATGATGACGGCCACTGGTTGGCAAAAGCACTCGGTGCGTGGCGTCATGGCTGGAAGCTTAAAGAAAAAGCATTGCCTTAATATCCAATCTGAAATTAGGGGTAACACAAGAATTTATTTTATCGTGCCGCAAAGTGAAAGCGCCGAGGCTTAATCGATGAAGTATCATTATAAGAAGGACTTAAAGGCTCTCGTGCTACTATTGGAGGACTGTGATGATAGAAAGCAATTGCTGGCGCTTTGGCCTGAATTTTATATCCAACCGGTGCCAAAAAGTCTTAGTACCAAATTATTACGATTAGCCATAATATACCGGATCAAAGAGAAACTATATGGCGGGCTAACACCCGCCATTCGTAAATATCTTTTCCAATTGGCAAAGGCGAACAATAAGGCCACGCAATTGAAGTTGCCGGTTAAATCAATCTTGAAACCGGGGAGCCATTTAATTCGGCAATGGCGCGGCGAAACCTACCAAGTTAAAATGGTCGATAATGGTTATGAATATGAAGGCAAAGTCCATAATAGCCTTTCTGAAATAGCAAGAAGTATAACCGGCATCCATCTTAATGGACCCAAATTCTTTGGATTGCGCAAATCTACCAATGTAAAGGCGCACCACCTCGGTAAAGAGGACTTGGCTGCATGAATAAGACCAGGTGCGCCATTTATACTCGTAAGTCGTCCGAAGAAGGTTTGGATATGGAGTTTAATTCCCTCCATGCACAGCGTGAAGCATGCGAAGCCTATATCACTAGCCAAAAGCATGAAGGTTGGATCATGCTTCGTGATAAATATGATGATGGCGGCATTTCGGGCGGAACCATGAACCGCAACGGTTTGAAGGCGCTGCTTGACGATATTGAAGCCGGTAAGATCGATGTTGTTGTGGTTTATAAGGTTGATAGATTAACCCGCTCGCTAGCAGACTTCGCGCGAATGGTCGAAATTTTCGATGAAAAGAAGGTATCGTTTGTATCGGTTACTCAGCAATTCAATACCACTTCTTCAATGGGTCGGCTCACACTAAATGTTCTACTCTCCTTCGCGCAGTTTGAGCGTGAAGTAACGGGCGAGCGGATACGCGACAAATTCCTTGCTTCGGCCCAAAAGGGAATATGGATGGGCGGCTTTCTGCCACTTGGTTATAATGTCAAAGATAGAAAGCTATTTATCAATGAAACTAATGCCGAAATCGTGAGGCATATATTCAATCGTTATCTCGAAATAAAAAGCGTGCGTTTGCTTGCAGACGAAGTTGCCGCCGATAATCTTCGGTCCATGTTAATAGATGCAATAGTCAATGACGAAGTGCGCCCACCCAAAGCAACACTTTCACGAAGCGGCATATTCAAACTCCTCGACAATCCAATCTATATTGGCAAAACCAAACACAAAGGCAAAATCTACGAAGGCCAACACGAAGGGATCCTCGATCCAAAAACGTGGGAAGAAGTCCAAGTGCTTCTTAAAAACCCAAACTTACGCCAACCCCAAACTCCAAGGAAAACCCCGATATCGCCGCTCCTTCGCAAACTAATAGATGCCGAGAATGACGATCTGGTTGCAACCTTCACCAAGCGCAGAAATGAATATCATCGCTATTACATATCTAGGCGCGCCAAATGCAATGCGGACAGAAGCGGGTGGCGCTTGCCGGCATTAAGAGTGGAAGAAATAGTATCCACCCAACTCAAATTATTTCTATCCAATCCGTCTCTATTATCGGCCGCTCTCGTTAAAACCGCTGGTGACATTTATGTGCTTAATCAAGTTATTACGAAAGCCAACGAACTCCTAAAGAAATCGGAATTGGAAATTAACCAAGCCATCTTAAAGCAGGCCCAGTTTAGAAATAATGACATAGTCTTTCGGCTTGATCTAAAACCGATTTTACCAAGCGATATAAATGCCGAAATGGCTGAAATCATTTATGAGCACACAGTGCCTCTCAAAATGCAAAGGAAGACCATCGGCACAACTCTGGTAATCCCGACCGAAAAAGAACAAGCTAAAGAAGTCGATGCCAACAAACTTCTCGCCATTGCCCGCGCTCATCTCTGGTGGGATGATTGGTTAAATTGTCGTGCCGACAGCATGAAAGAAATCGCCTCCCGAGATGGATTTCATCCCTGTTATGTTGGCGATGTAATGCACTTGGCATTTACTGACCCAAAGGAAGTTGAGCAGCTGGTTGGGTGATTTTTATGAGATTTCAACGATCTCAACTTGCGGCACTTTTCCAACACGCGATGCTTGTAGTCACTGCATCTCAAGGCCATTTGCTTGCTGCTCAATCCGCACTTGCAATTATTGATCAAGAGCTTGCCCGCCGTGGTTGCGCACCACGAAGGGCAGAGCCTTAGCCATGCCCCGAATAGAAGTGTTATCACACTTACTTTTTGGTGGTTGGCTTGTCGTAGTTGATGCGCATCAAAATCCCGCCGTTTACGGGAATTGTATTGAGTGCGATCACAAATCCTTTGCCGTCTTTGGTTACCCATGCAACGCCAATGTAGGGCTATCGCGCGTTTTCATCTTCACCATTTAAGGTGTATAGACGGTGGCTTGGTTTGGTTTTGGTTTCTTTAGTCACTTTAATCTCCTTAAGTTTTACCCAATGGACTATTCCTTTGGGCTTCATGGGGAGAAGTAAGACAAGGCGAATAAGCGGTTGGTTCAAAGGTTGAATGAAATGAACACGCGTGCGGAGCTGCAAGGAACTGAAGCGAGCAACCTTGAACCATTTACGCGCGACGGGTCAATCTAACCCATGATCAATGCCAGTTGGATAGTTGCCATGAATAAAAAACAGGGGGCAATCGAAAATACAACTAAACACAAACCTATCATTTATATAAGAAAATGCGATTATTGCGCAATTTTGAAGATGTGATAGATTTCGCAAGAAGGAAATAAAGGTAAACTGGATATGGCTATAGAACTAAATAGATACGTTAAGAGATATACCACACTTTCAAGTTTAATTGATACCTTAGAAAATGAGAGGATTGTTCTTTTAGACCCTTCTAGTTGGGACGATAAAAATGACGTGTATTTTATGGAGCTTTATCGAGAAAAGTGTGGGGCGAATTCAGTTTCGGCACTTTGTTTCACTAAGGCCGCAGAAACATATCACCATTGGAAAATATTTACACAAGGTATGGAAGGCGTATGTATTGAATTTGAAAAGGCTAAACTCGAACAAGATTTGAGTCTCTCAGCATTTGCAGAGCATAGGGAAATAAATTACTGTAAAATAAAGGACTTGCAGAGCGATCATTTCAAATCAGTAAATGACCTTCCCTATTTAAAAAGAATAGGGTTTAGGGACGAAGGAGAATGGAGAATCGTGGCGAAATCACATGATGAAGTTAGACCGACTATGCCAATTCCAATAAGCTTATCTTCAATAAGTAGAATTATTATTAACCCATGGATGCCGCCATCACTAGTAAAAAATATCAGAAAAACATTAAAGAAAATTCCCAAATGCAACAACATAAGAATTGTTCATTCTCGACTAATTAATAATGAAGAATGGAAGAACTTTGGTTCGTCTATCGCTAAACGAATATTTCTCTGAAATAGCTCAAATGCAAAACTCATAATTGAGTTCATGTCTTGAAGTTCGCATTGGGATGATTGTTCGCACAATTAAAGTCAAGAATTTTCTGCGCCGCTCTTAATATACAGCGTTTTGATTTGAGTTTTGGAATCATTGTGCCTCGAAAATGTGGGCTTGTTTTTCGGTGTCTAAATAATCAATAGCGAAGTCCGCTAAGCTATCAAATGCATCTACCTTCTCAGCTTCAACAATAATTTATTTGAATGATTTATTTGTAGAGCGAATAATTATTCCATCCATGCTTTCGATTTCAACAATTGATTTCCATTGACCGTCATCAAATTGAATTGCGAAGCGTTCAAAGTGGATTTCGATTTTAACACCATTCCAGAATTTACGAGTGATTGAGAAGTCTTGTTTCATGTCTGCCTCCTGCTGGCTTTGATTGTTCATTTGACGGGGAGACAAAGGCAGGTGATTAAAACTTGGGGTTCACCGAAGGGGAAGGGATAACACGGGAGACTAAATTTACTTTAGGTGAATTGACCAGGCAGCACCTTGAACTCCAAGTTGAACCTGCAAAACACATCAAATTAAATGAACAACAAACGCCACAGGTTTGAAGGCAAAGACATTCAAGACGGCGAACACCGTATTGGAAAAAATGGCGATAAAATGAAGTATAAGCGCTAGAGATATACCCCAATTTGATAGGTCAAAAATGGAAATCAGAAATCGAAATCAGCAAATGAACTCAAGCGCCAGACAGCTAAAAAATTATTGAGAATAAGACGACCTAGATGCCAAAACGCGGCGCCTACGCGTAAGATGGTTACATAAAACTGTTCGGATTAAATCGTATATGCTGCAACTAAACAAAAAACCTATACTTGGTAAACTAAGGTGTATAACTATAAACTTAGTAGCGTAAAGTTTCAAATCTGCGTACGAAGGTAATTGTTTACTTCTTGCCGCTTTGTAAGGTCTATTCCAATAACTTTTACTAACTGTCCAATGCCAAACGAATTTGAGCTTTCCTCAGAGTTTTGATTTAGAGCTAGGATTAGGTCAACAAACCCTATTCTTTTCTTGTCGAGTTCCCACTTACTTTTGATTCCTTTGTATATTAACAAATAAATGCCATTATTTGAACGGCGATCCCGAAGGTAATCCCCATAAACTTGAAATTGCAAATGCTTAATAAGGTCTTGCCCGCTCCAATTATCTGCAATCTTTAGTTCAATTGGAATAATGCTGTCGAATCCCTTTCCATAAATTCTTATATCGGGCCGTTTGTCATCGGCGAGTTCGTCTTCTTGACCCACAGAATAAAAATCTTTTGAAGTATTGCGCAATTCACGGGCTATATATTGGCGTATTTCTTCTTCCACTGCGTCATTTTTCCGCAATAACTTATACGGGCTATTATCGCCATTTTGAAAGTCATCTTTCAAATCTTCGAGCTTTATCTTTACAAGTTCAAAAAGTTCAGCTTCATTCTTTGGCATAAATTGCAGCGTTTCGGCAAATTTTATAAAATCGGCTTCGTTAATTTTCCCTGTTTCCGCCTCGTCTTCAGCAAATTTTTTCGCCCGATGCTTCATAAAATCTCGGTAGCTTTCAATTGGATGTTTTTCTTCCAATTCTCTTATTATTTTGTAGGTTTCAAAACCTTTGCTGGAAGTGATTTCCTCGAAGAATGCAGACCTTGCATCTTGAGCGTGATCACGTAAACCGGGGGAATAACTTCCCTTTCCAGACCTTTCAATATCGTCAACAACTCTTACATATTGATGCGAGATCAAATAAAGGTCGCGTAAATATTTTGGTTTTTTGTATTCTTGTCCTGTAACACAGTCATTATAATGGCCAACTCCAAAACCAGAAATTACGCGCTGTACGAATTCACTCTTTTCATTATTGTTTTCATATCTCTTAATATCTTGCTGGAATAATTTTATTCCAATTTCCGGGCTAAAACTTATCAGCTGAGTCGTCCAAAATGACCTTTCTTCTTCATTTAACGTTCTCTCTAATTTGTGTTTTGCAAGCTCAATTAGTTTGTTGGCATCAATAACGCCACTTCCTAGCAGAATTTTCATAATGTAGCCAAGGTTACCATTTTCTATCGTAGAGTTGCTAATTGTGATATCAAACAAGTCAGGTGCAATTAAATGCCAAAGATACTTACCATGGTATACTAAATCATGGAACGGGTATGATGAAGCACTCTGGCGGTTTGCCTCAATCATCGCCCATTCCATCTCATGACGAATTGTGGTTCGTGCCAATGTTGGGTACTTTTTTGCAATTTTTTCAAACCAAAAAGGGAAGCCATTCAATTCACACATGCCAAATCGAAGCGCTTTAATAACCAAATCTTCCGGCAGTTCGTCTAACCATTTTCTATCTAGCTTAGCTTGAATGCCAATTCCCGACAGCCCAAGTATAACATTGTAACCCGTCTGATTTGGATCCTCTTTTTGTGATTTCAATTGTGGATCAACTTTTTTCCAAAAATCAATTAATGCATCGCGATACACTTCGGCGACAGCTTCGCCTTCCAAAGCAATTAACTTTTGCCAGTTTGTAGAAGCCCATTTAGAGTCGCCAAATTCTGATTTGCGAGTTCTATCGAAAAGATAAATAAGTGCTTTAGTTACCGCTCCTTCACTACCATTCTTTTTAATGGTTTGCAGATTACTCCTAAGCCAAGCTGACGAATCTGCTCGAATTGCTTCTTGCTTGGTTTCGCGTTGGCGATGCCTTCGATTATTTTCAATTTCCCAATTATAAGGCCTTTTCGCTTTAGAACTCTCTAGGCCGGTTCTCAAGTTTGCGCACTTGGCCTTAAGTTCGCTATCATCGCTGATCTCATCGTCAATTTGTTTGATTTTAGAATGTTTCAAACCTCCCTGGCGGAGAAAATCAAAAGACAAGTCGAGGGCCAAATTTCTAATATATAATTTATGCGTTGAAGCGAGAAACTCTAAAAAATAATCAAAATCGTTATGATCTAAATATGCAAAACATCCGAATATCATTGGCGAATAGCCATAGCTAACATTGTCTTCAAGGTTGCCTTCACGCCTCCGCATATTTTCGACAGCATTCCAGTAAAGCGACCGGCTTAAATCACGCCAAATTTTTACTTCTTCCTTAAGGCTGCGAATAATTTCAGCATCGAAGCGATAGTTATGGTCTCGTTTAAAGCCAATCATATTAATGCCGGTTAATATCAAATCATCAAAAACACGCAATTCCCTGTTTTTCACAAGACTTGTGACGATATTTGCAAAAACAGGGAGCAACCACTTGTGCCGCTTAGACAACCTAACTTGTACATGTTCCGAATATGGTGGAAAGCCCAAGAGGCGACTTAAAAGCTTCAAAAATTCAACTTGAAAACTTTCGGACTGAAGTTGAACAAAATTAGCAATCAATCGGTCAGCCCCATCAAATTCATGGGGCCCAACTGATTTCGCTTTCTGCAAGACTTTGATAAGCCATACAATGCTACCTTCGTTGTCTTCTATGCCACCCGCTAGCTCTGCGATAATGCCACGATCTATCGTCATGCTACTTGATAATATGTGTTCGCGCAAAAAGCCTTTGGCTTCGGAATTGGAGTTTGTGTTTAATGACCGTATAGCCAAAATTCTGAGATAAACGTCATTGGATTTATCTAATGCAATTTGAGTGCATAATTCATCAAAACCTTTCAGGCCACCTAGTTCTACCATTCTCAATAACAATCTTTTTACATCGTCGCTACTGGTTTTATCTACAAGATATTTTCTTATAGTTCCGCCCAGTTCTTGAACAGCAAAGCGGCGAATTGCGTCAAAATCATGGTTGTACGAAAATCCACGCCTAAGAGAGTTATTCTCGCAGATCTTTATTAAAATTTGGCCTTTTACGTGAAGCGGTATCATTTCGGCGTCGCCACCTTCAAGAAAAATCTCTGGTGCATACTTAACGGCCTTTTCGCAAATACTGTCGTCAAGTAAAACGAGCCACGTTAGTACCGGTCGCCTTGAAGGTATGACTACAGTTCTATCAAATTGTTTCTTAAAAAATTCGCGCTCCACCAATCGTCTTGAGATGCCATTGTCTAAAACTGATTTGAACCATTTTGCGCACATGTATTCTTTTACGGATCGGTGGTGAAACCTGACTTGCCCGTATATCGCTTCGTCGAACAATGGTCGAAGTAGCAACGAGCTTACTTCACTGATTTTCCAATCCCTAAGAACTTCGCTGGGCTTTATCCCATCTAGGCAAGAGTTGTCCTCAATTTGAATATTTTGTTCCTTGCAAATTACGCAAGCCGCTGCCATTTTCTGTGCACCTTTTTCAAGCGTCTCGTCTGACATGTCAATTGATGGCAATTGCGCCCTATCGGCATCCCACTCTCGCAGCTTAGTTCTAATATTAAAATCCATGACTTCGATACGGCTCTTTAGTTTTCGATTGCCTCGCCAGTAAGTTGTTAATTCATTAAGATCTTGGGGTCGTCTTGCAAACTCCAGAAATCTATTTTTTTGTATTTCTTTTACAAAACTCGCGCAGTCAGGTAAGTTAATTGAAGTTATATATTTTTCGATTTGTTCAATTGAAAGATCTTCTAATCTGTAAATTTTAAAGCCAACTTCTATGACAGCCTTTCTTTCCCCATTTAATTCATTCCCTGCATCTTCATCTTCATCACCTTCATTTGAACAAATTACATTCAGCGTTTGGGCTGATTCGTAAGTTACTGTGTTAATCTCAGGGCAAAGCATTGAATTGCAAAAGTCCAGGTCTGATATCGGCTTGAACATAGTTGTACGCCCTGAGATTATAATATTTGCTCGCTCGAGCGAGCTTCCAACTTTGTTTCTTACTCGTCTGAGTGCCTTTTTAAAATCATCAGGTGACTTAAGTTTGGCTTCATCAACAGAATCAAGAAATATCCAGCATTCTTCGTCAGAATTAACAAATTGATTGAATTGAGCCTCAGTTCCGACTTCAAAGGCAATGTCTAAATCATTGTTCAAATTCTCTAAGCGCAGAAAAAACGACTGTTTCCCCTCAGCGTTTAATTTTTGGGCAGCAATGCGAAGTTCGGTGGTTTTACCTGTACCCGCTTCAGAAAGAATAATTATTCTCTTTTCGAGAAGCAGATCGTGCAATGTGATTTGTTTGGCAATGCCAATTTGGTCAAAGAAGCCTTCGTTGTCGTCTGATTTTCCCTCAGTGGAAAGTTCAGAATATTTGCGATCTAAATCGATGTAGGTCTCAACCATATTTATCCTTAAAATCACACTCACTTGCTTTGCTAAAAATAACAAGGGCTTTAATAGAAACACTTCCACTTCTATATTTCGCATGCTAAGGTAGTCTTGAAAGGAAAACGCTATTGTCAACTTCTTCCCAATTTGATGCAAGTGGTTCTCTTGCGGGATACATGTATCAATGTCGCCTAGCGCTTCTACTAGGGCTTCAAGCGGTAAAGAAAAATCCGAATGGCCAAATTTCAATCGAGAAATTTGACGACATTGCATTTGACAACGGCGATCATGCGGAATGCCTGATCCAGGCAAAACATCATATCTCAGCTAAAGAATTGTCGGATTCCAGCGTTGAGGTTTGGAAGACGCTTCGCATTTGGATTGAGGATTTCAAGTCAGGCGTGATCGCCAATGCTGACACTCGTCGTATGTTGATAACTACAGCGGTGGCACCCGATGGATCGGCAGTATCAAAATTGCGCCCAGAAGCGACCGATGATGATCTTAGAACTGCGCGGGACGGGTTGCGGGCGATTGCGACCACATCGACCAATCAAACAACCAAAGTCGGGCGGGAACTGTTTCAGAGTCTTACAGACGAAGAGGCAGAACTACTGCTTAAATCGATCCAAGTGTTGGATGCGGCACGTAACCTCCCCGACGTTCTCGATGACATCGAAGGTGAGCTTCGCATTTTAGCGCCAAGCCATTCGGACAAAGTGACCGAGATTTTGGAAGGATGGTGGCTAAAAGTAATCGCGAAGCGATTAGTTGGCGAGGAAAAAACGCAAATCCCTCTCCAGGACATACTCAGGAAAGCCCATGAGATTGGAGGCATGTTTGGGCCAGATGGATTGCCTGTGAGTACTCCTGCAGAGCTGGGCGACAAAGCTTATGATCCGAGCGATGAAGCTGAAATCTATGTGAGGCAAATGCGTTTGGTCCAGTTACCCGATCCAGCAATCCGGCGAGGAGTGCGTGACTTTTATCGTGCGAAGGCTCAGCGATCCAAGTGGGCTCGCGAGGGCCTTCTACTCGATGGGGAAGCCGCGAAGTACGATGCGCGGTTACAAGATCAATGGGAGCGTCGTTTCGAGGCCGACTGTTCAGAGGCCGCCGATGCAGATGACGATGGGAAGCGGAAAGTTGGGCGCGGCGTCTATCATTGGGCAAACCAGCAGCAAGTCGGCTTTCGCAATGTGGTGGAAGGCTGGATCACAGCAGGCACATTTCAAGGCCTGTCTGATCGTCTTAAAGTGGGTTGGCATACGCACATCGCAGATCACCTCGGCATTGGAGGTGACAATGGCGAGTCTTGAAAAATGGCAAGATCGCCCAATTGAAGAAGCGAACCTTTTCAATCCCGCCTTCGTCTGCGCGTTGGTTCACGAGTTTTTGAAGGACTATGTGAAGGCGCAAGCAGGCGGCGCTCCCATTACCGTCGTGGTGATCGCTATGACGGCGACGCTTCATCGAGCAAGCAGGGAGCGACTGCCAAACAGGACGGTCACGCCCCTGTATGCGTGGATACAGGACAACGAAGATTTGCTGATTGGATTTGCCAGCCGCGCCAAAAACATCGTTCCTTATGTGAAGGAAGGTATTTTGTTCGGCATGGCAACAGAGACGGTCGCCGTGGGCAAGGGTCTCAATTTATTACCTGGCGCGAAGAAGGCCACATTTCCAAAACCATTCATCGACAAGACGACGGCTGAGATGAGATCGATCATCGACCGAGCCAAATTCATGGGCAGGTGGTTATCAAATTCTGGCTCGGAAATCTCGGTCGCAGCCGCTTGGGGGGTTAAGCCGTGAGTTTCACGATCCGCGCAATAGTTATCTACAGCCATACTGGAACACAGCGTGTTGTCCCGTTCAAAGCGCATGGTTTGAACATCATCACGGGCAAATCCAAAACAGGCAAATCGGCGATAATCGATATTGTAGATTACTGCTTAGGCCGTGGCAGCTTCAATGTGGCCGAAGGCGCAATCCGCAAGAAGGTTGCGTGGTTCGGATTGCATATCGCCAAAGGCAGTGATGACGTGTTTGTCGCACGAGACAATCCAGGGCCAGGCGCGAGCACTGGTTCGAAGGTATATTTTCAAAGAGGTGTATCCGAAACGTACCCATCGTTGGAGATGATCAGCAAGAACACGACCGAAACCAGCCTCAAGGAATTCATCACCCGCTTCGCGGGTATCGATGAAAACGAGCATCGCCCGCAATGGGGCACACGCAAACCGCTGGAAGCGAATATCGGTCACGCGCTACTTCTCTGTTTTCAAAAGCAAAATACGATTGCGAGCCAGGATCAACTTTTCCATCGGATGAACGAGGATTTCCTCCACCAAAGCCTCAAAGACACCTTGCCGTATTTTCTAGGTGCGGTTGACGAGAGCCATTTCTTGCTAATGGCAGAGTTGGACGAACTGCAACGTCGTCTCAAGACACTCGAAGCAATCGAGGGCAAACAGCTTCAAGCAATCGAGGTCAGTCGCTCAAGGGTAACGCGGGTGCTGAATGAAGGTAAGAAGGTCGGTCTAATTCAACAAGACTATCAGGCCGTCGATGATACCGCGTTCACCTATCTCGCAACTGTCGCGGAAAATCCGATAGATGAAGCGGAGCTACTTCCGGATTTCGGAGAAACGATTAACAGATTGCGGGGAGAGCAGACAACGCTTCAAAATCGGCTTGGCGATCTCAATCAGGACATTCGTGCGGCCAAATCCTTCCTTTCCGATCAAACGGACTTTTCACGAGAAGTAACTGAGCAGCGCGCGCGCCTAAAGAGTATAGAGCTGTTCAAGACGAAAGTTGATTCACCGCACGAATGTCCGTTTTGCGACTCTAAACTTAATACGCCGATCCCCACAGTTAACGAGGTAAGCCAATCCTTGCAGGATGTTACTGACCAGTTGGAAGGGGTATATCGCGATAGCCCGCATCTTCAGGGTCACATCGTCTTACTTGAAACATCCATCGGGCGTGCAACGGATGATTTGAGGCTCGTGCAGCGTGAATTGCTAAAAGCGGTTTCTGACGATGCGGCGGCCAAGGCGCGGCAGGACCAAGTGCTTTCTCGAGGCAAGTTTCTTGGCCGACTTTCCGAATTTCTCGAATCTGTTGCGCCCCAAGCCGAGGAAGATGGAGCAATCGCTCAGATTGCTGATCTGCGCGCGATGATTGCCAGCATCAGGTCGCGCATCAACAGCGATGAGTCTGAGTCTCGACTGGAAACGATCCTTGGTTTCATCAGCGAGAAAATGACCGAATATTCAGAAGAACTTGATCTCGAACACAGTGGCAGTTCGCTCCGTCTTGATCTCAAGAAGTTGACAGTTGTTGCAAACACCATGGACGGCCCTATCCCGCTGAGTCGAATGGGAAGTGGGGAGAATTGGGTCGGTTATCACGTCCTATGTCACTTAGCCTTGCATTGGTGGCTTCGCTTAAGGGAACGCCCAGTTCCGGGCTTCCTTATCTTCGATCAGCCGACCCAAGCGTACTATCCGCCTGACAGCTCAGAAGGTGGGCTCGATCAAATCGAGAAGGATGCAGACCGAACAGCTGTGCAGGCTCTGTTCAAATTGATGGCAACTGCATGCTCTGAAGTCCAACCTGAATTCCAGCTGATCGTTCTTGATCACGCGCATTTGAAGGATGATTGGTTCGAATCAGCTATCGTTGCTGAATGGCGCGGCAACCAAGCTTTGGTTCCATATGATTGGCCTGATATGACGTAATGGTCATAGTTGATTCTTACAAACTAATTCCGGTTGGGCAGCTTGAAATTAATGAGAAACCCATTGCATAAAAAGTGAACAACGGGTTTCAAATTAGTCACGGATTGTAAATTTGGGCTCTGATTTTTTTTTGAAAATCAACATCAGTCATAGTACGCAATCTGACGCCCATTCGACAAAACTTCTCGAGCTTTGCTAATGAAATCTATTGCATCTTCAAGCTCTTCGCCCGCGGTTTCACAGAAGAAGAAGCCAGGTGTTTTTGGAAAATCTTTCGAATTTATGTCGTTTTAAAGTGGTTTATGTCTCCGTCGTTTATGAGGACGATATTGCAATTGAAATCGTCATACTGGCCGCCTTTGTTTATGTAGAGGTCATGCATCAAGCCGCATAGATGAAGGAGTTTGCGCCAATAGTGAAGATCGATATATATACCATTGTCATATTTGAAATCGGTGTCAGAACTATTTTCGCCATTTGCAATTGGTACTGCGAACCTAGCAGGAAGGAATGCCAACTCTCCTCTATATTTCTATTTGAAAGTTGTAGCCAACGAAAAGCCATGCGAATAAAGCCTCTGTAAATCCGGTGTTATTTTTGTCTCAGATTGAAGGTAAATTGAGCCTCATGTTATAATTTGGCAAAATCCATCAAGAAAACTGCCTAGTTTCCGAGGGTTACACGGAAGCCAAATTGCAGAACGAATTATGGAAATAAATTAAGTAATCTTGGTGGAGCCTAGGGGAGTCGAACCCCTGACCTCTTGCATGCCATGCAAGCGCTCTACCAACTGAGCTAAGGCCCCACGTGTTTTATTTTGGCTGATAATGCCCAAATAAATTAAATCTAAACTGGCTCGTCGCCTTCTTCGCCGTCAATAAGCGCGTCCAATTCTTCTTCAAGGAATTCGTCATCTTCCTCAATAAACGGAATTTCTTCATCACCAGCAGTAGGATCGTCTTCGTCCAATTCTTGCTCAGAGAAGCCCTCAGGAATAGGTTCGGCTGGATTAATTGGCAAGTCGCCTTCATCATCACCATCATCGCCCATAATAAGCTCGGGCTCGTCGAGGGCTTCAATATCGATTTCAAGCGTTGTTTCTTCAACGTCACCTTCGTCTTCATCGCCATCGGCTTTTATGGTTTTGCCGTTTTCCATTTCCTCATCTTCATCGCCCGATGTATCTTCAGGTTCAAGTGTTCCAGCCATTCTGGCTTGGGCTATGGTGGCAACAATCAACTCATCATCTGGGTCAAATGTATTTTCACATTTTGGGCATTTGGCAGGTCGTTTTTTGAGGTCATAAAATTTCGCGCCGCAGTTCGGGCACTGTTGTTTTTCACCTAAGTCTATTTTTGGCAATTTAGTTCGCTCCGTAATAGCAAAGGCGCTTGCCACGCAATTGCAATTAAGTCAAAACCGAGATTGCTTCTCTACTGCATTTTTTTTGTAAAATCGGGCCATAAGTGATATTGCGACGCTGTTTTTGCATCATTTTAGACTTCCAAGGACTGACGTGTCTTATTTAAGCTCAAAACCCTCCGCCGCGTTATTAGGCAAAGTAATTACGCCGGGCGATAAATCGATTTCGCACCGATCTTTGATTCTTGGGGCATTGGCGAACGGTAAGACCCGAATAAGTGGCATATTGATGGGGCAGGATGTCTTAAATACCGCCAAAGCAATGCAGGCATTTGGCGCGCAAATCACGCAAGTTGGCGATATTTGGGAAGTTGAGGGGCTCGGGCCGCGCGGTTTGCAAGAACCCAATGACTTTATTGATTTTGGCAATGCAGGCACGGGCGTGCGCTTAACCATGGGTGTATCTGGGTCGTTTCCAATAAAAGCCTTTTATACTGGCGATAATAGTTTGCGCGGCAGGCCAATGGCACGGATTTTGGACCCTTTGGCGCAAATGGGTGTGCGTTATGAAATGCGGGCAGGCGGGCTTCTACCGTGCGTGGTGATTGGCACAAATAATGTAAAGCCAATAACTTATTTTTCCGACAAAGGCTCTGCACAAGTCAAAAGCGCAATATTGCTATGCGGCCTTCGCGCAGATGGCGTGACCACAGTTATCGAGGCCAAACCATCAAGAGATCATACCGAAAATATGTTGCGCGGGTTTGGTGTTGATGTAGTGGTTGAAGAAAAGCCATATGGTCGCCACGCCAGCGTGGCCGGCAAGGCCGACTTAACCGCCTGTGATGTTGCGGTTCCGGGGGATCCATCAAGTGCGGCATTTTTGGTAGTCGCGGCACTTATTGTTGAAGGTTCTGACGTTACTATTGAAAATGTGATGATGAACCCGCTCCGTGCAGGGATTTTCACTACGCTCATTGAAATGGGTGCAGATTTAACAATTTTCAATGAACGAGTGGTAGCAGGTGAGAAAATTGCCGATTTGCATGCACGGCATTCGGCATTGAAAGGCATTGTGGTTCCGCCCGAACGTGCGCCAAGCATGATTGATGAATATCCAATTCTTGCTATCGCCGCCGCATTTGCGGAAGGCGAAACCGTGATGGAAGGCATTGGCGAATTGCGCGTCAAAGAGTCCGACCGCATCAAAATGGTCTATGATGGCCTTATCGCGAACGGAGTGGATGCCAAAGAAGGCACGGAATCCATGCGGGTAATAGGCATGGGTGGTGCGAAACCAAAAGGCGGCGCGTCTGTAACTACCCACGGCGATCACCGTATTGCAATGTCATTTTTGATATTGGGCATGGCATCGAAAAATGGCGTTAAGGTCGATGAAGCCGAAATGATTGGCACTAGCTTTCCCAATTTTGTGGAATTGATGACAATGTTGGGCACGGGGTTCATTCGGCAT
>ERZ1292633.1831-Hain-H41-02um-R1-1831-length-22481-cov-6_pt2 | contig 21207 bp, 11 predicted proteins | sample MGYA00564406_ERZ1292633 | MGnify/ENA primary metagenome ERZ1292633 (study PRJEB36523, sample SAMEA6512639) | groundwater metagenome | collected 2019-01-08 | study: AquaDiva: Metagenomics assemblies of 32 groundwater samples
AAAATATGTAACTCTATTAGCGCCCCCCCTGCGGGTTCGCTTGCAAGATCTTCGCGGGGCTACACGATGCGTTGATGCTCACACTTGTCGTACAGCGTCTGTAACACTTGCTCGTTATTCTTGCGAAGGCTTTCGGCCAAGCGCACCGCGTCCATGATGAGGCGGGACTTGGAAGAACCGGTCGGCGCCGGGATGACGTGCTTCATGACGTTCAGGCTGTCCTTGACCCGGTGGCAGACGTCGCGCGAGGTCTTCACTTGAAGGAAATCAATGAGATGCGTATCCTTGGGATCGGTGTCCTCTCCGACGACAAAAATCCTCTCGTCGTGCAGCCAATGAAACGCCTTGCGCGCCCCATCTGGGATGATGCCGTGCTGGATGAAAAACTCGAGTGGAGATTTGACCCCGGTGCCGAGGTCGATGGTCAGCCTTCGCGCGGAGGAGTCCTTCTCAATCGCGCGCGTCGCCACAAGTTCCAGGTTATTCGTCGTATCGTCGAAGCGAAGCTGCACGCTAGGGTGATCGTCGTGAGGAAGCAAGTCCACAATGGGCACCAGCGTCAGCTCTTCCGAAATGTTGATGAGCCGTGTTTCGAGGTGGCTGCGAACACGGATGAAATCCTCGCGGGTCACGCTGGATGAGATCGCGCCGCGTTGGACGAGCTTCTCGATCACTTCGAACTCTTTGTTCCACAGCGAGTCTTGACGCTTGACTTCATGAGACACCGCCGGATCGAAGTCGAAGAGCTTTAGGATTTCTTGGGGATACGTGACGGGAAGGCGGGGACCTTCCTGGGCGAAGGTTTCAAACTCGGTGCGCAAATTCGTTGTCTCTTCGAACAGGTGGCCGAGGATGATGGCGGCGAAGTGCAAAAATTGATTCGCGTCCTCGTGCATGTTGTAGTCCTTCACGTGGTCCATGTGCTCGCCGGAGAAGTTACGTAGGACGGCGACCCAAGTCGAATTGGCAATTTTGCTGTGAGCGAGCATCGACAGGTAGGGAATCGTCGCGATCGCAGAGTCCTTATGCACTTCGCGGCCGGTGAGTAAGACCGGCGCGGTCATGCCGACAACGCCCGTCGCACTGAAAACGGGATCCAGATCAACGTTGAAGACGTTGGCACCCATCAAGCGTGCCCACTTTCTCAGCATGCGGCCCCTATTGAGCGCGGAGGGGCTCGACACGATCGGGTGTTGATCGTCGTGGCGGTGAGAAATCGGGTCGAAGCGGACCACGAAGGCCACTGGGCCGTCGAAGGCGTCGACCCCGGCGTCGTCCGTGACTTGGCTAGGCTTCCCGGGGATCGCATCGTGCCACCCGTACTGAACCGGACTCGTCTTACTGTAGAAGGGCACGACGGCATCGTTTTCACGGAGCACCACGCGATACCGTGCGCTATCTTTTGGGTTCTTCGCGTCGGCCGTGTACATGCTCACCTCTACGTTTTCCAATGGTTCGGGCTGCAACACGTGTAATCCGAAGAAACCGGTGTGTGCCTGATGGGAGATGCGAATATCGAGTCCTGGCACGGAAGTTGGAACAATGTGCGTCTTGACTTGATTGACCGCCGTTCCAGCCGCAAGAGATGTCAGGAGCGTGCGGAGATTGGGCACCACGGCTTCCGCCGTCTTCTCGCGCGGGAACTCGAAGAAATGGACGGCCACCGTGACGTCTTTTGAGGAACGGAGTCCCTCGAACGCAGCGTCGGTGAGCTCTAAATCCATGCCGAACGAATTGGACGAGTACTCGTGCGGAATGACGTGAAGTTCGCCAAACTGGTCGTCATCGGCGCCAGCTGAGTTACCGGCTTCCCCGGCGGGCTCCTTGTAGTCGGGCACGAGGAGCTGCAAGAAGAACGGCGGCACAGGCGCCTTGCGTTGGGCCCAGACGCTGACTTTGCGCGTGCGTTCACTTCCGTCGTTGGGCGCCGCGGAGTCGTCCTCCTCGGGGTGAATTTTCATCATGAAGTGCACGCCCATCGTGTTGTTGCTCGGATAGAGGTCATAGCTCACGCGATTGTCGAACATTTCCTGCGGGATTTTCCCCTCAAAGGTGTAAATGTATGACGATACGATTTGAGGGTGGAACACTAAACGAACCCGGAAATTGACGGGAAGCGATCGCAGCTCGCGCCACTCGGACGGCCACTTCAGATCACCGTAGGTTGCGTAATCGAAGGGCGTGGTGCTCGAGACGGACGCGAAGGGAGCGACGGCGGCCTCGTTGGTGTGCCACAACTCAAGGGTCACTTCTGGGAGCGCGAAGCCTGCCTCCGGGCCGACGTGCTTGGTCATGTCGAGCATGACAACGCCGATGGTGTCGCCATTCAACGTCCACGTTAAGATGCCGCCGTTGAGGCAACGCCGCTGGTGCAAGTAGGGGCTGCGCTTGTTGGCCTTGCACGGAAAGGCGACGTCGAGGGACTGCTTGGTGGTTTCGGTCACCATCGTCACTCGAGCGTCACCGCGCGAACGCATCTCTTCTTGAGTGAAGTCGCGCACCAGGACGAGTGGCGTGGGACCGAAGGGGGTGGCGGCATTGTAGGCGAGACAGCCGCTAGCGGCGAGCGCCAGGAACAGGAGGATCCTCCCGGCGTGCATCATCATCGTCTTTGTCGGTAGGGTGTGTGTTTGTTAACGATCGAAGAGAACAGGAGAAGAAAGAGAGAGAGAGAAAGAACGCTTTGGCTGCCTGCGGTCCTCCGGCAAACAAACGTATCTTCCGGCATTCACCCCACGCTGATGTCAATATCACCTCAACGGACCTAACCAGGACTGTCGATTGTCAGCCAAGTCACCACTTTCGGTTCGATCGTCGCTAAACGGCAGAAAAATGATAATATCGCGTGAAGGTCGACCGAGGGACCCTCCAAATGTCGGCCCCATTGGGTTAATGATGGGCGAGGCGGTTTAGGATCGCCACCAGCGTGATTCCCGCCGCGAGACTCAGCGTCTTCAGCCACGCGGCAATCAGATCGTAGTGCCACCGAGCCCCCATTCCCGCACCGGCCGGAGGGGGCTCGTGCCACACCGAAGGTACCAATTCGGTCAACGCGACGAACAGAAACGACCCGCAACCCATCGCTTGCGCCGCGGCCAGCCCGTAGCTACTCGTGGTCGCCCCCTCAGGAGGAGGAGGGACGGCACCCGCGCTGATGAGAGGTGACCGCACCGCGGCATCACCGTTCGGGTACGTGGTCAAGCCGATGGACGACGTGAGGGAGGTCACAAGCAGCGTCACGGCCACCGAGCACGGCGTGACCATCGAGAAGAGACAGACAAGCCACACGCTGCTGCGGCGATAGCTGCGGTCATGCATCGGCGTGACCTCCTCGCTGTCCAGCTCAGGATGCGGAGAAGGAAGAGGAAGGGGGTCGTCCGTGGAAGCCAGTGCTGCCGAAGCAGCCGGGACCATTTCGACCGGGGCAGCATTGGACACCGCGCCATAGCCACGACCGAGACACGAGTGCGGCCCATCGTATCGTCGCGGATTGTCGTCTCCGCGTTGTTGTTGGCACGGAGGGCTCGGCGTGCGTTGGGCTCGTCGCCCCTCTGGCCATGCGATGCTGCGCGTCGCCCCGGTCGCGTACGATGCCCCGAGAATCAGTCCATCAAAAAATTTATGCAGCAACAACGCGCCGAAACCGACCCAAAGGTGCGCCCGTGACGACTCGGCCGCGATGCTGACGCCCTCGATGACCGTGTGAAACGACAGGACGAAGGCAAGCAACAGCAATCGCTGAAACCGACGACTGCTGTGCTTGGGCATGTTTGTCGTAGGGTCGCGGCGGCGGTGGGGGAATGACCCGCTGTCGCTGCCAGCGACGTGCGGCGTGTCGCCGTCGGCGGAGGACGAGTGGCTGTGGCCGTGGTGGTCCACAAGCCAACGGATCGCATCGTCATCGTCGCCGTCGGACGACGCAGCGGCCGCCGCTTCGTCGCCGCTCCCACCCGTCAGGCCGGCCACTTCCCGTCTCCCGTCTGAGGACGAGTTCAGCAACAGCCCGCGGAGGACACAACGGTCCAAGACCAGGGTCACGAGGTACCCCAGTAGCATGTACGTGGCTGCCGTCGTCACAATCGATTCGAAGGCCGATTCGGACATGCGAAACGTCAATGCTGAGTCATCGCCGCCGGGGGCCGCTACTTCTCGATGGTCGTGGCGCGACTCGCCTGGCGGCGTTGACGCCACGCGCACTTCCTTGGCGGGCATCGGCGACCCAGCTCCCACAGTTGGCTGCTTGCGAGCGGCATGAAGCGCGGCAAAACTTGCGGTTGCCTCCGGAAACAAGTGCAGCACGCCCGTACCCAGCAGCAAACCGCACGACAGCATGGTTAAACACGGAATCCACAAAGCTTCTTGGCGAGGTCTCCCAGAAAGGTGGCTAGACAGTGGCGAGGTCTCCGCACTAATGGTCCCCGTCGACGTCCCCGTCGACGCTGAACCATCGTGCGCCTTGGCCACAGTGCCGCGACGACGCACGCCTCCGATGACTTGCCCGTCGCCCACGCGTTCTCCTCGTTCAGTGAGCGAAGTGACGTCCACGGCAACTGGCAACTGGCGCCGAGACGTCCAAAACGCTGCGCCGGCCGTGGTCGTGAGCACGATAGGAGCGAGCGACCCCAGAAGCGAGGCCACCCCAAGGACGACGCCCGCGCAAAGCTGCTCAGCGACGAGCCGCATGAAAGCCCAAATCAGCAGCTCCACAGGGCACACACAACCCACTTTCGACTCCGCGACAACTACAGATTATTGTAAATTTCCCTTTTTGCTGTGTGGGGCGGAGAGAGGGGGCGAAAGAGGACGAGTCAACCGCACACCCCTTGGTGGATCGCGAGGGAGAAGGGGGAGCCGAACTTCCGCCATCACATCTGTCGGTCACGATCCTACAACTGCTGCTGCTGGAGGGAGAGATGATGATGACGAGGCTCCGAGGGCGTCCGCCGTGATGCCTCGGCGAGGGGCAACGCGATCTCGGCAGCAGCGGCATGCTTGCCACCACGCGAGACCGGAACATATGAAATGCAATCCGCAGCAGACTACGCCGATGGCAACAAAGCACACCGGAAGGCTGAACCCCGCGTCGATCAGGGCCGCCAGCACGATGGGGCCGGGGAGGGAGCCAAAGACGCGCATGGAGACGTAGCATATGCTGTTGGCGTAGGCAACGCGGCTCTCGATCGCCCGTGCGTCCTCCTTCGAGATGTGCAGCACCGACTGAAGCTGTTCGACAATCTGCTCTTCGGTCAGGTCCGAATCGTTGAACGCGGCGTCCGCGTCATCGATACCCGTAATGTCCCGACGCGCCGCTTGCGCCAAAAGCGTGATGGCGGGAGCGGCTCGCAGAAACAAAATGATCATCGCGATGACGACGTAAGCGATGAACGCCGATAACTCTGTCACGAGGAAACAAAACGGGGCGACGAAGGTCACAACGGCCAAGACAAGGCCATATTGGAGCTGCCGCTCGACAGAGAAGCGGCACCGACGGTTTAGCATGCCGCCCACGAGGGTCGCAAGCGCCACGGCCGGAACGGTCGCCGCCAGCACGTAACCCGCCGTCTCTCGCGACTGTTTGAGCTGCCGCTCGATGAAGAGTGAGAGTAGCACGGAATACGCGGCAATGGCGAAGTATATCGCGGATATCGCCAACGAGGTCCACCGAATCGCCGGATTGGAGACCACCAACGCCATGCCCTGGAGCACGAGTCGTGCACGGTCCGATAAGGACGTCAATGTTGGCGGATCGCCGTTCATGACCCTCGTGTCGGCGGTGCGGTGGGGGTGCGCGTGCTCTTCGCCACCGCCAGTCCTAAGCACATTGTTGGGACTGTCCTTCGACGAAAAGCGCTCCAAGACGATAAAGGGGCCGACCAGCAACGCCAGCGCAAGCGCCTCGCCGTAGTAGTTCCACCGCCAGCAACACTCTACAGTGAGGCCACAGACGACAAAGCCTCCTGCCACGCCGAGATACCCTGTCGCGTACATGGCGCCGATAAAGACGGCCGCGCGCTGTCGCAGCGTGGTGGGGACAAGAAAGTCAAACAGCGGCGCGGCAAGAGAGGAGAGTAGGGCGACGCCCAACCCCGCCAAGAATTGCGACAATCCGAGCTGCCACGATTTCTCACTCGCACCCGATGCGGCGGAGCCTCCAGCGATGGCGGCCACGCCGACGAACACCGACAGGCCTAAATTCCTCCCCTGGTTTCCGAGGACGCCAGCGACCAGACCTCCAAGGATCTTCCCCACATCGATCATCGCCTGGGCGATGGTCACCTCCGTCACGGTGGCGTTGAACGCTTGCTGCTGACTCGTGAGCACGCAAGGATTCGTGCCGGACTCCATCGCAGAGGATACAAACCACAGCAAGGACACCATCGCGACCACGCCGTAGACGCGGCAGGAGTAGCAAGAGGCGGCGGGTACGGCTGCGCTGGACACCGGGAGCGACGCAGGCGTCGTTCCACGCACGACGCCCCCTGACGCTGCGTCCTCATTGATGTTGCCGATGTTGTTCGCGGCAGGTGGTGTTGCGGGGCAACTCGAAGGCTCAACGGAGAACGTCGGCTGTTCGCCGTTTTCCATGTGAACCACGCTTGCCTAATGGTATCCGATGTAACGCGGGGGGCAGCGGAAGGTGGACTGTAGGGCTTGATTTTTTTTTGTAGCAACATCCACCGCCCGCAACAGGATTGATGGCTGGGCACCGGGTGGTGGTGTGTCCCCGGACAGAAACAGGGCAGTGTGTGTCTACAACCGAATGGCGATTGAACGGTGATCCGCAACGCGCGAATTGAATAGGTTTGTTCACGGCATATGCGGCACGTTGGTCTTCCTCGCAATGGGACACACTCATTGCTGAGGGCAGCCAGCGCCCGGTGCGGAGACATCGCCGTTGTCCGCGATGCGGGTTGCCTTCATTGCGGCGCGTTCCCGCTTTTCTTGCATTTCCACGATTTTTATCGGCTGCGGTTTGGCGTAGGTGACGATCAGTGTGTTCATTTGATGGTCCCATGTCAAAAGCGAAGGGTCCAACGTCAAACCGCCTCTCGCCGTCAGATCCGGCACGTCCAACTGCTTGAAGTATTTCCTGTTCGACGTTCTGACGACAATGGCCTTTCTATCCCCGGACAGGGTGACGCTATAGACATCTTTCGGATACGGTAAATTTCTCACCCGAAACACAATGGCGTCGTTGGTATCTTTCCTCACCACGACGGGCATCGAGCTGCTCTCGCAGAGCAAGTCGCGCTCCGGGATGAAGGCGCGATCCTCTTGCCCGACTTCGACAATCCAGTTGCCCTCACCGCCGAGGGTGGTGGGCTTTCGGCGTTTCCGGAGTAGGAGCTCGTCGGTCACGACGTCGAACTCCTCAACCATCTCCGTGCCGTCGACGAAGTCCGAATGGACCTTACGACGGCCACCGGAGATGACCGCAGTCTTTGGTCCTTTCAGCGGCGGCGGTGAAGACGCTGCCGCGGCGGACATGAAGCACCGAGACAAAGCGGGGGTGCAAAGCAACAGAGTGCTGCCCAGAGGATTGGGGATGCAGAAGCAACATTGGGGGAAAGCAGCAGTTGTCTTCGATCGTGTCAGCACGACCCTCATGATATACACTTTACTCATTGTCCTATCTTGCGCCAAAGAAAGAACGTTAGGGGGGCGGCGATGATTCTGATCGCTGGCGTCAGCGTGGTCGGACAAGGGCCTGCAGCCGACGAATCTTGGTGAGCAGGGCTTGCATGTCGGGTACGTTGTCAGCCGCTTCGCCATCGACGGCCTGAGACGCGACGCAGACCTCGACAGAGTCGCGCAATTGGTCAAGCAGCTCCATGACCGTATGATTCTGCTCATCACGACGAACCGCGGGCATCGCGGGCCCCGTCACAGTTGGCCGAGATGCACTCTCGTGATCCACCGCGGTGAGCTGCCTAGAAAAGCCGCCGGATGACGAGTCCCCTTGGGCATCGGTGCTCAACGTGTTTTCCGGAGAGCCCATGTTGGACCCCGCCGCCGCCGCCGCGTCGACGCGCTGTTCGTCGTCGCCTACTGCGGCTAGACTCACCGTTGCCTTTTTGCCACGGCCCACTTCCTGCTCGTTCACCATCGCGCTGAAGAGCGTAGATGGGTCGGCCGCGAGGGACTGGAAGGTGCCCTGCTCGACAATCTTCCCGCGCTTCATGACGACGATGTGATCGGCGCGCTTGAGTGTAAACAGGCGGTGTGCGATCACGATCGAGGTGGGCCGCGGGGGTGGATCTTCTGCTGCCGCCATTGGGCCGCCACCATCGCCCAATGAGTCACGGGGGGCAGCGGTCGCGAGGTGATGCAGGGCGTCCTGCACCCGCCGCTCCGTCATGGCGTCCAAGGCGCTGGTGGCCTCGTCTAGCAAAATGGCGCAACAGCCACTCTTAGCGGAAGCCGCGCTGTGCCGTCCGCTGGTGGCGGTTTTCGCCTGACCTGCGTTCCCCGTCCGCATCAGCGCTCGAGCGAGCGCCAGGCGCTGGACTTCGCCGCCGCTGAACTGGGTCTCGCCATTCGCAGCCGCCGCGATGTCCAGGACGGCGCGAGTCTTGCCATGCGCGTGCATGAGTTCAGCGGCGGTCGAAGCGGTTCCACGTTCGAGATTGCGAACGCGACTCTTCAGTGAATGATCATCGACGGCCGGCGGACCCGTTGGCTGCGCGGAAGGGCGCTCGGCGTTTGAATGTTCGTTGTGCAGGTCGATTCGGGAGACTCCCCCCTCCGTCGGCTCCGCATCGCCGTCCTCCGCGACCAACTCTGCGCCGTCCTCCGCGACCAACTCTGCGCCGTCCTCCGCGACCAACTCCGCGCCGTCCTCCGCGACCACCTCTGCGACGACCTCCGCGACGCCTCCTTCCTGATCGTGGTGATGGTCGTGCACGCGGCGCGCCAGGAACGGCCACGCCAAGGCGTCCCGCAGCGCACGGGTCTGTCGCACGGGGTCATCGAATCCGCCAAGGTCGCCAAGCCCCACGTTCTCACCGACGGAGCCATCGAACAAGACAGAGGTGGACTGCGCAACGTAGGCAAATCGTCGTCGCAGCCAGCGAGGCGGCAAATCGCGAATATCGTAACCGTTGACGAAGATGGTGCCCTTCGTGGGCTCGTAAATGCGCATCAGTAGCATGAACAGCGTGGATTTTCCGCATCCGGATGCCCCCACGATGCCGATGAAGCGGCCCGCCGCAATGGTGAGGCAGAAATCATCCAAAATAAGGCGATCCGGGTCACGCGGATAGCTAAACGTCACGTGTGAAAACTCAAAAGAGCAGCTTTCCCACTGACTCGGAGCCGACAGGCAAGAGGGGATGGTGGTGGGGGCGGCCGGCCCTTCGGACGTGAGGTCGTTCGTTGGTTCCGCGGACTGCGCGATCGTCAAGCCTGGCCGGTCGATGGTATGCGGGTAGGCCGCCACGGCCGCGATGGCTGCGACCCCGGACATGGCCTCCGCGGATCCCGAGTCGTCGTTGCGGTAGATGTCGCGGCGCATCAGGCAGACCGCCTGCGACAGGCGGGAGGCTGGCTGGTCATACATCCCCGTGGCCGGGGACACCATGCCGATGACCTCGCGGGCCCGCTCGACGGCGGTCCGCAGTTCCACGGGGTTAGGTTGCGGCTGGGGAGGCAGCGGCCCTTCGTTGCTCCTCCTCCACCTCGTTTCTTGCTCATCGTCGTCCCCGTTCACATCACGGATATCGCGAGTAAGTTGGCGGGGCCGCGCCGCGTCGCGGCGCCCATGGCATAAGGCGTGGGTGGTATGGGCCATCCAGGGCAAGCATTCCGTGAGCCACATGGACGCCGAGTCCGTGACCAAGCGGCTCACGCGGTAGCTGAGCTCCGAGATGATTTTTTCCACAAGGCGGGTGACGCGAAGCGACTCAAAGGCGGTCGTCTCGATGCCAGCGGCGCGAAGTTCCATGAAGGGTCCCATCGAGCCCAGCTGCCAGTACTCGATGTGGGCCATGAACGACGGCGACAAAGCGTACGGTGCCCCTGGCCGTGGTGACTTGGCGGCGGCCGCCGCGGGCCTTTGATCATCGGGGGTTGCCGTTGCCGTCAGCGATCCCATTTCGGCGTACGCCCATTGCGCGTACTCTGGCTGCAACTCGGACGCGTACTGTCGGCTACTAAAGCGAATGGAGGTGGGCTCGACGAAGCTGTTCGGACTGGCGGGGGTCTGGCACGTCGTCGGCGGCTCCATGTCGTGTGATCCAAGGGGCGCTTCTCCAGCTCTCTGGGCATGGGGCGAGCGCTCACATCGATGGTTCCAGTACCGCAGAGCCGCGTCAAACAGGGCGGCTTGCGCGGGACAACTACAAGGCCAGCGAATGGTGCGAGAAACGGCAACGGCGCCCAGGGCTGGTAACATCCAGCGACGATGAGGCGCATTGCCCCGAGGTGGAGGAGGCAGAAGGGGCCCTTGTGCGGCGGCGGCAAGCAACAAGGCGATTCCTGCGGTCGGGCACTCCGTTCCGCTCAGTGTGACGCATTCGGAGAGGCCGTCCTCCTCTTCGATGAAGGAGCCCTCCATGGCCGGGGACGGAGAGATCATTTGCGCCGCCCCCACCTCGCCGGATCCACCTTGGGCGGCCCCACCGCCGGTCGTCGGGGCTCGCCGTCGGGTGGTACCCCCCTTTTGCATGGCGGCGCGAATCTGCAGCTGCCCTCCAACAACGTGCATCATGATTGCGATCCGCATCCGAGTGTCATCCACAAGGCCGATGGCGCGCTCCGCTAACGCGGGCAGCAACCCGACGAGCGGCTGATGCGTTAACACCCTCGCGATGATCGACGCCCGGGTCGCGTAGGACCCCACCAGTTCCTTCCAGGTCGAAAACACGGACACTGCACTATCCGCGGACCACATGGCGTTGCCATACTCCGAACTGAAGCCCCCTTTTTGTTGGAGGGCGGCGTAGTCGGTGGTCGCCATCGCGTAGGCCGTCCTGGTGCAGGCCGCGGTGGAAAGGGGCAGCTCCGTCGACTGTGTCAGAATGGAAATGGCTCGATCCGCCGAGACGCGAAACATGGACACCGCCGCAGTGAATAACAACAACCACCGCCAGTGATTCGGCAACGCGCGGCCGACGATCGCCGCGACCTTCTTCGTCAAGCAAGGAAGCGACGACGTCGCGACGCGCCTTAGCGATGCGACGACAAACGAATTCGAGTGGTTGGTGCAACGTGTCACCACGGTGTCCGCAACGTCGCTCGATGAAGCCGATCGGTGCATGAGACGCTGCACCGTGGCAACCGCCAAGTTGCTGAAGTTGACCTCGTAGCTAGGGCCGCCCATGAACGCACCGGATCCAAATTGGAGCAGCTTGTCGCCAACGCTGGTGATCATGGGGGCGATGGCCGCCAGCAGGCAGAGACGCCACGGCGCGATGCCTTGCAGTGCAGGAAGCACCGCCCAAATGGGCGTGTTCGATCGTTTTTGCAGTGCGCGTGCTTCCGCGTACAACGCGCACGGAATCAGCAGTATTCCTGTTTCCTTGTGAATCAGATCAAGCCGCATCAGCATGCCGCGGAGTTTTTCGCCAGTTTCATTCACGTTAACGGCGGGGGGAGCTCCATCGCCGTCGTCATGGTCATCACCGCTTGCGCCCGCCGCGCCGGCGGTCGATGGCCCAGCACTTCTACCTTTCTTCTTCTCCTTGGCGAAATGCCGCTTCAGCTGATCGACGGCTTCGCCCACGATGACGACGTAGCTGGCTGCCGTGAGGGCAAATAGGGGATGCAGGACAGCCGCGGGCACGCCTTGCGCCACGCTGTGAAGCAGATGGGCGACGTCGTCCTTTTTCCGGAGGTATCGGCGCGTCAGCGTCACGCAAGGTGGCAACGAAGTGTCAAACCACCTCCTCGCCGTTGTTGTCGCCGATTCTTCCGTTTTTTTCGCTCCCTCGGCCGCCCCCGCACTACCAGCGGCGACGGACTGTCGTTTCCCCCCCGTCTCTGTCGTGGAGGTAGGTGCTGCCGGCAACGCCAAGACCGCCGATCGGTACCGAGAGGCAAGTTCGGTCAATCCGTCAAAGTCGAGGTGGTAGCCCGTCGATAGGCATTTATCGTGGCCCCATGCGCAAGGCACCACGCCAACGACGCCATGGGTGGCCGTCGCGGTGGATTCGTCGTGTTCTTGTTGATGTCTTCGTTGTCGCCGTGCCAACCGGTGATTCCATGCCACCGCGATGCCGACATCGTCGCGGCCGTCACCACCCCTACGCGACGGCGATGGGCGTCTGGATTCCCGCGTGATCTCCTCCGCTTCCTGCCGTGGACCACCTAACGTCCACAGCGGGATCGTCACCAACGGAGAGCGAATGTCAAACTCGGTGATGCCATTCTCGTCATCGGAATCATCGCCGCCGCCGCTCCGCATGCCTCCGCCCCGAGCGGACGACTTTTTATGCTTCCCTTGCGCTCGCTCCTCTCGCAACATCCAGCGTCGAAGCGCTTCTCGCGCCGGGGGGAGAGCAGCACCGGCATTAGTCCTCGGGGCGTCGAGACCGGCGGCGGCAGATACTGTCGAGGCCACCATCACATTGCCTCTGGACCCCTCTTCCATCAGCCATCCGCGTGGGACGCCGCCTAGGAACGCCCCATGGAAGTGGCAGCGGCCTTCCGCCTCGTGGATCGTGCGAATGCCGTAGCCCAAGAGCCACTGACGGTAAAACGGCCGACGCCACTGTTCCAACTGTGACTCCACGACCGCGACGGTGCCCTGCACCGCGGCGCGAATGAGTAGGTAACGGAGCGCGTCGTCGGCGGTCCACGGCAATGCTGCCAGCGCTGTGTGACGCATCGCCCGACGTGGCGTGCGGACCCATGACAACCCAAGCAGGGGCGAGCGCGACGACGACGCGGCAGCATCCGTTGTGCGCACATCGCCGCGCGGCTGCGTCACCATTAACAGGGGTAGGGATGTTGGCCGAAAATGCCCTTGAAAACGTGGCAGAAAATGAGGCAAAATGCAAAAAAAAGGTTGTATTTGTCGTCCGCTTTCAACGTGACAAAGACGATCGGTGTTTCGTCACAAGACGATAGGTGTTTCGTCACGGCAACGACTTTCGTTGCTCCCTCTCCGCATCACGGAGGGTTTGTCGTTTCTTCGCGGCCAGTCGGCGCGCCTCGCGCTCTTCCGCCATGCAGCGTTCCTCGCGGACCAAGCCGTGGTTGATTTTCGCCAAATACGCGCCGAACGGTATCGCCAACCACGCTGACCACGGTCCCCAGTAGTACCGAGGAATGTAGCGGTAAGCGACAAACTGCGCTGGCAGCCAGAACACGGTGCTCCACACCGACGCCTCGATGACGCCGTGCGCCGCGCGATGCAGCATGTTGACGGCAGACAGTTCGCCCATCGCGAGTACCGCGAAGTACAGTGCCATTACCACCGGTGTGAAAATGAGCTGATCGCTGGCGATCCTCTTTAGATTGGTGGAGAACAAGCTGTCTCCCCGATCTGGCGCGGCCACGTTGGATGGCCCGGTCGTTGGCGGCGGCCGGTCGCCTTTGCCAGCAGCAGCATCCTTCGAAGTCGCGCTCCTTCCACTCTTTCCGTCTGAGCGCACGGATGCCGTCGTTCTGGATGGTGGAGCTTGGCCGCCACTCCGGCGTGTGGCGGCGGCGGCGGCGCCGTTGGAACCCGCGTGGACGACCACAGCGGGGGTGGGAAAGACGCGCTCCAGGCTCGTGTACCACCGGGCCCGCAGCGGGATGAACACCAGGCCGCCAAACACGGCTTGTCGGAATGACCGCAGGTGGTCCCATTTTTGCGCAATCGACGTCTGGGACAATTTAGTCGACTGCACCTCGGTCGACGCCAGGGACGCCTTCGCGTCGCGCCTCATCGAGACGTAGTAACCATAGCCGAACTGGTACGCGACGTCCCCCACGCCCCAGCAGACCGCGCCCTCCAGCATCTTCTTCGCGAACGCCGTCGTGCGAAACTCGCCAGTGTGAAAGTACATCTGCCGACCCGACGCCATCTTAACAGAGTTGAACACTGCGTCTCCGTCTTGACGTGGTTCTAGCAGTGTGCGGTGTGGGGGTTAGACCTGTTCGCACGTGCATCGCCAGGGTGACCCCGGAAGAAGCTCCTCAGGAGCTCCTACGGCTGGAACACCCGGCTCACATCGGTCTACTCTGACGGTCGACCACCACAACGCGGGGGTGAGGAAGCCATTTCACTAAAAACTGCATACAAGCGATTCGTTTCGTCCCTTGTTTGGACTGGACAAACAGTGTCTCGTGGGTGACGGGAAAGTCGCGATCTATCGATTCAAAAGTGGATCACACTGCACCGCCACGTCGAACGAGATGCGGGCGCGGCGTGAGGCGTCACGCAGTCGCTTCAGTGCATCGCGCACCGGTCGAATGCTCTGATGCACGCCGTCGGCCACGGTCGCTTGCACCGTCGCATAGCGCTCGGCGTAGGTGGTGCGGCAGACGGCGAGTTGGTGGAGCAGTCGGATCAGCAAGAGGAACACTCGCTCGATGAACACCTCGTCCACGGCGGGGAGCGCAGAAGAGGCGACCGCGGCCGGCATCATCAACGCCGCAGACGAAGACGCGGATGGCATGGACGGTCCGACCGTGAGCGACGTGGCCGTGACCGGTGTGGCGCCGGCCGCCTGATTGAATGGCTCGAGCGTGGCGGCTCGGCCTCCTCTGGTCAGCGCGACGCATGGAGGCGACATGGACGTCGTGCCGGCGGCGTTCGGACTCGACGACGCGTAGGAGCCGCTTGGACGCGACGATGAAGTCGTAAACGAAAATGACTGCGCTGCGGTCTGGACCGACGGCGGCACCGGCGCCTGTGCAGCGACCGCACCGTTTGCACCTCTCGCGGCGCGATCGTCCAACACGCTGGAGGACACCGCTCCCCTGTGTCGCGCCTCCCACTCCATGACCGAGAGCACGCTCGTGGCGTTGTTTAGCGTCACCGCCCGGATGGCCTCGAACGTCGTCACTACCAGTTCGTGAACGCTCGCTAGCGCGCCGTTGACGACGTGGACGACGTCGCCGTCCGTGTCGTCTGGCCCTTGCGTGCCTCCTCCACTAGCTACGCCCGTCGGATCTGCCGTGCCGAGAGGGTTGAGGGGTGCCGGAGAAGGCGCCGCCGGCTGAGAGGCGCTGCGTTTGGGAGAGCCCTGCCGCCTTCTGGCGCCGGGAGATCCTGAAGGTCTTGCTGATGACGCTGCCAGCGCAACAGGTGGCTTGAAACTTGCGGCGACGGACGGCGATGTCGACGACCTTGGCGGCAGGGCCACCGGGACTGCCGAAGTCTCGGCGACCTTGGGAGGCGGCAAGTCCTTGAAGCTGGTGATGCGGACGCCGCTATCCAGCCTTCCGTGTGATGACCGGTAGTCGACGTCGGCGACCGCCTGTCGCAGCGTGTCCGACAACGTGGTCACCGCATCCCGGCTGACGGCACTCGCCGTCGACGAGTGCCCCCCGCCCTCTGGTGGTGTGGGAGCGGCACCGGACCCGGCGTTGGCGGCAATCCCGGAGGTGTCGTTCGTCGACGTCTTTGCTGTCGCCGTTTCACGGACGAGAGCGCTGGCGGCGGACTTGTGTTGATCGAAGAGCGACGCGAGCCATTTGTACCCATCAGAGGATGGATTCGCGAAGTGCAGCGCTCTGTTTTGGACCACTAGACGGCCGGACAGTTCGTCCATCAAGGACATGCTTTGACGCTCCGCCGCGCAAAGACGCCGCCGGTACGCGTGCGCGACGGCCCCGAGCCGTTGGATCGTGCCCTGCTGTCGCTGGACCATTTGTTCCAGGGCAACGGCGTTCATCTGCGCAGCGCCGGCAGACTCCAGCAAGTCTTCCATACGCTTCCGGCTGGCGCGGCGAGCGACAGAAAGGGTCGACTTAACCGAGGCGGAGGTACTGATCGCGAGGCTGCCAAACGAAGCAGTGGATTCATCTGATGTTCCTACTGATGCTGGCGATGTGGTAGAAGCAAAGAGAGCAGCCGACGCACCCGCCACGTCGCTGTCGTCGACCGTGGCGATCGCTTCCACCCCGCTTCGCGGCGCAAGGGTCGTCAAACGGGGACCATCTGCGGTCAGAGGCGGCGTCACGTTTTCGGCACGAGCATCCACGCTAGGCTGCGCAATATCCTGCGTCCCGGCGGCCTCACCGCACGACGACGGGACCGCGGTAGGGGCACGAGGCTCGTCAGCGGAGAAACTGCTCGACGTGACTTCGGTCAGACCCGACGCCACGTCCGGACGGTCCTCGCCGCCACCTTCCCCTCCCGTTGCGATCAGTTGCGATGTCGTTGACGGCGTCACCGACGAGGCAGGCTTCAGGATGCCGCCCCCGCGCAGCACGGCCGCGGGGTTGTTGTTGTTCCGCGCCGCCGTCGGTCGCGATGGAGTGCGGGCTCCCGTCGCGGGGCCATTAAGGACGACCACGCTTGGCTTTTCTTGGAAGCGAATCGACGATGGTGACGTCATGCTTCCCCCCGAAGGGGCCGCCGCGACGGCACTTTGCCCCCCTGTTTGGCTGGAACCGCGTTGACGGCCCGTGAGCGTTCTGTGCTTTGGCAGCGCCAGGAGCTCCGCTTGACTTGCGTACAGCTCCGACTGCAGGGTGAAGACGAGGTCGCGGAGCCGACGGTTATCGGCCGCGAGCGTCGCGATGCGGTCGACGACTTCCGCGTGCAGCACCTGGGCGGCCACGGTGCTCGCCGATGGCGTGCGCGCAAGCTCCGCCTCGGCCTGAGCGAGCAACGCCGCGGTTTGGGCCTGACTAACGCCACGTTTGGGCGACCGCCTGTTCGCGGCTTCCAGCGGCTGCTGAGCCGACCCGCTACCTGTGGGAGGCCTGCTGGTCGGCGGGGATCCTCCCCGACGCTTACCCCCTCCGCCCGGGGCCACAAACCTCCCTTCAATGATGGCCATCGTCTTGGCGTGCAGCTTCGTCGCCTCGTCCAACGCCAGTTCGCCGGCTTTCTTCGACGCGGCAACGACCGTCTCCATGGCCACCATGTCCGCCTTTAAGGCCTGATACTCGCGTTTGTAGGCGTCCAGTTTGCTCGTTAACGCATGCGTCTCTTGCTCCGCGGCGGCTTGCGCGTCCATGGATTGCTGCAGCCGGAGCCGCAGCGTCTGCGCGGACACATTGGCCGCGTCCGTTTCGCGCTGGGCCTCCGTCATGGCGTCGGTGGCCGCGCGCCAATCGTTCTCGACGGTTCGCAGGCGAGCGTGCAGCACGGCTGCAGACGGCAACGGAGCTTGATTGCCGGTAAGGATGCCGACGGACAAGGGATCAACGCCCTTATCCAGAGCGATCTGCCGGAGCGCTTCCGGAGTCGCCAATTCTGTCAGCGTGACGGTGCGGAATTGATTGAGCCCCGCGAGGATCTTTAGCGTTTCCGTGAGCGTTGGAGGTCCGCTTAACCGCTCGAGCACTTCTTTACTGACGAATGTCGACAAAAAGAACTCCTCGTGCATCGCGAATGGGTGACGGAGCACCAAGTCGAAGAGTGGCACCCGCCCATCCGTGTTGGGCACCGTGGACCCAATCATCACGCGGCGTGACTCGAGCGTGTGCGCCAACCCTACAATGACCGTGTACGTTGATGCCCAAGCGGCCTGACTGGACGATGACGACAAGGGAGTGGAAGGGGCCACCACCGAGGCGAGAAGCAATTCAGTGGACGACGGCGAAGAGGTCATCAAAACGACCGACGACGACAGATCGGTTTTCGCCATGGACGACGCGACCGTTGTGACCGGAAGTACCGATGAGGGTGATGCGTGATGATGTTGACGAGCGACGCGCGATTTCGACCGCTGCTTGGCCCCCGCCGAGAATTGATCCTGGACCTCAATGTGTCGGACTTGTAACGCCACACTGACGCCGCTCGCGAGACCCACCTCATCGTCGATGAGGCACACGTCGTAGTAACCAGGGTGTCGGTAGCGGACCGCCGCGGCATCGCCATCCGCGCACTCGTCGACCACGAAGTTCATCTTTGTCAATCTCAGTAGCATGCTCAGTCGCGTCGCCTCGTCGCTAATGACGAGAAGCACGCGAGGGTGCACTTTGCGCAGAATGTGCGGCAATATGCGGATTTGAAACCGCCTCCTCAACTCTTTCCCGAGGGCAGAAATCTTCGCGTCGTCTTCGGAGGCCGTCGTCGGGTCTTCTTGCGGCAGCGTGCTCAAAGTCGGACCGCCGCTGGCTGCTCCCGGATCGCCATTGTGCTCACCGAGAGGCAAGCGGATGTTCAACATCTCGGGAGCGAAAACGGCAGGGGGTACGTTTAATCCGAACGAGGGGGGAGAGAAAACGAATTGACCCTTAGCGACAGGAAACAGCAAAAGGGGAGTTCCAATCCACTATCGATTGAACGGCATCTTAGCGACGTGGGTAGCAAACGAACGCCGAGGGGGCGGCCAAGAGCGATGCACCACCAATCAGACCGCCACACCACCAGGAAAGGGTTTCACAACACACTTCGCTGCGCTTCGAGAGTTGGGAGGTTGGGGGGGAGGTGGGGGTGGGCACTCTTTGGCATTGTTGAGAACGGGGATTCCTAGGAGGAGAAGGAGAGTGACAAAAATACACCCCGTGCAATGAGGCGTGGACAAAAAGAGCCACAGCAGTGCAAAACTGAGAATGGATTGAGAGGGGCCGGGAGGAAGGTGAGAAAGTGCAAACAACAAAAAGAAGAAGAAGAAGAAAGCAATAGGAGGGGAGAGCGACAAATGTGTGGGATTTGCAATTGGGTCGCGGAGGGAACACTTCTTGCCCCACTGAGTGGTCGCTGAGGCATCCCCCCTCCCTCCCCGTAGCACTGCGAATCGCATTGCTCGACCCTCGAACTCGGCACAAACGAGAGAGACAGGAAGATAAAGAAGGAGCGAGAGATAGGAGGAGGCAAATACTCGGAGAGGATTGTCGCCGCGCGGATACCATCCGGTGTAAGACGCGAGCACCGAGCGGCGAACCCCCCGCACCAAAGAAAAGGCGGGAGGAGGGCCTTTGCGGTCACCGTCGAAGGAGGAAGGGGCAGCGGGAGGAGAGAGATGACCCACGAGAGAGATGACCACGAGTTGCCGGTGGTTCTGCTCAGCGCAGAGAGAACGCGCAACAACACACACGATCCCAGGGGACCCCCGGGGGGCGTTGGTTCTGTGGTGGCCAGTGGGAGTATCGGATGGGGAGAGAAACAGAGTGAGCGCAAGAGAGTGAGAGAGAGAGAGAGAGAGACTTCCATTCGAACCTTGAAAGTGGTTGGTGAAACAAAAAATAATAAAAAAAACTCGGAACACGAGGGGGGATTGGAAAATTGGTTGGTTTGCGCAAACTGCCAAAGTTCGCCTTCGCTTTTTGTCCGGCGTAAAAGGGAGGGAAGACAGAAGAAGAGGGAGCCCCGCGTCTACTGCGTGGAGCGAAGCCGCTGCCGATCTGCTTCCAACTTTTCGAATTCTTCTAGTGTCCTCCAGAAGCCTTTATTCGGTTGAGCGTTGACGCGCGTTTCCCGGATGCGATCGAGCGCCTGCCGTGCGGTCATGCCACGCGTGCTAATGAGGTACGCGACCTCTACGGTCACAGAGCGGGACAATCCCATGAAGCAGTGAATGAGCACCCCTTCGCGACTATCGATCGCGCGTTGGACAAATTCAATCGCCTCGTCGAAGAAGCAGCTAATGTCCTCCGTGGGCGAGTCGTCGAGCGGTAATTCCTTCCACTTGGTCGCGTCGGGAACCACCGGTTCGAGCCCGCGGCCGCACGTGAGCACGAAGCGGATGCCGAGATCGTCGTACACTTCGGTGCACTGCGCGGTTCGGACGCTTCCAAGAAACACATAATCGAGACCGTTGATGCGATCGGGGTAAATCTTGTTGATTTCGAAGCGTACCAAGTCGGCCGGATATCGGTGCGCTTCCAGCTGCCGCATCAAATGTGGGCGGTTGTCGATCGTGATCACCAACGGGGCAGCCACGGTTCGCGATGGCGTTCGGAGGTACGCCTCAAACGCTTCCGGGGGCGGTAGCTCCAGGAGGGCGGGGTTTTCTAGGAGGTAGAGTTGCAGTAGATTCGGCGCCATTTGAAGCAGAGGCAGTGGAAAGGTGGCAAATTTGTTCCACGACAGCCCTACGACGGTGCACATGGGTAGCCAGAAAGGTGGCTCGTCGGGCCGGCTGCTGGGCACCGAGGCGATGCAGTTGTGGTCGAGCAGCAGCCGGTCGCACCTTGGCAACCGCAACAGCGACTCCGGAATGACGATGAGCTGGTTGTTGCTGAGGTCCACCTTGTTGAGGTTGTGCAGCCCTCCGAAAAACTCATGAGGGATGAATCGGAACCGATTCTCTGCTAGGAGGAGCTCGTTGATGTGCTCGGATTGCATTATGTCTCTGGGTAGCGTTTCGTCTCCCAGGTTGAGTTTGGCGAGGTTGCAATGGGGCTTCTGATGGATGAGGACCCTCTCGAGCTCTTCGTTCAACTCCGCGGTGACGTCCGTGACGGGTCGGGGAGGGATGCGCGTCGTGGGAATGCGACCTTGGCCGAAGCGGCCCCCGTTTCGCATGCTGCTCCCCCGGGATGCGTTCGAGCCGCGCTCGCCGTCATCCTCCGTGGCCGCCGTTGCCGTCAGCGCGCCCACGGCGGTGCTTCCCCACGCGGTCGCGGCACCGAGCGGGGGTGGTTGTTGCAATCCTAAATCCACGTAGCCTGGCGACGCCGTGCCGCTGGCCGGCTGCCCGGCGTGGTGGTGACCACCGGCGCCGCCGGCGGCAAGTGGCAACATAACGTCACCGGCAGCGGACGGCGTGGAGCGGTGGCTGCCCTCCGTGAGCTCCTCGCTGTCCGAGTCTACCTGGTCGCCGATGCCGTCGGTGGTGTTCGCCGGCCGCCCGAGGGGACGATGCGGCATGGACATGAGGAAACGAAGCACGCGCCACTATCAAATTAGAATGTTACGTGGGGAGGTAGAAAAGAGCGATGAAATGCGAGCGAAGAGAGAGGGAATTTTCGAGTGCTGTTTGGATCGATCGAGGAGTTCCAGTCGTCAATGCGTGATTTCCACTTTGCCACCACTGAGCCGATGACAACGTCGTGAAACGTTTTCAAAATATATGCTCGCGTCTCCCCTCAAGCCTGCTTTGAAAACAAACTAATACGACTGAATCGAAAACCACTACAAGAGGAAGGTGAACA
>ERZ1292633.2010-Hain-H41-02um-R1-2010-length-21189-cov-9_pt1 | contig 21189 bp, 12 predicted proteins | sample MGYA00564406_ERZ1292633 | MGnify/ENA primary metagenome ERZ1292633 (study PRJEB36523, sample SAMEA6512639) | groundwater metagenome | collected 2019-01-08 | study: AquaDiva: Metagenomics assemblies of 32 groundwater samples
GGCACCCACGTCGCCGGCTTGCGCGAGGGCGTGTACAACGCCATCCGCAATTTCATCGACCTGCACGCCATGGGCCAGCGCGGCATCAAGATCGTGCCCGAAGACGTGTGGTCGCGCGCCTCCTACGTGCTGTCGGTGAAAATGCTCGATCCGCAGTTCAAGGGCCAGGTGAAGAACGAGTTGCTCTCGCGCGACGGGGTCAAGCTCACGGCGCAGATGGTGCGCGACCCGTTCGAGTTGTGGCTCAACCAGCATCTGGACGAGGGCAAGCGCATCGCCGAACTGGTGATGCGCCAGGCGACGACGCGCACGCGCGCGGCGCAGAAAGTGGAGCGGCGCAAGAGCTCGGGCGTGGCGGTGCTGCCGGGCAAGCTCACCGACTGCGCTTCCGACGACCCGGAGCGGAATGAACTGTTCATCGTCGAGGGCGATTCGGCCGGCGGTTCGGCGAAGCAGGCGCGCGACAAGGAGTTCCAGGCGGTGCTGCCGCTGAAAGGCAAACCCAAGAACACCTGGCAGGATTCGCCCGACACCCTGTACTCGAACAAGGAAATCGAGGCCATCGCCCTGGCGATAGGCATCGATCATCACCAGCGCGGCGACGCGATCGACCTCGCGCGGCTGCGCTATCGCAAAATCATCATCCTCGCCGATGCCGACGTCGACGGCGCGCACATCCAGGTGCTGCTGCTGACGCTGTTCTTCCGCCATTTTCCGCGGCTGATCGAAACCGGCAGCGTCTATGTGGCGCAGCCGCCCTTGTTTCGCATCGACGTGCCCTCGATGGGCAAGGGCAAGCCGGCGCGCAAGCTGTATGCGCTCGACAAGCAGGAGCTCGCGGCGATCGAGGAGAAGCTCCAGGACGAGGGCATGGACGAGGGCAAATGGGCGGTGAGCCGCTTCAAGGGCCTGGGCGAAATGAGCCCGGAGCAGTTGTGGGAGACCACGCTCAACCCGGATACGCGGCGCATGCTGCCGGTGCAGGTTGAAGACGTGGCGCTCGACGCCGATCGTTCCGTGTTCAACATGATGATGGGCAAGGAGAATGCTTCGCAGCGGCGTGAGTGGATGGAGACTTACGGCAATCTGGTGGACGCTGACATCAGCTAGGAAAGATACGCATGGGAAATCAGAACGATTTGTTTGAAGGCTTGGCCATGACCGCGGCGGAAAATGCATTGAAGCCGGCGACCGCAGTGGGCGGCAGCCCCGCGCCCGATAACAACTCCGACAAAAACGACACCGACAAAAATGACGACGACAAAGGCGCGATGCCGCCGGCCGCGAAGAACGGCAATTCCGGCGGCGGTGGCGGCTTGCCGCCCGACTTCGCGCCGCTCTCGGGCGAATTCGGCGATACGCTGCCGCTGGCGAAATACGCGGCGCTGCAATATCTGCAGTACGCGGTGAGCACGGTCAAGGACCGCGCGCTGCCGCGCGTCGCCGACGGCCAGAAGCCGGTGCAGGCGCGCATTCTCTACGCCATGTGGGAGATGAACGGGCGCGCCGGCACGCCGCGCAAGAAGTCCGCGCGCGTGGTCGGCGACGTGCTGGGCAAGTTCCATCCGCATGGCGACGCCTCGGTCTACGACGCGATGGTGCGCATCGCGCAGAACTTCAGCCTGCGCTATCCGCTGGTGGACGGCGAGGGCAACTTCGGCTCGCGCGACGGCGACGAGCCGGCGGCGATGCGCTACACCGAGGCGCGCCTGACCAAATTCGCCGAGGTGCTGCTGGCCGAGCTCGACAGCGGCACCGTCGATTTTGCGCCCAACTACGACGGCAGCATGGTCGAGCCGCAGTTGCTGCCGGCGCGCCTGCCGGTGGTGCTGCTGAACGGCGCCTCGGGCATCGCCGTGGGCATGGCCACCGAGATTCCCAGCCACAACCTGAGCGAAGTCGCGAACGCCGCCATGGCCCTCATCCGCGAGCCCGACATCACGCTCGCCGGGGTGATGAAATACATCAAGGGCCCGGACTTCCCCGGCGGCGGCCAGATCATCACGCCGCGCGCCGAGATGCGCGAGGCCTATACGAACGGGCGCGGCTCGGTGCGGGTGCGCGCGCGCTGGAGCATAGAGCGGCTGGCGCGCGGGCAATGGCGAGTGGCGGTACACGAGCTGCCGCCGGGCGCCTCGTCGCGCAAAGTGCTGGAGGAAATCGAGGCGATCACCAATCCGCAGTCCCGGCCGGGCAAGAAATCGCTCACGCCCGAGCAGCAGCGCGAAAAACAGCTGATGCTGTCCATGCTCGATCGCGCGCGCGACGAGTCCGACCGCACCCACCCGGTGCGCCTGGTGTTCGAGCCCAAGTCCTCGCGCCAGGACGAGAACGAGTTCGTCAATCTGCTGCTAGCGAAAACCAGCATGGAGACCAACGCCTCGATCAACCTGGTGATGGTCGGCCTCGACGGGCGGCCTACCGGCAAGAACCTGAAGGATATCCTCGCCGAGTGGCTGGAATTCCGCTTCGCCACGGTGACGCGGCGCACGAAGTTCAGGCTGGAGAAGGTGCTCGACCGCATCCACGTGCTGGAAGGGCGGCTGCTGGTGCTGCTCAACGTGGACAAGGTGATCAAGCTCATCCGCAATTCGGACGACCCCAAGCCCGATCTGATGCGCGCGTTCAAGCTCACCGAGCGCCAGGCCGAGGATATCCTCGAAATGCGCCTGCGCCAGTTGGCCAAGCTCGAACACATCAAGATGGAAAAGGAGCTCGAGGGCCTGACGAAGGAGCAGAAGGGTCTGGAGAAAGTGCTGGGCAGCCGCAAAACGCTCGAAGCGCTGGTGATCGAGGAGATCGAGGCCGACATCAAGGCCTTCGGCGACAAGCGCCGCACGGTGATCGAAGAATCGGAAAAAGCGGTGATCGAGACGCCGGTGCTCGATGAGCCGGTGACGGTGATTTTCTCGAAAAACGGCTGGGTGCGCTCGCGCCAGGGCAATGGCGTCGATCCGGCTTCGCTTTCGTTCAAGGAGGGCGACAGCCTGGCTGTGCTGCTGCCCTGCCGCACCGTGGATCCGGTGATTTTCCTCGACTCGGCCGGCCGCGCCTATAGCGTGGATGCGGCGGGCTTGCCGAGCGCGCGCGGCGACGGCGCGCCGGCCTCGTCGCTGGTGGAAGTGCAGGGCGGGGCCAAGATCATCCATTGCGTCGCGGGCAAGCCCGGGGTCAAGGTGCTGGTCGCCTCCAGCGGCGGCTACGGCTTTCTCTGCAGCATCGGCGACATGGTCTCCAACCGCCGCGCCGGGCGCGAATTCATGAGCGTCGAGGCAGGCGAGACGCCGCTAGTGCCCTTCATCTACGACGAGGCAGCGGGCAACCACGTCGTCGCGCTGTCCGCCGGGGGCCGGCTGCTCGCCTTCGACATCGCCGAAATGCGCGCCATGTCCAAGGGGCGCGGCGTGATCGTCATGGGCCTGGAGAAGGGCGAGAAGCTGCTCGCGGCAGCGGTGACCCGGCTCACCTCGGTCACAGTCAGCGGCATCGGCCGCGGCGGCAAGGAAAAAGCGCTGGAGATCAAAGGCGAAAAGCTGCGCCACCATGTTGGCCACCGCGCGCGCATGGGACGCGTGCTGCCGGAGAAACTCAAGCCGACGGGAATGAGCGTTCCGCCCAGGCTTCAGCTGGAGCCGAACGGCCGCGCCGGAAGCTAGCGTAGTGCTTCACAATGCTACCCGCGCGTCCTTCCGGTGTAAGGACGTACCCCGGCGGACGCTTGTGCGACTGAACCTGTCCGGGCGTAACCCATCATGTATTGCGCAAGCTGCTCCATCACCACGCGGCTAAATTCGGGGCCGGTCCAGAGGATATAGGGGCCGGGGTTGCAGTCCAGATAAACATATCGGCCATCATGCGACTCGATGATATCCCACGCCGAGTAATGCAATCCCAGCGCCCGGTTTGCGCGGACGATGCGCTCCTCCTCGTCGTCAGGCAGCTTGACGAATTCGAAACCTCGCGGGGCGGTGCGCGAATCGGTGTTCTCGCGGCTGCCGAGGACGCGAAGAGCAAGCACCACCGAGTCGCCGATGATGTTTACCCGCAGGGTATCTCCGCGTATACGCTCCTGCATCATCACCGGACAGAACCGGATTTGAGCCAGCCGATCCCTGTCCTGCGCGGTGAACAGGCGGGTTGAACCCACGCCGACCGATGGTTTCACCACGACTTCCGCGTGGCTGGCAATGAACTCACGGGCGCGCCCGGGATCATTGGTCGTGAGCGTCGCGGGAACCGGGAACCGCTCGACTCTCAGTTTCTCGTAGAACTGAGCCTTGGTATCGTGATCGGCATAGGTTGAAAGTTCATTGATCACCAGCTTGCCGGCCGCGGCCAGCTCGGCGAAAAAACTGTTCGTGGCCGAGCTAAACCCCTGCTCCCGGAGGAATTCGCCGCGGTACTCGCAATAGGAGCTTGCATTCAGCGCCGGCGGTAGCGCAGGCAGCGTGTTCAGTGTCGTGCAGCGAATGTACACGGCCGCCACATCCGAGAAATCGTGACCGTTCCATCTGGCGCGCGACGCGTCGAGGGACATCAGCGGCGCACCGTCGCCGCCAAGCCGCATGTCGAAGGTCAGCGGAACAACGCCTTGTTCGACGAGGATATCCCTGAGCAAGCCCAGTTGGGGGCAATCTTTTCCGGAGAAGAGCGCTAGACGTGCTGTTGACAAGGCGTATCAGTCTCCGCGCAGCGCGGGTGCAGGATCATTCAGGCTGTCCCGCCCGGCACCATTCAGGCGGCTCGCCAGCGGGCGGATGCCGATTTGGATTCGGTCCCCGCCGCCACCCGGCAAGAAAAGGCGGCACGGACATAAAGTCTCCGTGCCGCCCTGGACTCGATGGGATCGAGAACCAACCTAGCAGGTCATTACGACTTGATGTTGATCGAACCGATCGAGGTATTGTCGCTCGCGGAGCCTCCGGCCAAGCCAGCACCCGAGCCGGCCATACCGCCCGTGCCTACGCCCACGCCCACGCCTACGCCTACGCTGCTGCCCAGAAATCCGGTGCCGCCCTTGCCGCTGCCAGCGCCAAGACCCAACCCGCCGCCAGCACCGGCAGATGAAGCCGCGATACCCGACGCATCACCACCCGACTTGCCTGATTGACCAACACCAACATTTGCTTCAGCCATTTTGCATCTCCAGTACAGTGACTACAAAGAAGAAAGGAACATCATTTACCGTTATGCCGAGATTGAATCCGTCCCGGTACGGTATCCTGATTAAAGCGCGAATCATGCCATGTGGCCGGCGCCAGCTCGTCGCGAACCCAGGCGCGCGGCCCTGTGCTCGTGTAGAACTATGAATAATAACAATTATGCATTATATTGTTAAATCAGCGGGGTTTGTTTGTGCGTCACGGAGCAATCGAAAGTATAGGCACTTTCGTCTACTCTTGCTGGACTGCAGTCCAGCTTTGCTGGATACTTTAGCTGCTGGCACGCGTCGGCTTCGGGACCACGAGGCTTGTTGCATGCGCGCCGCGCCCCCGGTAAGTGCCGTCGTCTCCACGCTTGGCTCCGCCTATGAAAAAGATATCCAAAGGGTTTTCCCGCGATTTCGGCGCTGATTTCCATCGCGTTCGGTCCGGACTCGCCCGCGATAGGGGAGCCGCCGGTATCAACGACAAGGATTTCCTGGTAGAAAATATTGCCCGCATCGAGTCCATCAAGGTCCATCTGCTGACCTCGGTAGTGCTCGGCGAGAACCAGAAGGGCATCATCTTGCGCGAGCTGGAGATTCTGAGGAATTCCCTCCTGCAGCTATCCAGTGCGACGGGCAAATGGGATGCGAGGCACGGTTCAGACCGGTCGCTTGGCGCTGTGTCCCTCGGCATGCCCGGCGGCCTGAAGATCGACGGCATCCTGGGACAAGGGGAAAAAATCCAGGAGCTGGTGCGGCTTATTTCGAGGGTCGCGCCGACCAATCTTACGGTGCTGCTGGAAGGCGAAACCGGGTCGGGCAAGGAGTTATTTGCGCGCATCATCCACCTCAACAGCATGCGCGGCAAGTTCGTCGCCGTGAATTGCGCGGCGTTCCCGGCGGGTGTCATCGAGTCCGAACTATTCGGCCACGTCAAAGGTGCTTTTACCGGCGCCCTTTCGGAGCGCAAGGGCAAGTTCGACGAAGCTAACGGCGGCACCATCTTCCTTGACGAAATCGGGGAGCTCGAAGTTTCTTTACAAGCGATGCTGCTGCGGGTGCTCGAAACCGGAGAACTGCAGCGCGTAGGGTCGGACCGCGCCGATCGCGTCGATGTACGGGTAATCGCCGCCTCCAACCGCGACCTCGAGAAAATGGTAGAGAGCGGGCGTTTTCGCGAAGACCTGTTTTACCGCCTGAGCGTCTGTCAGCTCCGGGTCCCGCCGTTACGCGAGCGCAGAGACGAGATCGAGATTCTGCTCGAGTTCTTCTTGCACCAGGCCTGTGCCGCATCGGGCAAGAAACTGCCGACGTTCGACAGCGGGTTGGCCGACTTCCTGTACAATAAATATGAATTTCCCGGAAATATCCGGGAGCTGAAAAACATAGCCCACTACATTGCGCAGACAGCCGGCGACGAACCGTTGACGCTTGAGAGCCTGCCGACGCGATACCGCCGGCAAAATACGGCAATCCCGGAAATGACCGCTTTGACGGACGATAAGCCCGGGAGAAAACTGGCAAACCTGAGGAGTGGAGCGGAGAAGGACTACCTCATGGCGGCGCTGGGCAGACACCGCGGCAATATCGAGGAAGTGTGTGCCGAGTTCCAGTTATCCCGTTCGCGCCTGTATCAGTTGATGAAGAAATACGGAATTTCGCCGGTCGATTTTCGCAGGGTTTGAGTAAACGATCATGGACATGAACGACGAACTTACGACGGTCAACGGGAAACCCGTCACGGTGGCCGACGTGTTCATTTACCTCAAGGCGACCGGCCATTTTCGCAGCGCGATTCACGACGTGATCGAAATCGAGGTGATACGGCAGAAGACGGAGAGTATGGGCATCAGCGTCAGCGCCGCAGAACTTCAGGAACACTCCGATGCCAAGAGGCTCTGGATGGGGTTGCACAGCACCCCGGATTGGCACAATCATTGCCGTTGGGTAGGCATCAATGTGGATCAGTGGAACGGGGTGGTCCATACCGAGCTACTGCGGAAAAAACTTCAACACCGGGTCATCGGGGCGGCGGAGATCAAGAAATATTTCAATAACAACAGGGCAAAGCTGCTGACGGCGCGTTTGTCGCGGATCGTCTGCGCCGACGAAGCCGGCGCCAACAGGCTGATTGCGCACGTCCGGTCGCGGCCGGACGACTTTCCCCTGATGGCCCGGCAACACTCCATCGAGGAGCAGACCCGGAACGGCGGCGGCTACCTCGGCAGCTTCAATTGGGGTATCCTGCCGGCTGAAATCGAACAGGCGGTGTTTTCCGCGCAACCCTCCGAGATCCTCGGTCCGTTCCGGGAAAACGGGCACTGGACGCTATACCGTGTGGAGGGATTCGATCATGCCGAACTGGACGATGCGCTACGCGCCTACATCTCCGAAAGGCTGTTTTCCGATTGGCTGCACAATGAGGTGAACCTTGCCAAGACTTAGCCGGGCAAGTAGGATGCGAACAGCAAGGCAAACGGAGGTGAGGCATGGAAGGTAGCAGCGGCGCAAAGGCAGTACACATCGAACCGGTGCTGGCTGCGACCACCAGGCACCCGATCAAAGCGGCAAAGCTGCTCTATACGCCACCGGGCGTTATCCTGCGCGGCCCGATCCATCTGGTTTTCGTGATTACCTTCATCGGGCTGCTGTATTCGTTCTGGGGTACCAAGGACGAAATTGTCGAGGCGCCGTTCCGCCTGGAACGGGAAGCATCGTCCACCCAGGCGATAGGAGGCGGACTTATTGCCGAGGTCTATGCAAAAGAAGGGCAGATTGTAGAGGTTGGCACGCCGCTGATCGATGTTCAGGAGAGAACCCGCGCAACCAGCAGCCCGGAACAGGAGTTCCTCAGCCAGCAAAAGACCCTGGCGCAGAACCGTTTGGCCCAGCTGCGCCTGGAACTCGACGACATCAAGACCAATATCGGTACCCAGAAGATCGTTCTGGGCAGCAGGGTGGAGCAGATTACCGAGCAGTTGAGCGCGGCTACGCGCGCGCTGGAGCGACGAAAAAACCAGCTGGAACTGGCGCGCAAACAATTCGAGCGCAAAAAAATCCTCTACAACGATCACGATATCACCTTGCCCGAATACGAGGATGCCCAGCAGCGGCTCAACGAAGGCGAGAAAGCCGTGGACGACGCAAACTCGGAAATTCTCACGATCAAGGTGGCGCTGAGCTCGGCCAGGGCCGAGCTCAGCAAGTACGCGGATTTCAAGACACGCGAAAAGGTGGAAAAGTCAATCGCCCAGTCCGAGGATGAGGTTGCCGGGTTTGAAAAGAAAATCAAGGAATCGCAGAATCTGGTCGAGGGATTGAAATACGATGCCAGCGTTGCCAAGTACAGCAGCAAGGTCAGGGGGCAGGTCACGCGGGTGTACGTTTCCTCGGGCCAACTGGTGGGCTCCGGCGCAATGCTGGTCACGGTAATCCCGGAAGGCGCACCGCTGGAAGCCCGCGTCTTGGTGAGAAACGAGAGCATTGGTCGGCTCAAACGCCTGCAAGACGTCAAAACAAAATATTTCACGTTTCCATTCCAGGAATACGGCATCGCGGCCGGCAAGATCAAGAATATCTCGACGGTTCCAAGCGAACTCAAGGGGGAGGAATCGATGTATGTCGTTACGGTTGCGCTCGAAAAGGAAACTGTGGCGAGACGCGACAGCAAACCGATCCCGCTTGGCATAGGCATCGCCGGGGTCGCCGAGATCAAGGTAGGCGAGAAGCGCTTGATCGAGGTGCTGTTCTCTCCGGTTTCCAAGTTCCTGCACGTCAAGGACGTCTGAGCCGGTTTCGGGGCCTGGGCCGCAAGTGGTGGAACCCAACCGGAATCATAGCCTGACGACGCAGCGGCGCCGGGTTCCCGGCATTGCCGCGGCAGCCGCGCCCGGCATGGGCGCAGCCCGCCGGATGAACCTTGAACGAGCCGCGGGAAGCGAATTGGTTGCGATTCCCCGCAGGCACGTGCCTGTCCAACCATGCATCGGGTATGAAATACCCTAATTACCAAGAGAAAACTATGGATACCAAGCAGGACGCCATCCTCTACATGGTACAGACCCACATGATGTTCAGTCTGTTGGATCCGGCCGACAAGGAGAAGATCCAATCGCTCGTGGAAATTCGCGAATACTCCAAAGCCGACATGATCGTCGACCAGAACACGGCGATGGACGGGATGTATTACCTGTATTCCGGCCAGGTCCGGCTCAAACAGACGACAGGCGGCAAGCGCGTCAGCCTCGGACTGATGGGCGCGGACAGCAGTTTTGGTGAAATCTCGCTGTTGAAGCCCTCGCAATGGCAATTCCAGATCTTCGCGACGGAGCCGGTGTGTGCGTTCTGGCTGCCGGCGGACAAGGTGCGTGCGCTGGTGAGCGCAAGTCTGGCGATGAACGAGCGTTTCACCAAGCAGGTAGGGTTGACCGAGTTGAGCCATCGGCTGCGCGGCTTGCTCGGCACGGCGCAATACACCCCTGACCAGTTGAACCAGATGCTCGAGAACATCGGCGTGAAAACGGTGCTTCGCGGCGAGGCCTTGTACGAGGAAGGCCAGACCGACCCGCGCCTGTACTACATCGAGCGCGGCTCGCTCGATCTGGTGGCCCACTCCGCGGCGGGAGACGACCTGGTGCTCGATACCGTGCGCAAGGGCGACCTTCTGGGCGAGGGCGGCGCGCTGCCAGATATCGGCAGCCAGGGTGTACAGCCGCACACCGCCCGGGCGGTAACGGACGTTACCACGCTGGTGATCAAGCAGCCGGAAGTGCAGGCGATCCTGAAAATCAATCCCGAACTGCACGAGCGCTTGCGCGAACGCGTCAAGTATCTCGCGTCGAGAATCGAGTCGGAAACGGACGCGCGCAAGCGCGCGGAAGGAATCGACCAGCGCATCAGACTGGCCGATGCGGTGACGGAACAGGAATATCTGGCGCAGGCTGCCAAAGCCGCGCCGACCGGCGGCAAATTTCCCCTGGTGAGGCAGCAGGAGCCAGCGGAGTGCGGCGCCGCGTGTCTGGCCATGGTCGCGCAACACTATGGCAAGAAATTCAGCCTCGGGCAGATTCGCGAAATCACCAATCTGTCGATCGCAAACCCGACGCCCAACAACATCATCACTGCGGCGGAGAAAATCGGTTTCAACTCCAAGGCCTATTCGCTGAAATACGACGACCTCCTCCGGTTGAGCTTGCCTGCCGTCATCGGCTGGGAGAATTACCACTATGCGGTCCTGTTCAAGATCACCGCGTCCGAGGTGCATATCGCCGACCCGGAAGCCGGGATCCGGCGGATAAGCCGGGAGGAGTTCATCAAGAGCTGGAGCAGCGCCGAAGTGCCCGGTGTGACCACGAGCGGCGCGGAGCGGGGTGTCTACATCGCTTTCTACCCGACGCAAACGTTCCTCAATCTGCACGAACCGACCAGACCCTACAAGCACTTTCTCAGCTACATCCTGCCGTACAAGTTTTACTTCGGCGAGGCGATGCTCGCCGCGCTCACCATCAACCTGCTTGGACTGGCTTCCCCGCTGTTCGTGCAAAACATCGTCGACACCGTGATCGTGCACAAGGACGTAGGGCTGCTCAACGTGATGCTGGTGGGCATGGTGCTGGTCGCCCTGCTGAGCACGCTCTCGACCTCCGCCCAGAGCCTGCTGCTGGCGTTTGTCACCGCCCGCATCGACCTGAAACTGGTCGCCGAGTTCTACCGGCACGTGCTTTCGCTGCCGATGAACTTCTTCCTGACCCGGAACAAGGGCGAGATTCTCAGCCGCTTCGGGGAAAACCAGAAAATCCGCGCAATCATGGCAGGGCAGACGATCACGGTCATCCTTAACCTGATGATGATCGTGATCTATCTGTTCATGATGTTTGCCTATAGCACCAAGCTGACCCTCATCTTCCTGGTGTTCATCCCGATCTACATCGGCATCATCGTCTACTTTACCCCGCTGCTCAGGGACATTTCCAACAAGATCTTTCTGACCAGCTCGGAATCCCAGTCGCAGTTGATCGAAGCGCTGAACGGCATCGAGGCGCTGAAAGCGACCGCCAACGAATACATGGCCCGTGCGCGGTGGGAGGACTCGTTCGTCGACAATGTCAACATGGGATACAAGGCGGCGAAGCTCGATTTGACCAGCAACACGCTGTACTCGCTCGTCACGCTGGGGTCCTCGATCGCAATCCTGTGGGTGGGCGCCAATCTGGTGATGGCCGGAACCATGACCATCGGCGAACTGATGGGATTCAACATGCTGATGGGGCTGGTTACCGGGCCCATCATGGGCATGGTCGGCTTATGGCACTCGATCCAGGAGGTGAGGATTGCGGTGGAGCGCGTCAGCGACGTTCTCAATGTGGCGCCCGAAGAACCTGCGATGTCGGGTCCGGAAAGCGCCCGCGTTCCGCTCACCGACGTCCAGGGCAAGATCGAATTCAAGAACGTCAATTTCAGCTACGTGTCGAATGGCGAGCAGAACCTGGTGATGAGGGACTTCAACCTCGTGATCGAACCGGGTCATCGAGTCGCCTTTGTCGGGCCAAGCGGCTGCGGCAAGAGCACGATCGCGAAGATGATCCTCGGCTTCAACGTGCCGCTTGGCGGCACCTGCCTGATCGACAGCCATGATATTACGACGCTCGATTTGAGCATACTGCGCCGCAACATAGGAGTGGTTCTCCAGGACAGCTTCCTGTTCGCGGGCACCGTCGCCCAGAACATTGCGCTGGGAGATCCCGAACCCGATACGCAGCCGGTGGTGGAAGCGGCAAAAATGGCGGGCGCTCACGAGTTCGTGCTGAATTATCCGCTCGGGTATCACACCCTGATCGGCGAGAAAGGCATGGGCATCTCCGGCGGCCAGCGCCAGCGCATCTGCATTGCGCGCGCGCTCTACCACAAACCGAAGATCATGATCTTCGACGAGGCCACCAGCGCGCTCGACGAGGAATCGCAGTCGCGCATACAGGAAAACATGCACCAGGTACTGGCAGGTCGCACCTCCATCACCATCGCGCACCGGCTTACCACGATCCTCGATTGCGACCTGATCTGCTATATCAATCAGGGCAGGGTGATGGAAAAAGGCACGCATCAGCAACTCACCGATCCAGCCTACCTGAAGGCGAACAATTACGCGGGCAAGTACTACGAACTGGCCCAGCCGCAGTTCAATCTGCCACGCCTGCCCCTGGAATAATCATTTTGGCCATGAGCGACGACGACAAGACCATTTTCGTTAGGCCCACCAGGGCCGCGGCCGAGCCTGAGGCGGCGAAGCCCGCGCATAAAGCGCTGAAGGCAAAGCTCGTCTGCCTCGATGACAGCATGCTCGCTCCTTCGCAGAAGGGCTTTGTTGCCGTGATCGAGGAGGACCAGGAACAGATACTGGGGCGTGACAAGGACAATCCCATATTCCTCGACTCGAATCGGGTGTCGCGCAAGCACGCCGCGATCTACCCGGTCGACGGCGGGTGGGGAATCCGGGATTTGAACAGCACCAACGGCGTATTCGTCAACGAGAAACGGGTAAGCGACGCCAGGCTCAAACCCGGCGATTGGGTCAAATTGGGAACCATTCCCTTTCGTTTCGAACTCGAGCGTCCGGACATCGCCGGCAATGTTTCCGGGCTGGCGCGGTTCAAGGAGATGGGCGACGACGATTCGGAAAAGACGATGATGTTCCACGACGTGCGCGCATCGACCAAACTGCTCGCGGCGCAGGACGCCAAAGAGACCTCCGACACGGTAGCCCCTCCGCCACCGAAAAAAAAAGCAGCGCAACCTGTTGCGCGGCGCGTGCGGCGCCTGGCAAACGAAGACCCTACCATTATGGAAGGCGTGGCCAAACCGCGCGCGAAGTTTCCGGTCTTCAAGACGGCGCTTTTTACCCTGGTCGCGGCCATCATCGTGCTGGGCATCTACTTCGGGTTTGGCATGCTCAAGGAAAGCAATATCGTTGAAAGCAAGCGCGATGCCGTCAATCGATTCGTGCGCGATGCCGCCACGGGCGAAGACCCAAAACGGTTCGGGAACGAGCGCAAGGCCCTGGTGAAACTGAAGCAGGAACTGGTGGCGTCGATCGCCAGCGCTCCCGATAAACCCGAGCTGGGCCTGTTGCTGGGACGCGTGATCATGCTGGAATTCGAGCGCAACTTTTACGAAGCAAGCACAGCAAATGATTTTGCCAAGGCGCGCGATGTCATCGACGCGACGCGGAAGGAACTGGCGCCCGTGGCGCGGCAGTCTGCCGAAGGCGGTCCCGGCGGTCAGACGGAGGCGGAGAATCTGCTGGAAGCCATGGAACCAACCGTCGCGCTGAGGGAGTTCGCGAAAGCGTTTCCCGATCCGCAGCAGAAATCCCCGGCGCCGAGTCAAGCGCAGCTCGACGAGTTGCTCAGGCAGAAGACGGAGTTTACGAAAATGCAGAGGGTCGTTAACATGGACCTCGTGCGCTATCCCTATCTGGGCCGTTTGCTGGATCAGGGCAACCAGGACATCAGATTGGTCGAGCGCTGGGGCGCCGCGCTCCGGGCGGCGGCATCCAAGTAATGTTCCTAAATGTAGTTGCAAGCTGATCCTATGTGCCCCACGTGGCGCCACATTGCCGTTGTCCTATGCGCGGCTTTCGGTTTGCCCGGCCAGATCGGTTTTTGCCTTGCCCAGAGTTCCGAAGTTGTGCGACCGCGCAACGCGCCAAGCGCCGGCCTGCTTTCTCCTCAAGCGGAGGCTCGCATCGGCGAATCCCTCCGGCGCGCGGTCACCCAGGACGGCGGCGCTGCGCCGAAAATTCTCGCAGGCCGCAAAATAGCTGCGCTGACGTATCGGGAAGCGATGCAACGAGGGATCGAGCGTAACCTCAGCGTGCAGTTCCAGAAGCAGGCGATGGTCGAAGCCGGCGCGGTGGCCGAAGGAAGCAAAGCGGCGTTCGATCCGGTCGCCGGCGTGTCGACGAATTATCAGAGGAACTTCAGCAACGACCGGACCGACCTGATTACCCGGGTGCACCGCGGGGCTCCCGATTTATCAACGTTTTCGCAGCAATTCCAGCAGTGGCTTGCGGCCGGATCCCCGCCGGGAGGGGCGCCGAACTCCACCATCGCCACCTGCTCGGTGATCGTCGACGGCAAACAGGTGCCGAATGCTTTCTCGGACCCGACGCTTTGCGCGTACGTCCCCACGACCGCTCTTGAATACGCCAGTTCCCGCGGGATACGCCCTGACGAATCGGCGGCGATTGTCTCGCAAGGCAGCAAGCTGATGAATTACGGCGGATTGCTTTCGCTCTCCTTTCAAACCGCCTATACCCCCAAACAAAGCTCGTACGTCGGCATCAACGCGACCGACGTCGCCTTCATCGACCGGACCAATGCCTACACTTCGTCGATCGCCCTCGGTTTCGCCACCCCGCTGCCGTTCGGCAAGAATTTCGGGCTCTACGGCACGCAGCAGGCGACCAATCTGAAGCTGGCGCAAGCCCAAGTCACCCGCTCGGGCCTGGAGCAGGAACTGGTGGCCAACAACACGCTGCTCGCGGTCGACAACGCCTATTGGGACCTGGTTGCAAGCCTGAAGGTGCTGCAGGTCACGCAGGAGCAAAAGGGGATACTCGAGCAGTTGCACCAGCGCGCGCAATCCTACTTCAAGCTCGGAGAGATCAACGAATACTCGATGAATCAGGTCGAGGCCCGGCTGAGCGGCACGCGCGGCAGGGAAGCGCTGGCGTGGAACGGACTGATCGCGGCCTCCGAAACATTGTCCAACCTGCTCAACGGCGACATCGCGGAATTGCTGCTGCCGGTCGACTATCAAGTACCGCTGGAGCGCGTGCCGAGCGTCGCCCCGGAGCTTGCCTTGCGCAGCGCGTTGGAGCGCAATGTCGATATCAAGCGCAGCCAGGCGCTGCTGGAGGAAAGCCAGATTATCCTGACGCATCGCATCAACCAGGTGAAACCGGACCTTACCCTCAGCGCCAGCCTGAGCCTGGGGCAGAGCGTCCAGCTATTCGGCTATCCCAACTTCGGGCGCTCCCTGATGAACGTCTTCAATCCGGACATCCGCACCATGTCGATCGGACTGACCTTTCGCATCCCGCTCGGCAATGTGGCGGCCAAGGCGGCCTTGGGCCAGGCCCGGGTAGGCGTGATGCAGGCGCGCGACCAGCTTACGCAGTCGCGGAACCAGGCAGTCCAGCAGTTGAGCGCTTCGATGGACGCGCAGCAAAGCGGGCTGAAGCAAACCGAGCTGTCGCGCATCAACATGAACCTTGCCGAGGACGCATTCGACGCGGCAAGCCGTCGCCGGGCATTGAATCTCATCACCGAATTCGAGCTGCTCGAAATACAGAACGACCTGCTCAATGCGCGCCTGAACCACATCGATGCCCTGGTGCAATACCGGAAAAATGCCGCGAGAGTCCTGGCGTCGCAAAACAAGCTGGCAGCGAGCGTGAACGAATGAACGAAGAACCCGGCGTGGAAGCTGAATCATGATGAACTGGACCAGAATCCTGCGGCAGTCACGGGCCATCGTCCGCGCCGGGGTGAGCGCGCCGATCCTGGCGCTCGCGGCCGGTCCGGCGGCAGGCCAGCAGAACGCCCCCGCTGCGCCGGGCACGCCGCCGCGCGCCGCCGCAGACGCCGCAGCTTCCGCTCCGCGCAGGATTTCGATCAAGGAAGCGCTGCAGCAGGAGTTCCAGCGGGACGCGGGGCGTCCCGCCGACAAATTGCGCTGGCTCGAGCTGGAGTGGGACGAGGCCGCGCGTACGGCGCTGCAAAAGAGCCTGAGCATTCAGAGCGCCGGACTCGGCAAGGACCTGAGCGCGGCGGCTCTGCAGCAGGCGCTGGCGCTGTTCGATCTGGTGGTGACCCAGTCGCTGACCGACAATCGAAACACGGTCTACAACCGCACTGTAACGGACCAGGAGTGGAAGAAAGCGATCAACTGTACGCCGGCCTGCACATCGACACTTGCGAACAATCCGGGCGTGTATTCGCTGACGTTCGACCAGGGACGGAGCGCGGGGTTCTATCAAACCGAGATCGACGCGAGCGTCGCGCCCGACACCGGTCCCATGAAGAACAGCGCCTACAATGCGCAGATCACCAAGCTGTTCGCGAAAGGCGCGAGCGCGTTCGCAGCGAACAGCCTCGTCCACACAAATAACATGTACGCCGAGGACATCGGCTTCAAGGTCATCGGCTCCTACGCGCGGCCGTGGACCAATAACTTCAGCGCCGGGATCTCTTCGCCCCTTCCCGGCAGCAAGTTTTTCGGCGATTACGCGCTTGCGGACGTGGCGGTGAAGATTGCGGACACCAACCAGCAGGCCGCATTCTGGCAGGTCACCGGGGTGATCAACAGCACCCTGCTGAGCGCGGAACAGGGGTACTGGAACCTGGTGCTGGCGCAGAAGATTTATGAAGTCACCGCCGCTACGCGCGAACGGGTGCGCGCGCTGGCGGAAAAGACCGAGCGGCTGTTCCGCATGCAGGAGGCGACGCGTTACGACAAGGCCAAGCTCGATGCGCAGATGACGACGCTCAAACGCCAGGAGCACGAAGCACTGAACGGTTTCGTTGCGGCGTCCAATGCCCTGGCAAACCTGCTGGACCTGGACCGGGACACGATACTGCTGCCGATGCGCTACGAGCCGAGGGTCCAGGAAAGCGCCTCTATCGATCTGCAGGATGCGTTGCGGCAAGGTCTTTTGCGCAATCCGCAGGTCCGGCTTGCCGAGGTCAACAAGAGCATCGCCACGACCCTGTACGAGCAGGGCCGGGTTCAGTTGAAGCCGGATCTCAGCGCCAATGCCATCATGAGCAAGAAGCAGAGCAACTCGGTTTTCGGCTTCCAGAGCGCGTCGGACGCGCTCGGGTACACGTTCAGACCCGATAGCACCAGTCAAACCTACTCGCTGAACTATACGCGTCCGTGGGACAACCGCGCGGCGAAAGCCAACTACCTCCAGACGGAGTCCCGTTTCCGGCAGCAGGAAATCCTGTTGGACCAGACCCGCCGCAACGTTTCCAGCCAGATCGCCCTGGCCGTGACCAACCTGCAAAGCGCCGAGCAGCGGACCGGGATCGCGAAGCAGTCGCGCGACTTGGCCGAAAGGGTTTTCAACCGGGCCGAGAAACAGCGTACGCTCGGCGTCGTCAGCGATTTCGAGGTCATCGCGAAGAGCATCGATTTGCTCAATGCCGACCTCGATTACGAGACCGCTTTGCTGGGCAGGAAGATTTCGGAAGCTGCGGCGTACGCGGCGATCGGATCGCTCGCGCAGCGCTACGGCGAAGGGGGCAGGCAATGAAGCTTGCGCGCGCTTTCATCGGAATTGGCGTATGCCTGGGCGCAGCGACCGGCGCGAGCTTCGCCGCCGACGCGGGCGTTCCCCGGCAGGCGGAGGTCACCGGCTCCAGCTCATCCGCCCAGGCCGGCATATCGCTGCCGTCATTGCTCGCGCCGACGCTCACGGAACACGAAGAGAAATTGCGCGCCGAAATACTGCCGCGGGTTGCGCGCGACGCGCAGAGGGCCGCCGCGCGCAAGGGCTGGCGCTATATCCGCCTCACGGATGCCGCAATGCTGGGACTGCAACGGAACCTGGCGATCCGGCTCGCCGGCCGGCAACCGCTGCTGACCCAGGAAGCGCTGCTCGAGGCGCGCGCGGTTTTCGACCCGGTGCTGCAGGTCTCGGTTTCGCAGTCGGCGACGGATCAATACTCGCGCTCGATGACAGCCCAGATCAGCCACAAAACGTTCATTCCGGGTGCATGCGTGGGTATCTGCAACGGCGTCAACCTGCTCCCGCCTGGCGCGGCCGGAAACGGCAAACCGGACGTCCAAGAAATTACTTTCGCCGTCGTCGGAACGCCGCAGAAGTACATGGATCACGTATTCGCGACCCCGCCCTCCGACGCCCACCCCGGAACGGACAAGGTCACCACGACTTCGGTGGGCATCACACAGCAGCTTCCCTGGGGGCCGGTACTGAGGCTCGTGGATACCTCGACCTACAACAAGACCTATTACTCGACCGCCGGTCAGTCGTTCAGCTACGGCGCTCCCTGGTCATCGAGCCTGTTCGCGGAGCTGACCCTGCCGTTGCCGGGGGCCAAGGGGTTTGGCCCGCTATCACCCGGTGACTATTCCATCAAGCTTGCCCAAAAGGGCAACGAACGCGCGTTCTGGGACGTCAAGACGGCGATCAACAGCATATTGTTGCAGATCGATCTCGCGTATTGGAACCTGGTTGCGGGCTTGGAGAACCTGGCGGCGACGATGGAGAACCGCAAGCTCGTGGAGTCTCTTGCTCCGGGTTTCGGGCGCATGCACAAGCAGGAACTGATCAGCCAGTTCGACAAATCGCAGATGGACGCTGAACTGGCACGCGCTCGAGTCGACGAGGAGCTGGCGCTGAATAATTTTTACCAGGCATCGACTGCGCTGGCAGCCCTGCTGGTGGATGATCCGATGAACATCGCCGATCACATGCTGTTTCCGGCGGGGTTTTCGGCGGCTTCCAAGGAAGCGCGGAAACCCAGGCTCGGCGAGATCCAGGAGTTCGCCCTGAAGCACCGCCCCGAACTGATGGTGAGAAAGGTGGACTCCGAGACAAACAAGCTGACCCTGGGCTTTGCGCAGAACCAGTTGCGCCCGGACATTTCCGCGAATATTTCCACCACGCTGAGCCAGGACGCAACGGTGTACGGCTACAAGAGCCTTGGCCAATCCCTGGATAAACTAGGCACCCCGGACATGCGCAACGCGAGCAGCTCGTTGAACTATGTGTACCCGGTTGGCCGGCGCGCGGGGCATGCAGGCGTAACGACTGCCGGCGCGAACCTTGCCGCGGGCGAATACGCGGCCAGGCTGACGGCCAACGATGTCATCCGCGACGTCAATGATTCCTACTCCGCCTATTCCAGCTCGGTTATCCGGGCACAGGAAGCGCAAGACGCGCTGAAACTGTCCGAATTCGCCTACCAGCAGGTCGAACGGCGGTTTCAAATCGGGGAACGCGTGAGCCAGGTCGAATTGAACCGCAACCGGCGCGATGTTCTTAGCGCCAGGCAGGCCCTGATCAATGCGCAGATCGACGTCCAGCGGGCGAATTCCCGCCTGCTGGCGGCGCAGGGCGTAATCGCCGATCGTTACCCCGGAATGCATGCCTACAACGACTTCGAGCGTCACCGTGTCGCAATGCTCGGCGCCAACAAGGCGCTCAAGTATTTCAGTCCGGATTCCACCCCGCAGGCCGCGGAACAGCAATGAAAATTGGTGTATTGGCCGAATCGGCCGATACCTGCGCGCACGAGCTTGTAGCGCGTCTTGAAAACCTGTCCGGTCAGCATTGTCCCTTTTTCGATTTTTCCGTGCCGGCGGACGTTCGGGTTGAAATGGACCAATCCGGAATTACCTGGGACGGGGAGAAACTGAGCGCGCTCGACAAGCTCCTGGTTGCCGGGCTCGATTTCCAGGATCCCCTGGTTCCGCGCGCCGTGGCCGGCGCGGACTGGAGCGTGTGGCAGATCGATTACATCGTCGATCAGCAGCGCTGGAGTTTCGTGTCGAGCGTATTGCGCGACCTGGAACGCCGTGGCGTGCTTCTGATCAATTCCTGGCACGCATTGCAGCTCGGCTTTGCCAAGGCGCGGCTGCTCGCCGAACTGAAACGCGCGGGATTTCTCGTCCCGCACTGGTTGTGCAGCAATGAGATGCCTGTCGTGCAGCGTTTCTGCGAAGAGCAGAAACGCGTCGTATGGCGCCCCAACACGGGACGTGCAATGTGGCAGTTGTTCCTGGACAAGCAGCGGCTGCATTGTGTCGATCCGGCCAAACCGCCGGTCCTGATCGCCTCCCATCCGGAGCAGGCACTGGTGCGCGCCTTCGTCTGCGGTGACGAAGTCCTGCTTGCGTTGAATTGCTCCGCGCCGCATGTGGACATGTTCGAGCGGATGGAGGAAGTGTGGGCTTGCGATTGCGGCCCGGTCGCCGATGAACTCGTAAGTGCAGTGAGCCGGATCGGCGCAAGCTGGGCGCAAGTCCTGTTCGTCGAGCAAGACGGCAGACCCTGCATCTATGACATCGACGTCGATCCGCGCTATGGCTGGTTACCGCCGGAATTCCGCGCATACCTGCAGATCCGGCTGGCGCGGAAGCTTCTCGACATGCCCTCTCCCGGGACCGACGTCCTGCCCGTGCCGGCCCGGTGCGAACGCGATTCGCTTTTTATGCGCCGCATGCTGGTTACCCTGCACGAGATGGAAGCGACGAAGTATGCCCAGGACGCGCCGCAGCAGTAGCCGCTGCGGGCGAGTGTCGGTTTGCACCCCGGACTTCCCGGTCTGTCTAGAAATACAAGGAACATTCGCTCCGCGCTCGCAGGAACGTCAGATTAATCTCAAAATAACTGCTGTAATGCAGTAAAATTACCCCTTTTTTAGCTGAACTCAACTTCGCCGCACCATGTCACTCATCGTCCAAAAATTCGGCGGCACCTCGGTGGGCTCGACCGAGCGCATCAAGAACGTCGCCAAGCGCGTTGCCCGCTGGAAGGCGCAAGGGCACCAACTGGTGGTCGTCCCCTCGGCCATGTCCGGGGAGACCAACCGGCTGATCGCGCTGGCCAAGGAAATCTCGCCCATCCCCGACCCGCGCGAACTCGACGTGATCGCCTCCACCGGCGAGCAGGTCACCATCGGACTATTGTCGATGGCGTTGATGGAACTGGGCTTGAAGGCCAAGAGCTATACCGGCGCACAGGTCAAAGTACTGACCGATAGCGCGTTCACCAAGGCGCGCATCGAAAGCATCGACGAGAACCGGATGCGTGCCGATCTGGAAGCGGGTTTCGTGGTGGTGGTCGCCGGCTTCCAGGGCGTGGATGCCGCGGGCAACATCACTACGCTCGGGCGCGGCGGCTCCGACACCTCGGCGGTGGCGCTGGCGGCCGCACTCAATGCCGATGAATGCCAGATTTACACCGACGTCGACGGAGTCTATACCACCGACCCGCGCATCGTGCCCGAGGCGCG
>ERZ1292633.2011-Hain-H41-02um-R1-2011-length-21189-cov-7_pt1 | contig 21189 bp, 5 predicted proteins | sample MGYA00564406_ERZ1292633 | MGnify/ENA primary metagenome ERZ1292633 (study PRJEB36523, sample SAMEA6512639) | groundwater metagenome | collected 2019-01-08 | study: AquaDiva: Metagenomics assemblies of 32 groundwater samples
TTGGGTCGTTGTTCCTACCATCACGTTGGACGAGGCATTTTCCCAAGGCGCGGCGGCGGCTGCGGAAGTCACGGGGCCGGTGCTTCCTCGCGTAAGCCAACAGGGCAGCCGCCGCTGCCCCTGCCATTCGTGGACTTTTTATTTCTCGATACCGATGGATTTGGCATTGACGCCAGTCGACCTCATCGTGTTCGATCTTAGCCGGCGGCTGGACATCGTCATCCTGGACCTCATGGGCTTGAATGGGTACCAGTGTGCTCATTTTGTGGGGCAGGACGTTCAAGGGATGCTGGAGCCGATCGTCGGCGGGTGCTGGCGGCCGAAACTTGGCGACTTGAAAGGCCGGTACTACTCTGCCTGTTTCAATATGCGACGATAAAGCGTCCGTGTGGCGTTCGACCGGCTGCTTCGGTGTCACCGACCAGAGCCGGACCCACGATTCGAGTGAGACTTCTCCGTCCCTCCCTCACGCCACGGTTAAAAAAGATCATGACCAGGAGGGTGACGTTGCTCACCAAGCATCTCCCATCAGGATGACAAAAATTTGTTACTCAGCTGCGTGTGCCCCTCCCCCATCCCACGTGTGCAACGACTGGCCGCAAGGAAAAAAAATATCGAGAAAAAATGTCTCGTCTCCAACAATACTGTTGGCTCGCCGCTCTCTTGGTCAGCGTTCTCGCGATCAACAATCTTGTCGTAGATGCTCACAGCCCCTGTGGCGCGCTGCCTGTCGCCGGCGACCGAATCAATCAATTCGGTTCGAGTGTGACTTCTCCGTCCCTCCGGCACACCAGTTTGATGTAAAGGATGTCCATGGCGGCCGTCCTTGCGACTTACTGTAGGATGCGGTCTCGGATCGGCAACCCTCACCAAGCATATCCCGTCAGGATGTCAGCATTGTTGCTCAGCGCGTGTGTCCCTCCCCCCCATCCCACTACGTGTAACGACTTGCAGCTAGAAAGTAAAAAGTTTTTTTTTCCATCGAGGAAAAATGTCTCGTCTCCAACAATACTGTTGGCTCGCCGCTCTTTTGGTCGCCGTTCTCGCGATCAATAATCTCGTCGTCGCCGATGTTCACACTCATCGTAGCCGTCTCACCACCTGTGGCGCGCTGCCTGTCGCCGGCGACCGAATCAAGTGGACTGTGCCATTCGCGAGCGGATTAGACGATCACTCGCCTGTGGCGGACCCCCAGGCGGATGCCGTGTACGTGGCCGCTCATGACGGATCTGTCGCATCCGTGCAGGCGTCCACTGGCAAAGTCAACTGGCACTACCAGCCGGGCGGGTCTCCCGGCACTGGCAGTGGACCGGCCGTCTCCTCTGACGGTCGTGCCGTCTATTACGCAACCGCGGATGCCAAGTTGCGCTCCGTCAACACGAAAGATGGGCAGCTGGGCTGGTCCTTGACGCTTCCAGCCGTCGCGAACTACCCCGTCACGGAGCACGCCGGTGTGCTCTACGTGCCCGCGAGCAACACGTTGAGTGCCATTCAGGCCGCGACAGCCTCCGTGGTGTGGCAAGTGCCGACGTACGGCTCCGCCACGACAGTTGCGGTGTCCCACGATGGCCGCACCCTATTCTTCGGCACGTCGGGCTACATCGTGATGGCCTTGGACGCGTTGACAGGGCAGTCTCTGTGGAATTTCACCACTCTGTACGACGTCATCAGCGGACCGAGCCTGAGTCCAGACGGACGAACCCTCTACATTGGCTCCGACGACGACCGTGTTTACGCGTTGGCCGCCTCAGATGGCACATTGCGGTGGAAATACCAAGCACAGGACTCGATCGTGGAGGCGGTTGCTCTCAATAACGACGGCTCGGTTCTCTACTTTTCGGACTTCTCTTGCAACATTTACGCTGTTGGCACGCATGCCGGCGAGCTGTTGTGGCAGACGTCTACAGACGACTATTCCTGCACGATCTTGCACGACTCGGCCATCGCCGTTCCGCCGTCGGGCAGCCTCGCGCCGGAGAATCGCCGGCTGTACGTGTCCGGGCAAGGCAACGTCACCGCCAGGGAGGCTAGCAGCGGCAACGTTTCCTGGAGCAGCTCGTTCAATTCGGCTTACTTGTCGCGACCAACTCCAGGCAGCGTGTCGGTTTTCGTCGGATCCGATGACTGCTTTTTGTACGCCTTGCGCCCGTGACCGGAACGGGCGTATGAAGCGTCTCCTTGCTGACGTGCCCGCGCGAATCGATATTTGGCTCCCCGCCGTTCCCCTCCAGTTCTGGAGATATTTTCCGGTGAGATTCCATTTTCAGCCCTTCATTTCCCCCATTGTTAGCCTCCCTCCCCCTTTGGGTGATCTCATCGGAGTAACTTTTTGGCACTATTGATCTCCCCCTCCTCCGTTTCTGACTTTGGTTTTTCCCATCCCCGGTTCCTTCTTTTCGTTGATGGCATCATGGGGCGTCCGAAGTTCTTTCAAGTCAAGGTCCGTCCCTAACTCCTCCTTTCTTGCGTGTTCGTGTGTTTTCCGGAATTTGCAGACGGCACACACAACTCCAACCGGTGGAGACTCTAATGGCAGGTGTCACCACGACGACCACCCCCTCGGTGCAGTCGGATGACGCCACGAACGTCAACAGTCGCTCCTTCGACGTCCGACGATACATTCTCAAAAAATTCGCCCAGACGCCGTTCGATTTGTTGTCCACCAACGCCGTCGCCGCCCTCGAAAAGGACAGCCGCGAACAGTCCCTTGCCCTTCGGACCCTCGTGTTAGACCACTTAGATGTTTTCGTCGATTGCAAGTACGCCATCGAGGCCGTCTACGTGTCCGATCCGGAGCTGTTCACCGGTCACGGCATGGCCGAAGTGCAGGACTTCTTCAAGCGCGTCCGCGACGGAACGATCGAGGAGGTTTCGACCCTCTTTCAAGGTGCCGCGGACGTTCAACATCTTCGCACGGTCGAAGAATGGGCGAAACGAGTCGCAAGTGTGGCACGCATCCCTGGCGAAATGGAGGACGCCATCGCCAAAAAAGAGTTCGACGCCGCTTTTCAGGCGCTGAAGCGAGGCGTGAAATTCATTGCGGCGACGGGGTCGACGACCGCGCTCGTGAGTCGCAAGGCGGCTCCTCCTCAGCAGCAGCAGCAGCAGGGTGACAAAGAAGGCGACGTGCTCAGTGATGAAGCAACCAGTGAGGCGGCCTCATCAAACGACGGCTTGTCATCGAATGAGCATGATGGCGACGATGCATCCGGCAGCCATCACGGCAGCGGTTCTCGAACGCCGTCGCACGCTGACGATGGGGACGACGGTGGCGATGCGCAGCTCGATCCTGCTGCTGATGGTCATGCCAAAAGGGGGACGGAACCGAAAGACGGGGATGACAACGACGGGGCCGCTCGCAAACAAACGAGGAAAAAGAGCGCGAAAGATGGTCGTCATGAACACGAGGGCCCCGATGGCGCGCAACCGCAAGAGGCCACGTCGTCCACGGACTTTTTTGTGTCCTGGAGAAACGCCATCGATGGTGCCACGGCCAAACTGCTTGCGGCCGTCGTCGACGAACTCGGCGTCGTGGCGATTCCTTCCCAGCACTTAACCACTGCATCGGGCATGCTGCGAGAAGAGGGAACAACGATCAACCACAACACCACCACCAGCGACGCGAATCAGAGTACGGCGACCGCAGAAGAGTTGCTGTCCTACGCCGTCGAAGTCGCGGCCATTGGAGAGGCACTTTACCGCCAGCGGGTGATTTGCTGTCTCGGTCGACGCCGTGCCGCCGGCGTCATCTCCGCGGCATTCGCCAACATTTTCGGCGATGTCGTTGCCTCCCCTTTGTCAATGGGTAGATCCTCCTTGCTGTTACCTTCATTCGGCGGCAGCGCCGCACCCTTTCGTCTTTCAGACATGACGACGGCGTTCCCTGGCCTCGGCGGGAGTGAGAAGCTGCAGGGCACGCAGCGGCATCCCCTCGTGCGATTCTATCAGCAATTCGAATCGCTCTTGTGGAAGCAGCTGCGGCAGATGCTCCGCGACCAGCTTAATTTGTCACAACGCCATCGAAAAGCCATGAGGGGAGCGGCGGCAGCGTCCTCGAATCCGGCGGCACGCGACGGTGCGGACGATGGCACGCCGGCGGCAGGTGGCCATCCGGTGTTCACGGAGCACTTCTCGACATCGGCGTCGTTCGCCGCGTTTGGTGCGTTGATGGGGAAAGGGAACGACCCCTTGGCGCAGTCAACTTCGCTTCTCGCGACGTCAATGCTGACCCCGGCTGGGTCGATGGTCCTATCTTCGACGTCGCAGCAGCACGATGGAGAGGCGATGAGTATCACGGACCCAACGGCCGACGTCTTCGAGAGTGATCTCGAGACGTTATTTTACGAAGATTTCATCCGAGGCGAAGAGGCCACGCCGACCGCGGATGGCGACGACGAGGGGGGGAGTGCCGCGGCTGTGGACGACGGTGGTCGCCCGTCGCATCGTCGTATGCGCCTTCCCGAGGAGCTCCGACGGAAGTTAGGTGACACCAAGAACCTCCTCTTGCGCGAGCTGGCTCTGATGACGCACGCCGACTTGCTCGCGCTTCTGCATGCGGCGCTGGATAGCTTCGCCGTTTGCATTGCTCGATTCGTGAGCAAGTTGGCGCCCATGCTGTCCACCTCCCTGCCCCCGGCAACCGGTCGGCACGCCCCCACGACCGCGGCAGTGAATCCAACGAGCAAGTCAGGAGCAGCTTACGGTCGTGCAACGTCGTCTGCCGCCAAGCCCACTGCCTCATGGTCTGGGGGTGGGATGAAGCCAACTGGGGGGGGAGACGAGGCATCCGCTGGTGGCGGTGGGGATACCAACGTTGGGGACAGTCCGATGTTCACGGCGTCTGGCGTCATCGATTTGATCAGCTCGTTGTGTTTACGCCGAGGTGGGTCGAAAACGGGTACCAACGCCGGCAATGACGGATCGGCAAATGGCCCTATTTACTCAAAGGGCGCCGGCAACAATTCCGCAAGTGTGTCCGCAAAACTCGCGTCGCTCCGAGGAGAGGCGGCGCTGCTTCTCGGGCTGCCCGCCGGATTCGATTTAGAGAACGTTGATGACTATGAGGACGAGGAGGAAGCCATGTTGGCGGACGACCCCGAATTACTGCGCTGGCGCTCCGCACAATTGCCGCCTCCACCGGCCCTTGCGCTCACGCTGCGCCTCCGGGGTTCTCCCGAGGATCTCATCGACGGCGTCCGCTGCCAGCTCGCGAACACCCTGTCCCTTTTCGGCCGCTTTGTCGAGGCGGTGCTCGCGCTGGTCGTGGAAAGCTGTCTCCGCTCGACGTTCATCAACCAACGCACGCTTCGACGACAACTCAAACTGCCAGAAGAAAAAATCGGGAGTTCGGAAGGGGGTCAAGGTGGTGGTGGTCCGGGCGCACCGACCGGCCAGCCGAAGGGACGGCCGTCCATCGCGGGGGGAGGTGGCGGAGCGACGTGGGAGGATGTCTTCGAGCTCTGCGACAGTTCGATGGAGAACGCCATTTCCACGTGGTCCAACGCGCTCCGGCATGTCGAGTCCGTCGCCACCGCCGTGTCCGCCGCGATTTGTCCTTCGTTGACCGGTGTTCCCAAGTGTCTCCGGGGAGGTAGCAGCAGCGTTGACACGTCAGGTGGTAGTGGTGGTGGAGGAGTCGTATCCCCCGCGGCCAGCCACAGTAGCGCCACGGTCGATACCCTGTTGTCCACCACATGGTCGCAAGTGCGACGCCGGTGTGCGTTGCTGTATGTCGACGCCCTCCGACGACTTGGCCAAATCAGAATATTGCACTTCGCTCCACATTCGCCATTCGACGATTGCTCTACGGCGACGGTTGGCTTGGTGAGTGCGGAGATGCTAACCCGGTCGCGTTCTGCGCTCGCGTACCCCGCGCAGGCACTGCCGTTGGTGGAAGGACTCCGGCTAATGACGCTGTGCCCCAGGCTCGCGCTCGGTGTCCCGTCCACACATGTGTCCGTGGCGCTGGCTGCCTTGCTGCTCCGCGCATTCGATGCCGCGGTACCCCATGCGTCAGCCCTTTCGGCACCGTCGTGGGCAACAGGCGGCACTACGGCGACTTCTGTTGGGTCGCAACTCACTCAAGGGCGCGGTACCGTGCCGTCCGTGGCTGCGACGACGACCTCGATCGCTCTGAACATGCGCCAACAGCTCGATCCGTTGGTATCCATGTCAATGTCGATGCTGCTCACGATGATTGACTGCCTCAGGGAACGAGCCGTCCGGTGCAGCGAAGCGCATCGCGGCACGTTGCCGTACGATCTGGTTCACCTGTTGGTGTTTCAGGCTTGCGGTGGGGCACAAACGCATGCCGCGACAGCGGCGAGGGGAGGGACCGAGGACGGCGATGAGGAAGGACTGTACGAGCCCGCCACGCTCACACGACGGCTGCAACAGAGTGCCGCTGTGAGGCTCGCCGGCAACGTGCTGCAGCGTTTCGACGCGGCCCTTGGCACATTAGACGCCAATAGTGTTTGCGATGTGCCCTCCGTCCTCGTGAGTTGCATGGCAGACATCCGGGTGTTGTCGGACACGGTACTGTCTATGCTCGACGCGAAGCTCACCGCTTTCGGGCTCACCATGGTCACCGGCTCCGTCAGTGGCATTGAGGCCCGAAACGTTCTGGAAGGAGAACGGCAGCGCTTCAAAGATGTCTTCTGCCGGGAGGTGAAGGACGTCGCGGCCCTCGCCATGCACTCCATCGTGCAGCGCCTCCTCCAGCACTATCGCAGCATGGTAACGGCCATCATCGACGACTTCGGCTTCCGCCGACCCGGATTCGACTGGCAGTGCTGTCTGTTTCCAAAAGCGGTCAGGCCCTACGTGCAGCAGCTGTTGCTCGTGGTCGCCGAAGCGCAGGGTCGCCTGGCGCATATCCACTCGCAAGAGTGGATTCGTACGCTGACTAACGAACTGTTTCGCCACGTTGCGGCTGCGTTTTGTGCGTCGCTTGCGACCAGACTTGACATCACTAACGGATCCGAACACTTCCGTGTGAACGGGTGCTTCTTGCTCGCCCTCGAAGCTAGGGCCATTGAAGCCGCGGCCGAGCGCAGCGGCTGTGACTCGTCCATTGTGCGGGACTCCTTCGCCGACTACGTGTTCCCGTCCCTCAAAACGTCGTGCACGACCGCAGCCAACTTGAAAGAGTTCTCGTCGGATCTGAGCGGCGCGACTGGCCGCGCGCTGCCAACTGTCAGTTTGAAGGGTGGCGCTGGTCGAATTGGCGATTGGTTCTCTGGCAAAGCAGGAGCCACCAAGCGGCTCACGGAAGGTGAGTTTCAGCGCAATCTGGATAAGTTGCTTGCCGAGTTCATGCTGCAAAACTCCCAACTCCTGGAAGCCTTGTCGGCCACGGCGTCGGCATCTGCCGGCGGTTCTGGCGGCATGGCGACGGGAAGTCGCACCCTCGCGTTCGGCAAGGATCTCCTCGCCGGCTCGTCATCGTCGTCGTCGTCCTTTTCTCCCGACGATTTCCTGGGCAAATCCTCCACTGCGGCCATGGGTCGTTTTCGTGATGCCGCGGTGGTACCGTCGGCCGCCGACGCGTTGCTTAGCATTCAGCAACGCTTTTTGCCACCGCAGCTGCGTGTGCAACGGCCACCGCCAGGAACAGCCCCAGCCGCGACGCCTGGTGGTGCCGACACGCAGCAGCAGAGCACGACGACGGCGGCGAAGCCACTGGGAGCAGCGTTCACCGCGCCGCATCATCATACACGTGGCAGCGCGGTGGCAGGCCCATCGGCGGCAATGTCCCGTTTCATTCGCACGAACGCGCCCCCACCACCCTCCGCCACGACGACGACGACGACGACGACGACGGGCGCCAGTAACAGCCGAACGGCGGCAACAGCGGCGTCAGGTGGTGTCGCCGCACGAGTCGCCTCCAAGGCAGGCGCTCGAAAACCGTAGTCATTTCTCCGCGCTAACACCTTCTTGCTCTTCTTTGCCGAACCGTATTTTTTCCGCCCCTTTTTGCCGTGTCAAATACCGGTATTGAAAAGGCATTGAGTTGCGTTATGTAAATACCAAAGCCAAAATGAACGAACGAAACGGTGGACGGGGAGTTTCCGCCACCCACCCCGCAGTGCACACGCGCACCTCCTCTACTATTGTTATCATCGGCGTGTGTGGTGGCATTCATATGCCCTGCCGAGTCGCGACCGCCTACGCGCTGTCCGTTCTGTCCTTCGCCCTCATCTTGGGCATTGGCGCGGCCTTGGCGCAGACGTCGCCCCCATCGCCTCTCATCGTCCGCGGGCAGCGAATTTCGACACAGCCGTTTGGCGTCGATCTCTATTTGCATCCTACGGTTCTGATTGAGAATTGTATTTTTGAGTCCGCATCGGCGACTGCCTCCCACACTCCGGCCTCGACTGCTTGGATTGAGTTTCACGCCAACGCGTGGCTCTCGTTGAAAAAGTTGAGCGCCACGAAGGATGAAGTCATTCTTCCGTGGTCCGTCAACATCACCGTCCGTGGGGTATCCTTCTTGACCCCGGGAAGCATCCGAGTGAATGTATTTTTCGGAGCCTCCCGGAAAGACGTGGACACCTTCGTCACCACGGAGGCGCCGTCGCTGGCGCCGTGGTCCTACTTGACTCTGATGGCAAACTACTTTGTGGTCACCGACTCCTTTTTCAGCAATGGCGGCGTCGTCCTTAGCCCCAAGGTGCAGCCGAAGGATCTTTGCTATGCGAACACCACCATCGTGGTCGCTCGCAACGATTTTTTCATCACCGACGCTCAGGATGCGGGTTTCGGTGGCGCCAAGTTTACTCAAATTTTTCACACGTCTTTTCCGAGCAGCGTCGTCGATACCCCAGTGATCAACGCCCTGGGAGATGTTGCCCCGTTGTCGCTCGCGACGTGTCTCGACGGCGGAGGGGGAGCATCCGCGTACCAGGCTCTTCACAAAACACTTCGGAGGACGGCGCTGGCCTTGACGTCCACGTTGTGGGCAGCCGCGGCCATCGGTGCCTCCAGTGACCCCCCCTTCATGCCGGCGGAACGGTCACCCGCGGGCTGGCCCGAGGACAAGGCATGGCTAGCCGCACACGTCCCAGAAACGGTCACCGCTGTGGAAGATGATATCGCGTTGCAGACCGCTGGCACGGCGGATTGGCTCCATCCTTTTGACGCCCAGGGCGAAGTACGCCAGGCGGGGGTGATGGTACCGGGAAGAGGCGGCGGCTGGGATCTCCGTCGAAACTTGACGGCCTGGCTCATGTCACAGGACGTCGCGCACAGCTATGCGGGGTTCGTGAACCTCTACCACGCGAGCATGCGGCAGTTCTTCTCCGATGGTAACTGGACCGCGTGGCAGCGCCGACTCCGCGTCATCGTCGACGCGCGGCTGACCACTGAGCGCGAAGAGTCGTCCCGAATCTCACAATGGGCACAGTTGCTGAACTACGGCCTTCACGGCGTGAGTCTCGTGAACAACACCGTGTCGATGGTCGTTGCGGGGGGGACGGCGAATCAGCTCATCGGGTTACTTTTGTTGCGCGGGGAATTCGTCAACGGCTATGTGGCTGTCAACGCGCAGCACAACACGGTTCCGATCGCGGCAACGAAGATCTGTTCGCAGGATCTTGGCTTGATGGTCGGCCTGGGCCCTATCCGGCTCGCCGCCCCGGCTTGGATGGTGCGCACCGTCGTCAATTATGAAGTGACCGGCATTCGCGTCAATCGCACCACTCCCTCGGCGGGGGAAAAAGGTCCGACCTTTTCGGTGCCGGGAACTGGCGACGCGGCGTTTTCCGTTGGTTTGCAAAATACGACGCGGCGGCGGCAAAGTGTTTTGGGACAAGTCAGGGTGCTCTTCGCCCCACTTCCACTGTGGAATCGCGGACCTCTGTTCCTACCGGACGCCTCCGCGGATGCCACGGCACTCTTTCTGAACGAGACGACGCAAATGGCCACCGCAGTGGAAGGAAGTCGTTGGATCGTGTACGATAGTCCGTTTGCCGACATGGCCGCGGACGCTACCATGTTTTTTGCCGCCCGCAGCAGCAACCGTGCAGTCAACGATGCTAGCACCGTGACGGCCCGGCAGCTGCTGCGCCGCCTCCGCCGCTGGGGACGCGTCATCGCCGCGCATTTTGACGCAGCAGTACTCTTCGCGGCGGACAACGACGATCCTTATGACGCTGTGGTGGCGGACGATGGAACCACGACGACGCCCGCGACCGCCGAAAGCGCCTCTGCGTTCGCCGCGGCGAATGTAAAAAGAGATGCCGCTGATAGCCTCGCCGCGTCGCTTCGACGTGCGTCGTTTACGTCGCTGCACACGGCGACATCTCGCGAGGACCTCGACGATGGATTGGATCATCACCCTGACGACCCCACCGATGGCACGTCATCGACGCGTACGTTTGCGTTCGCCGGACTTGCCCGGCGTCGTCACCGGGGCCTTGGTGGACGCCCCGCGCCGGGAGTACCGACGCTGACGAGCCAAAGCGCCGCGCTCACGTTGGACGGTAACGTGGGATCGTTCTACGGCCCTGCAACCTGTGGAGACTACCGTTCCTGGAATACAATCACCTTTGCGCGCTTTGATGCGCTTGTCCGCATCGCCTACACCGCGGTTGGCTGGACGGACGCCGCGCGTGTGAGACGCTGGTGGGAAGCCACCACGATCGAGGCCGGTAATGTCACCCTTCAGGAGGAGAGGCGCCTGTCGGCGGCTGGTGGGCCGCTTCGAGTATCGGTGTTCGATCTTGCTCACGTCGACGCCCTCACTCTCGTCACGCGGCGCGACGATGTGGCCGAGAGAGTCCTCATCATGTCGTTGATGGCGACCGCGTACGACAATCCTGGGCTACTGCGACAGTGGAACTCGTTGGTTTTCTTGGCGCCGCAGCCGAGAGAAGCGCCGCAAGCGTCGATCAGCGCCATCGTCCGCGCGCTCAAGCTCCTCCCCCCGCTAGCGTTCCGCTCCTCGCCGCTTCAGCACGCCGCGTTCGTCAGCGTACAATGTAACGTCTTTTCGTTGTATCAGCCGCTCGGCGTCGTCCGCGGCGTGTACTTCAACAAATTACTCGAGATCGTCTTCGCATCGATGATTCACCCATTATTGGCGCGGCGCGTGTATCAATTGTTTGGCGGCGTGGCGGCGGACGACTCTGGCACCGCTGCGGCGAGCCAGGCGGTCGACGCGGCACGTTTGCCCACCAGTGCTCACTTTGCCAACGGTCGGCTCCTTCTTCCCGTGCATGCCATTCTGCCCAGTGATGGCACCGCCGCGTCACTCGCCTCCGCATTCCAACAGCACGGGTCCTGGAATCAAGCGGCATCGGCCACGTCGTTGCCGACCTTCAAGCAAGCTCGTGTCGCCACAAGTCCCGCGGAGGTACTCGCCTCTGTTTACGCGACCCTGACGGCGCCGAGCACCGTTCATCAGCAGCAGACGCTTCGATATTCGCACAACGTGTTCCGAACGCATGGCGGCAATGTCGTCGGTTTGTACGTCGCGACTGACTTTAAGCAAGTCCGAGGCGAACCCATCTGGCGCGGCGCCTTTGTCGATCCCGTCATGAAGAATCCATTCGATCAAGGGGCCTATTTTGCCAGCGTGCAACGTCCGACGGCCAACGCCACCGATCCCTTGTTTTCGCGCATGTGGGCGTCGTCGTCGACATCGACCGCATCCGCCGCGGCGTTTCAGACGGTGCGCCGAACGCAGCAGCTCAATCACTATCTGGCACACATCCTCACCGAGTCCGGGTTTGAATTACTCCCGAAAGTAGCAACCGACGACGTGTCACGTTGGCTGACACCGGGCTGGCTCATGCACGTCACGGATAACTCATTGGACGTACGTTCGCAGACGTCGTTGGCAGCGTTGGAGTTGACCGTGTTGCCGGCGCTATCCGCCGTGCGTCTTCACCACGTGGCGGTGAACGTGACGTGGGCGGATGGCCTCGAAGGTTGCCCCTCCACGGTGCATTGGTCCTTTTTGTCTGGTGGTGACTATGTGTTACCGCAATACGTCACGCAGCCATGGAATAATGTCTTCCTGTCGATGAACCATATTCGCTACGACGTGTGGCCGAGGTCCCTCGCGCCGCGTTGCGGAGACTACCGTTCCTGGATTGTGTTAAATCTCGTGTATTTGCAAGGGTTTCGTGCCACGCCGGGTGATTTTTGGCGCCGGGTGGTGCCTCGCGAGAGCAGTTCGGTCTACCTTCCCGGGGTCAACACCGTGGCCGGCGTGCTCGACGGACGTCTCGCGGCGGTTCCGCTTCCCCCGAACACCGCGACCGTGTTGGGCATCAGCGGCTTTGACTCGGCTCTGACGAGCGATCTGTGCGTTGGGAAGGCCCTTCACTCCGCGGTGATGTTTCCCTCGAGGGGCGGAAGGCTCCTCGATTTCGCCGCCGGCGTGGACGTGTGCCAACCGACGAGCGCGACGGACGCCTTCGCCGTGTTTGAGCCTGACGACACCCTGGAAGCATGGGAAATGAAGCCCCCGGCGCGAGACGACGCAAGTGCGGCCGCGGGAACCACGTCTGCTGTCATCACACTGACGGTGCCGCGCGTGACGAAACGACGGCTCCTGCCTCGCGTTGCCCTCGCCGACGTGGACATCTCGCAGCCTGCGCAATTCGTATCCCGACAGCTGCGGGGCCGGTTGTGGGTCGACGTGGCGGAAACCGATGGCCCGCACTTCTCATCGTTCGTGCGGACCTACATGCATCAACGCCGATCCACTGCGGAGCTGCGCGCTCTGCTCATCAACGCCTCGGCATATCAGGCCACAAGTGCCATACTTCCCATCGAGCAGTTGACCGGGCATCCACTGGAGGGGACGTTCACCTCGGCAGCGCCCGAGTTGCACGTCGTGGACTCACCGTACACACGCACGCAATATCCGATGGCGAACGCGAGCCAGTATGTGAAGGAGGGGGCATCGTGGCCCGGGGAGCTCTCCTCCGCGCGGCTTGACGGGGACGAGGACGATGAAGACGGGGCGTCGTTGAGGCAGACCATCGACCGCCTCAAGGAAGATGTTGGCACCGCCGCCGCCCGCCGCGGGGGTTCGTCGCCACCGCAACGACGCTCTGTCCCGTGGCGCCCTCAACGGCACAGCGGTCTGACCCGTGGCTATGGATCTCCCGTCACCTTGAGCACGGATGCGAATCGGGGAACCACCTTCCCCATGAGTTCGCAAGATTTCTACGCGGACGAGGTAGTGGCCGGAGTCGATCCCGTGACCCGGATAGAGGATCCCTTCTTCGCCCCGCAGGCGCCGATACGACAAGCAAGTCTCTTCGAGACCGACGTACCATCCAGCGATGTGGCGTTTATCCCAATGCTCCGCAATGCTCTCCTCGGAAGCGAAAAGCAGCCGCGGAGACTCCTTCATTTGTTAGCGTCCCTTGGACCCGTTCAACGCCTCGCTCACTTGTTTTCTAGGTCGAAGCGTCGTCAGTCCTGGATGAATGCGCCCATGGCGCTATCCGGCTTCCGGCTTGAAAACGCGCGAGTCGACGGGCTGCTTCATGGATGGGGTCCCATTCAGCTCATCAGCCTCAGAGACGTTAGCAACGTGTCGCTAATTCTTTCACGCATTCACCGATGCAATCTGCGTTCAGATATTTCCGTTGTCTTTATGCTCATCGCACAGGCACATAATGTGTTGATTCGCCTGCTCCGATCCAACGTCACGTTGGAATCGAAGTCAGACGCCGTGGTGTTCGAATTCCCGCAAACGCAGTATTCTACGAACCCGAGCGCCAACCTTGCCATGGAATTGTCGTCCTCACAAATTCGATTGTGGACGAATGTGGGCACTGGCTGTACGCTTTCCTACATTCGCGTCGTCAGCATGCGCGAGTGGTGCTTTGGATGTGGACTCGTCGTGCACAATTCTGGCGTCGAGGCGTTAACCAACACCCAATTTCAGTGCACGGACTATCGTAGCACGTTTTACGTGCAGCTTTTTTTCTTCGCGAAACCGCTTCGGTCTCCACTTTTCCTTTTTCTCGGTTCAACGATCCTGTTGCGAGGCGTTGGGGCAAGCAGCATTCTGGTCTTCGGTCAAAGTGATCTCTCTGACGGCGCCGCCAGCGTGATTCGGACGTGCGCCGACGCCACGTTGCCGGCGCAGGCGATCATGTTCGACCACCCGCTATTTACCCGAGCCAACAGTCCGTCACGGTTTACCACGGCAACGGCTTCGTCGCCTTTCAAGGTCATGAAGCACATTTTGCTAAGCCTTCCTGGCATCGATGCGGCGTTACTCTTTGATGCTGTCTACCGTGCGTTGTCGTGGAACGATCAGTCTGCTCCGATTTGGAACCTCACACACATCGACGCGGTGAGTAGAATTTGGTCGTTGATGTCAACGTCCATGGACGGAGCGAGTGAAGAAGCGTTGCGGGACGTCGCCACAGCCGCAGAGGGCGGCCCTCCCTCATCGTTGGAGACGGTCCTACGTCGATCGTCGATGTTCGTGCCCTGGCTGCTTCACTCGCCTTCCCCATCCGAATCATCGTCAGCAACACCGGCCGCCGCGGCGGCTAAAAGTCAACGACTGTTTGATTTTCTGCAGCGACGGATCGTCGTTCGCATGTTGCGTCTGAGTGCATGCTACGATGAGCGGTGTGTGCGGTCCGGCGATGTTGTCACCGCTCTCGACGATGCCCTCCAGCGAGAGGAGGAGGAGGAGGATTCACCTCCGGATTGCGTCAACGTCGTCCAACCGCCCCTGACCGCAGATGATAATGATCGTTCAATTGTCACGTTCTGCGTGACAAGTGAAGTGAGGCGCTTAGAGAGGCTCGTGGGCCGATGGTTCGTCGGGAATCTTACCCGCCACGTCCACTTTGCCACGCCGTCCTTCTACGTCGCTGCAGCCACGCCACCGGCCACCAGCAAAGCAACGACTGGTAGCAGTGCCTCGACGGCCGTGTTGACAAGCGCTTGGATTCTAACCGACGATGCCAGGAATTTTTATCCGTCATCCGCAGCGTATTGGAGCTCCGGCAGTGACGACCACGTGCCGCAGGAGCAAACGTCGTCGTTTTCTGGCTGTCCCGGAGATGCCGCCGCCCTGGCGCAGGACGATGATGTCGTTTCGTTGTCGCGCGGCACGCCCCTGGCAACCCTAAGTGATCCCGCCCCATTCAACTCGTTGAAATGGGCATCGATGTGGATCGAGCTCCTGGAGCGCGGATTGCGTCCTGTGGAACCGAAGCCGTTTGTGACGTCGCATGACGTGGATCGCGGCGTCATTGCGATCGTTTCGTCGTCCATGGATGTGTGGCAAGTCTCGACGGTGTACGGCGCACGCCTTTTTCAAGTCGCGGGGTCCGATTCAGACTCTTCTTGGCTCTTCACCCGCTTCGACGTTTATTTCGCTCACAGTCAGGTGCAACTGTTGACGGTCTCGGGCGCCGTCGTCGCCGTGGATTTGAGTCGCACCGTTCGGAACGTCGGCGTCACGATGCAGGAAACGGTTTTTCGGCTCGGAAACGAAGTGTCCTGCAACAGCGCTGCGTATCCCACAAATGTCTTCTCCGTGGCATATCGGCTTAGCAACTTCACGTTGAAGGTCGAAGATGTCGACATTGGCCATCCCAGCACCCGAGTGCTGACGCGGCCTGCGTATGTGATTTGCGGCGACTACCGCGTGCGCGAGCCGACCATATTGTTCGAGATTGGATGGCGTAACAACCCCACCACGTCCTTCGTCCAACTGCTACTCTTCCGCCGCGTCAGTGTTCACTTCCGCGTGTCGCTTTCACTGATATTCATGGCGCTAGGCGCCGTGCAGCAGGAGCGCCTGACCCCGGATGAAGGCGGTCCTATTTCTCCGTTCAACGTGGCGGGCGCGGCGGCAAGCAAGACAGCGGCACTTTGGAGAAAAATCGCGAGAGCGGCGGCATCGGATAGCACCCTCTCCTCGTTTGCGTTCGAGAGTGCATCGGCAAGCACCACCTTTGCGTCAAACAACCTCCATCCGATGCATCGTGCCGTCATCAGCGGGATGCGGGACCCGCCGATGATCGTCGTGGAGGACTCTGTGGTGTCCCTAGGAGGTATTGCGCTTTCGAATGTCTATTTTATTTACAGCGAGCAACTCACCGGTTTACCGCTGGGAGTCAGAGACTCCGACTTCACAGCCAAGCCAGGGACGGTGCTAGCATCTGGATGGCGGAGAGCCCCTTGGACTAATTTTTCGGATACTGTCAGCTCCTCACCGTCGTCGTCTTCCGCAACTGCCAACAATCCAGCTGCCCCTTCCCCGGACGGTTTCCTCCTGACCTCCATCGTGCACCCCATCATTGCCATCTACCAGACACGCGTATCCATGAGTCCGGCGACGGTGGCCGGTCTCATTTCTGTCACGACCTTCTTGGTGAACGGAGCCGTGATCCTCTCGGCCGTCGACGCGGTCGTCGTCACAACCGTGGACACCACTTGTGGAAACCGAGCCATGATGATCGACGTTCAAGGAAGCTCCGACAACGTAGGCCTACACCTGGTCGATTCCGTGCTGGTCGTCAAACACGGGCGCATTTGTCCAGGGGGCAACAGCTTTCTCTTTCACGCAGCCGTCGGGGTGCGGTTCACCAACGCGGCGGCCCGACTTCCGTGGCACATCGCCTTGCCGCGGCCGGGCTTCACCACGTTTCGGTCCACGATTCACGTGGAGGTCGACTCCTTTGGGTTCGGTGTGTTCGTCAGCTCCGAGGTCGTGTTCGACGACCTGGCGACGCTGGGAGATCGCGACTCGCAATTGTTCACTGGGCCACCGCAAGGCGCTGCGCCCACTGCGGCGCAGAAGTTATTCCGCGCGGCGCAGCAGACCACCGTCGAGCTGCTGGCGCACATGGAGGCCCTGTCGAATCCACTGTCCTCCGATTTCGTCGCCGCGTTGAGCAAAGCCGTATCCGCGGACGCCGCTCCATCCACTGCGAAGGCGACGGCCAACGTCGCTGACTTTCATGCGAGACGTAGCGCGATCCAAGCGTTCCTCGCGCACCGCGATGCGATGGACGGGACGTCGTGCCTCTCCCAGCTGCCACGATGGGCGGTGGCCGGTGGGCAACGATCACACTGGCGACTCTTGGCTCTCACAACGCGCACTGTCGATTCGTTCGCAGCCACGGCGACGGCCGTCACCTCAAAGCGACCGATCGTCAGCCGCCAACCGGACAACGACGACGACAACAGCAACGCAGCGGCGGCGGCTTCCATGACGGACTACTTGCGTGCGTCGTATGCCACGGCGAGCGTTGTTGAGAACGGAGGAGGCGTCGTCGATGACGACTCCAACGGTGTGGAGGAGTGCACTCGCTCGCTCGCCGACATCATCCTGCCACCCCCCGGGGCAGCCCCCGTGCCGGAATGGGTCCTGGCGGCGTGGATGGCGGAAGACGCCGCCGCCGGGATTGCGACGTCGCTCGCGCGCGTGGACATCCACGATGCCGGCGCGCAGCGGCATCTGTATCAAGCAACGCAGAGCAGCAGTAGGCGTTGTGGCGGGCGCGCGTCAGGTGGAGCCACCGCCGCCGTTTCGCCATGGCACGGTGACTCTTATTCCTTGCCGAATTTCGACCTGGCGAGTGTCGGTGGGGGGCTTGAATTGCTCTCGGCCACCACGCGACTAAGTTCGTCATCCGGTGTCAATACGTTTTCTGTCGACCGCCGCCGTGTGCCGAGTGCGTTTATCTCGCCAACGGCGTGGGTCGTGGAATCGGCGGATACGTCCAGCCGACGAATGGCTCTGTTGCGTGCTCTCGTTCGTCGTTCGTCCGAGTACCATTCCCACGTGCGGGCTCACGTCGCGAAGATGGGCACGGCCGCCTCGAATGGCACGCACATGGACGCCCCGTATGCGACGGCTGGGGTCGATCGCACCGTTTTCTCGACGGACAAGCTCATCCCGTCTTCACTCGACTACGATGGTGAAGCCGCTGCGGATGATTCACGACGTCGCCGAGACGGTCGTCGCCGGCGGCGCAGCCGAGTGGATGTCATCGATGGCTATGGCATCTTCTGGCTGGCATCGACGCTGCGCATCATATCCCAGACGACCCCCGATGCGGTTCTGTGTAATCCGTTTGAGAATGCCTTCGTGCGGTTTGACGGCGCGGTGTCCACACTCACCGCGACGCTGGAGGCGGTCGAGTGGTCCGCGATAGCCCCGAGACCGCCCCCGCAGAAGATCCTCGAGGTGGCAATGTTGCATCGCGCGGCGACGGTTATCGATCCGACCTGTGGACACCGATCGATCGACTGGTCGGGGCAAGGCGTGGGGGGGGCGGAGACCACCACCACCACCGCCGCCGCTGAAATCCTCCGCGATGCGCTCGCCGCGCTCGTCTTCTCTCAAAGTCGATTCTTCGCGTTCAATGACCCGTCCTCTGCTTTCATCGTGCCGCTGGACCTCGCCGCCGGGGCGGCGCCCATGGGCCCAGCCGCCATCGCTGCCTTCGGACTGCCACGGGGCATGGCGTACGAGTCACTCCTGCAAACGAGGCTTCGTTCCTGGGACTGGCTGACCACGGGCGCCTTGTTACGCAGTGCAGACGCCGTGTCGGATTTGAGCAGCATTCTCGGACTTTCCGGGGGTCCCGGAGCTGCCGATGTCGCCGCGGATTGGTCCCGGACCTTGGCAACCCTCTCTGCGGCGAGTCGTTTTCAGTCAGCTCTGTACAGCGCAAATTGGATGGTACCTTTGCGGCGACCGCGCGAGTATGTTCCCGGTGGGGGAGGAGCCGGCCTACGATGCGGCGCGCGCGGATGGAAGCTCGATGAGATGGATTTCATCGCCACCGACGACGAGTACGACGGCAACCCTCCGAAAAACAGCGCCAATACCGCCGCCGTGGATTCGACTAGCCTCGGCGTGCAGCTCACGTCGTCGACTTTCAATTTGGAGCTCCTGTGGCCTAGTTGGATGGCGCGTGGCACGCCCCTCACGGCCCTCGCAACGCTCGATGTCTGGGGACAGGGCACCGCGGGAGGCTGGCGGGTCACGCCGAGCACCCTCCCATTCCTGCCCAATGGCAGCTGGTCGGAAGAGATGAGCCGAGACAAGCCAGCGACCGGGAAGCAGCGGCGTAAGACGGGTCTCTCGCCCCTGACGGAGCTATCCAAGGCCAAGAAGAATCCCTCCACCACGACCACCACCGGGGGCAATGAGTGGAACGCCGAGGTGCTGCACACCTTGCGATCGGAAATGGACGGCCCCGATAGGCCAACGACGCCCCTACCCGACGACGTGGCCCGGCCAGTGTTGGGCACGGCCCTCCCTTCGCGCTCCCTCGCGAAAGTCGCCCCGCTGCATCTGTCCCTCTTCGATACCGCCCCATATGCGGCGTCGGTTGCCGCAGCCACGATCGCGGAGCCATGGCTTCTGCATGACATGGCGCACTTGCCCGCCGATACCATTCAGAAGCGGTTTCGAGACGCATTGTTCGAATCCAGACGGTATACTTCGTCGGAGGCGGTTCGTTTGGCGTGGAGGACGGTAATTCAGCTCGACGTGCGCGGTACGGCGCTGGGCGCGATGGGGGAGCAGCTGTCGTTCCTGTCGCGTCGCCCGGCACTGATTGCGGCCGTCCTTTCGTGGTGGCCCACCCCTGACGACGGCCACACGTCGCTACAAACCTTGTTGGACCGCACCGTCGATGGACTCCGAGCGTACAGCGACGCAGATCATCTGAATGACGCCATGTATGGCCTCGATGATGCGTCGTCGACATTGGCACCGGCGCGACGACCGCTTCCCGCAGCGCTTTCTCCCACGTTGCCGTTGCTCGTCATGAGCAACGTCAACCCCGGCGTCGCCGTTTTCAACGAACCCGTGCTCGCCGCGTCACTCACCATGGCGCGCGGTTCGGACGTGCTGCTGCCTCGGTTTTGGAGGCATGCGGCCGGTTCACGCTTGCTGACTGTCCCCGCTGCGCCGCTCGGGGGTTCCATGGCCGCGCCTGGGGGCGCCATCACCCGACACGCCACCACCTTGTCGTCCTACATCGCCCTGGTGCACGGCAGCGGGAAGTGCAATACCGCGCTTGGCGTCTGGGCACCGATATTCAGCATCAAGCGGCACCCGAGCTCGCTCGTCGCAACGTCTCCCGCAACGGCGACTCTGCTCTATGTAAGCAGTGCACGAGCGCTCGCCGATCCATTGGCGGCGTCGACGGCTGTCCCTACGCGCGGCGTCACCGAAGCGTTACCGGATACGCTCATCGGCCGCGCGCATATGGCGGTGGCCGTCGCTTCCCGAAGCAACCTCTTCGTCCTCAACGACGATGCCTTCGTTAGCGTGCTGGCGGCGCTCGTTGTCTTTGCATCCGACTGCGTCGCGTCCGGGTCGGATGGGGCCAGCGTCCGTGTGGTCCACGACAGTCATTTTGTGATGCGCAGCTCCGCCGAAACGGCCATGATCGGTGTTCGCGGCCAGTTTTCTAGCGTGGGCCATGACCCTGACCTAGGCGCGTTCATGAGTGCGTCGTGGCACGCCAAGAGGCACTTGACAGACGCGGTCGACGTTCGCACCTGGTTTCTCTCCCCTCGCTTCGCCGACGGTGGCGTACCAGGAAATCAAACCGCCGCGATCCTCGCGATGCTCCGAATCCCTACCTCATTTGCCGTCACGGTAGCCGCTCGCAGCTATGTAGGAATGTTTCACCTTCGACCCGCGTCGACGGATCTCTCCGCGGTTTCCTTGGTCTACGCGTGGGCCACGCAGCCCGGCACGGACAACCGCCGCGCCGTGATGGTCGACGCCCTCATCGGCTACCGATCCGCGGTGGCGGTGCATGGCGGCCGCTCGCGCGCATCCGCCGTCAGTGCACCCAAGATGAATGCCAACATGTCGCTGGTCGTCACCCACTTTTCCAGCTTATTAGTCGAGTCACAATCGCTGGAAGTCGCCGCGGTTTTCCTCGAGGTGGCGTCGGCGGCGCACGACGTGACCGTCCGTGGGGATTCGGTCGTTCGCGTGTTTCAAGGTCAGTCATGGCCGACGCTGCTCAACGCCGCATTTTGTCACGGAACGGTGACCTATCCGCGACTGGCCTCCCTCGTTTACAGCGCCGCGGATTGGCCTTCCGTGGTCGGCACGGGAACGCTGATGTATCTCGAGCGCGAAATTGCCTCTGCGCCTCCTCCTCGCGTTCCTGTCGGCCCGTCCACCAACGTTTCGAGTCTCTCAGTCGTCATGAC
>ERZ1292633.2013-Hain-H41-02um-R1-2013-length-21176-cov-9_pt1 | contig 21176 bp, 22 predicted proteins | sample MGYA00564406_ERZ1292633 | MGnify/ENA primary metagenome ERZ1292633 (study PRJEB36523, sample SAMEA6512639) | groundwater metagenome | collected 2019-01-08 | study: AquaDiva: Metagenomics assemblies of 32 groundwater samples
ATAATTTTCCATCTATTCCTAAATTTTCCATTGAGAAAATATAATTTTTATAATATTTATAATCGTTATAACGATTATGCAAATTTCAAAATTAACGCGACCACTAATGCGTAAATAGCAATGGCCTCGGCGAAAGCTAGGGCCAAAATCATTGTGGTTCTAATAGCTGATTCAGCCTCAGGATTTCGTCCTAGTGCTTCGACCGCCTTACTACCAATCATACCAATTCCAAGCGCCGGACCAATGGCACCGACGGCAATAGCAATTGCAACTGACAAAAGTTTCATGGCTTCTGTTGACATAAATTATTCACCTCCCTCAAGGTTATAATCTTTATAAATATTATAAGGATTATAATTATTATAACTTCTAATGGTGTTCCACGATAGCGTTACTTAAAAATACGGCGGTTAGCATTGAAAACACAAGCGCCTGGACAAAACCAACAAAAATCTCTAAAGCAATAAAAGGAAAAGAAGCCAAAACGGGAACCAAAAAGGCCACTATCGTCAATAACACTTCTCCGGCAAAAATATTTCCAAATAAACGAAAGGCAAAAGATAGAACTTTTGAAAACTCTGAAAGTATGTCTAAAATCCCAACAAAAAACATGATTGGATCGGAAAAATTAAAAAATTTATGGAGATATTTTTTAACTCCTAAATATTTAATTGAGAAATATTGGATGGAAAAAACAGAAATAATAGCTAAGGCTATCGTTGTGTTTAAATCAGCCGTATTGGCTCTTAAAAGCGGTACTAATATTTCTTCATGGCCTTCTTTAACTTTGATTAAAAGACTGCCGACTCCTGGCAACAATCCAAACCAGTTTTCCAAAAGAATATAAAAGAAAAAGGCAAAAAGTATAGGAAAAAATACAGTAGTTTTTTCTCCAAGAACGGAAAAAAACAGATCATAGATACTCTTAACGAAAAATTTAATTAAATAATAGAAATTTTCTTTTTTTTTGAGAGTTGATTGGTGTTTGAAATAGAGAGCGATGAAGATTGTTAGTAGGAAGACGATTGCCGATGCAATCATTGAGTTAGTGATAGAATACCCGAATAGATGAAAAATTATTTCGGCTTTAATGCTGATTTTTGGCATCTTATTTAGTCATTTTAAACAAATTGTAAATACTGCTTATCATTCCAAAAAAAATAAAAAAAACCGTAAAATATGGCTTAGAGTGAAACTTGTTGTCCAAAACTAAACCAACAATCACACCTATTAATATTGGAGTAACTAAACTATAACCAACATTAATATTTAAATATTGCGAAAAAAAATCTTTCTTAATCTTTGGTTTCTTATTAAATTCTCTAGCCGTTTTTTTTAAATTTCCTTGTTTATCAATTTCAAAGTAATTATTTATCATTGTATCAGGCGTGACATAATTCGTCAATGGTTAATTTCTAATTTTATATTATATATTATTTGTCATCCCCTTGAAGAAGGGGATCCAGTCTATAATTACATTTTTAAAACAAATAAGGTGATTTTAGTCTAGATTCCCGCCTGCGCGGGAATGACAAAACAATAAGGGATTCTCTTTATAAGGTCCGTCCTTATAAGGACGGACCTTAATTAATTTTGATTCACTTTCTCCAAATCAACTGCGTTTTCGAGGATGATTCCGATTCGGCCTTCGCGCTCGTTGACTTTTCCCTTAAGCATAATAATTTTATTAATGTTTAAGAAAGACTTCAGAATAGTATAACTTCGCGGAAAAACGACAACTTCAATCGTGCCGCTTTCATCAAATATTTGAAGAATTGCCATTTCTTCATTATTTTTCTTAGTTTTAACAATTTTTTTCCCACTGATAAGTCCAGCCAAAATTAAAGATTTATTAGCATCCTGTATGGTCACCTCACCAATTTTTTTAGTAGTTTTTTTTTCAATAATGGCTTTAAATTTTGCCATCGGATTTTTTCCGATTAAAAATCCAATTACTTCCCGCTCCATTGTAAATAAGACATCCTCTTCATATTCAGGAACAGTTTTAAAATTATCAGCTATCTTTTCTTCGGCCGATGTTGCAAAAAGATCATATTGACCTTTTTCGGATTTTATTTTTGCTCTTTGTACATCGGCTACAATAAGTGGAAAATTAAACATTAGGGTAGCTTTATTACCAAAATTAGAAAATCCTCCGGATTTAATAAGGCTTTCAACAGTTCTTTTATTAACTCGTCGGAGATCAACTCTGGATAAAAAGTCTTTTAACCCGTGAAAAGTTCCTTTTGCCCTTTCTTCCAATATAGAATCAATCGCAGCCGTACCGACATTTTTCAAAGCCGAGAGTCCAAAACGAATTTCCGGTCCTTCAATTGAAAAACTATAGATTGATTTATTAATATCCGGAGGCAAGACTTTTATTTCCATCCGTCGACATTCCTCAATGGCCTGGGACATTTTAATTTCTCGCTGTGGGCCAGCTACTCCATGAAGTTCCGCCGTTAAAAGAGCGGTCATGTATTCAACCGGATAATTAGCTTTAATGTAAGCAGTCCAATAAGCAATCAAACCATAGGAGGCTGAATGGGGTTTATTAAATCCATAAGCAGCAAATTTTTCCATGAAATTCCAAACTTTTTCAATCATGGAGGTTTTGTAGCCATTCTTTTCACAACCTTTGAAAAATTTGACTTTATCTTTTTTCATTAATTCTTTTTTCTTTTTCCCCATTGCCATTCGAAGATTGTCTGCTTCGCTCATTGTAAATCCAGCCAGTTTATTGGCAATTTCCATCACCTGTTCTTGGTAAACCAAGACTCCGTAAGTTTCTTCCAATACCGATTTAAGATCAGGATGAGGATATTTTATTTTTTTGGCATTGGTCTTTCCTTCTAAGAAGGCCGGAATAAGATCCATTGGTCCCGGCCGGTAAAGCGCCACCATAGCCGAAATATCTGATAATTTATTTGGTTTTAATTCTTTAGCCAAATGTTTCATTCCACCGGATTCAAGCTGAAAGACGCCAATAGTATCGCCTCTTGAAATTAATTCGTATGTTTTTTTATCATCGACCGGGACATGATGGATATCAATTTTGATTCCGGAATTCTTTTCCACATATTTTAAAGCTTCTTCGATAATTGTTAGGTTTCGAAGTCCCAAAAAATCAACTTTGAGAAGACCAACTGCCTTTTGATTTGACACGGCATTTAGATCAATACAGTACATATCATATTGGGTGATAATTTTTCCTTCTTTATTGTCTCTTTGAAGGGGAACATATTCGGATAAATTTTTATCAGAAATGACGACGCCGGCAGCATGGACGGAAGAGTGGCGCGGTAAACCTTCAAGCCGGCGGGCGACGTCCAAAATCTTTTTTGTTTCCGGTTCGGTTTGATATGCAAATTTTAATTGAGCTGATTCCTCCAGGGCTTGGGCAATCGTCATATTAAATCCCTGTTTTCCAAAAGGAATCATCTTTGCCAGTCGATCGCCCGTAGAATAGGACATACCAAGTGCTCTAGCAACATCACGAACAGAAAGCCTGGCTTCCATTTTTCCAAAGGTAATAATTTGGGCAACTTTATCTTCTCCGTATTTATTTGTGACATATTTCAAGACCTCGTCGCGCCTGATATCCGCAAAATCAATATCAATATCAGGAGGCGTGGGACGGTCCGGATTTAAAAATCGTTCAAACGGTAAATTGTGATCGATCGGATTAATGTCAGTAATCCCAAGAATATAGGCAACTAATGATCCGGCGACGGACCCTCTCCCCGGCCCAACGGCTATTCCCTGATTTTTAGCCCAGTTAACGAAATCCTGAACGATTAAAAAATAAGTTGAGTAACCTTTATTGTTAATGATATTTAATTCATACTGAACTCTTTTATTAACTAAATCCTGAGAATATGAAGCCACTCGTTTTTTTCTGTCCTCAACCAGTTGGTTCAAATACTGTGCCACAGGTATATTTTTAGGAGTTTCAAATTTAGGTAAAATCCATTTACCATTGGGAATTTCGACATTACATTTTTCGACAATCCTAACCGTATTTTCAATAGCTTCGGGCAAATCGATAAAACTACCCTTCATTTCGGCGGTTGACTTAAAATAATAGTCGGGAACATTGATCATCGACATCGGGCGATTTTTTTCAACCATGGTTCTTTGAGTTTGGATGCAGAGAAGAACTTCCTGAGCGTAAGCGTCCTCTTTTTCCAAATAATGGACATCGTTGGTAGCAACTAATGGGACGCCAAACTTTCTTGAAAGTCTAATTAATTCTTTATTAACCCGATCGAGTTCTTCTATTCCGTGATGTCTTTGAATTTCTAAATAAAAATCATCTTTAAAAATATCTAAGTATTTTTGTAAAATTATTTCTGCTTGCTTTGTTTGGTTTTCTAAAATTAGTGCTGGGATTTCTCCGTTTAAACAGGCTGATAAAGCAATGATTCCCTCGTGATATTTTTCCAAAACCTCAAAATCGATACGGGGTTTGTAATAAAATCCTTCAAGAAAGGCATTGGTGACAATTTTCAGAAGATTTTGATAGCCGGTTAAATTTTTGGCAAGTAAAACAAGATGATATTGGTCTCGGTCAACGCCGGCTTTTTTATCCAAACGAGAATTTTTTGCTTTATAAGTTTCAACCCCAATAATTGGTTTAATCCCCTTTTCTTGAGCTTTGACAAAAAATTTAAAAGCGCCATACAAGGCTCCGTGATCAGTGATCGCGACCGCCGGCATTTTTTCGGCAATTGCCTTGTCAATAAGATCATCAATCCGGCACATGCCGTCGAGAAGAGAGTAACCGGTGTGGACGTGTAAATGTACAAAAGACATAAGGTTATAAACAGTTAAACGGTTAAAACTTAAAAGTGACTTGTCATCCCCGTGAAGACGGGGATCCAGACTATTAATACATTTTAAAATGTGATTTTAGCTTGGATTCCCGCCTACGCGGGAATGACACAATTATTAGATATTATAATTTATTAATTACCCAACTTCTGGCCTTTTCTTCCCACTGATTATCTATCTTTTTTAAGGGTCGATTACGCTCGGCCCCTATGTTACGATATTTCCGTTCCAATGCTTTTTCAATTAAATAATCGGCGATCTCGGGATTTTTTGGAAGGATCGGACCGTGTAAATAAGTGCCGAAACTATTTTTATAAAAAATTCCTTCGGTTTTATCCTCTCCATTATTTCCGTAACCGTAAACAACAGTTGCGAAAGCTAATTTTTTATCAGCTAAATATGTTCTACCTCCGTGATTCTCAAATCCAACCAACTTAATTTCCGGAAAAAGCTTTGATTCAATGACAATGTTACCAATACAACGGGGAACGTTCAATCCAGGACTTTCGGTGTATAAATCAAACACACCTAAACCATCAATCATGGTTCCATCGGCGGTTTTATAATATTTTCCCAAAAACTGATAGGCGCCACAGACATATAATCCCGGGACTCCGTCGTTAATTGCTTTTTTCAAAAACGACCCTTTATTTTTTAGGTCCAAGTTAACAATTTCTTGTTGTTTATCTTGTGCTCCGCCCATAAAGAGTATATCCATTGTTAAAATCAAATCCGCTGGTTCGTTGACAGAAATTTTATTCACAATCGATTTAATCCCCATTTTTTCCAAGCGGTAGCTCAGAGCGATGATGTTTCCTCGGTCGCCGTATGTGTTCATTAGATCAGGATAAAGCCAGCCAATATTTATTGTCATAATAATTTTCTACCTAATAATATTTTCCTCACCTCCAACATGGCCGAATAGGTTGGTAAGATAAATATTCTTTCACCAACTTTTATTTCTTCAACAATTTTTTCGATTGCATCATTTAATTTTTCATAGACGTTAATAGTATTTTTATAACCTTCGTATTTCAGTCTTAAATTTAGATCATAAACACGATCACCGGAAACATAGACATTATTTGCAACATCAAAAATTGGTTGGAAATCAACGTCCCAGATCCAGGAAACATCTAGTCCATCGGGAATTCTGTTGTTAAGAATAATCAAAAAATTAGATTTCTTGTTCTTTGTCATTTCAGAAACTGTTTGAATTGACTGATTAAAACCGGCCGGATTTTTGGAAAGAAGAATAAATATTTTTCGTTTTTTATAAATAAACTCTTCCTGGCGGCCAAAAGCTGGAGAAAATTCGGAAAGCCATTTGTTCTGGATTCCCGCCTCCGCGGGAATGACATTGAGTGATTCCAGAAGTAATAAAATCGCATTTGTATTATATACATTATATAGCCCGCTCATTGGATAGTTAATTTTTATATTTGAAAAATCAGAGACCAATTTTCCAAATCTCTTAAAATCGCACTTCGAGCAATAGAAATCACCCAGATGGGCGTAAGAAAGTCGATGATATTTCAACATTGATAAACAGACAGGACAGTAAATTGAATCAACATCGTTGGGAATATCTTTTAGTTTCATTAATTTTTTTTCAATTCCAAAATACTGAACTTTTTGGGATAATTTGGTACCGATGTAATAAAGTTGCGGATCGTCGCCATTTACAAAAACTTCCGTTTTGTAGGATAAAGTTTTTAAAGACTCCAGCCACCTCAAAACAATAGTATTAACTTCTCCATAACGATCAAGTTGATCCCGGAATAGATTCAAAATTAAGACTTTATCGGGGGAAATTTTATTTAAAAGCAGAGGTAGGTTTAATTCATCGCTTTCAAAAATTGCAAAATCAAATTTTAATTTGGAAAAGATAGAGCTGTTTTTAATAATTGATGATGCTACGCCGTTTAATAAATTAGCCCCCTCGTTATTAGTAAAAACTTTTTTTCCGGATTTTTCCAAAAGAAATTTTAATAGTGCGGTTGAAGTGGTTTTTCCATTAGTCCCGGCAATAACAATAATTTTTAGATTTTTATTTTCATCAATAACGTTCTCAATAAATTTATAATTAAGAATTAATGCAATATGCCCCGGCCAAGTAGAACCAGAACCAAGGTTAAAAAGTTGGCTTATTTTTATTATTAGCTTACCTAAAATAATAAGAAATATATTCATGTTTTGGTTTTGTCATCCCCTTGAAGAAGGGGATCCAGTCGATAATTACATTATAAAACAATTAAAGTAATTTTAGCTTGGATTCCCGCCTTCGCGGGAATGACAAGACATTACATACTTTTTAGTATCTTTATACGTTCATCGATCGGTGGATGAGTTGAAAACAAGTTCACAAACCATGAGGAGTTTTTTTTCTTAAATGGGTTGTCAATAAAAAGGTGGGCGGTGGAAGAAGTGGCTTTATGCAACGGTTGAGAATTATTTTTAAGTTTTTCAAGCGCGCGAGCCAAACCTTCGGGATAACGGGTCAATAAAACTCCTGATGCATCAGCCAGATATTCCCGCCTTCTGGAAATTGCCAATTGGATTATCGTAGCAATAATCGGAGTTAAAATTAGAGCGACGATAAATAAAACGATAAAAATCGGGTTACGATTACTTCTATTATTATCATCCGACCCTCGACCCCACCACATACTTCTTATAACCCAGTCGGAAATAATCGCCAAAGTTCCAACCAGTACCGCCACAATTGAGGCAAGTAAAATATCAAAATTTTTGACGTGGGAGAGTTCATGAGCAATAACGCCTTCCAGTTCTGTCCGATCCATAATTTGCAGAAGTCCTGTTGTAACACAGACCACGGCGTGTTTTGGATCGCGTCCTGTGGCAAAGGCATTAGGTGACGGATCGTTAATAACGTACAGTTTAGGCATTGGTAGTCCAGCCGCTAAACTCAAATTTTCCGTGACGGTATAAAAATTAAAGAATTGTTTTTTATTGGCAGGTTGGGCTCTTGTTGTCATCAGTACTAACTTATCACCGTAGAAGTAACTTCCGACTGATGAGGCTAGAGAAATAAAAAAACCTAAGAAAAAATAGCCCCAAGGAGAATCAAAATATTTTCCCAACAAAAAAAAGAACGAAGAAAAAATCAGGATAAAGAAAAACATAATCAGGAATGTCTTGATTTTATTTTCGGAAATTTGAGAATAAACGGTCATTTTTTTAGTCAAATTTTACTTTGACACTTTTCTTCGCTTCTTCTTCAGCTTCAAAGAATTCTAAGGCTTTAAATGCAAAAGCATTGGCAATCAGATTAGAGGGAAACATCTGGACTTTAGTATTAAAGTCAAGAACGTTTGCATTATAAAATTGACGGGAATAAGCGACCTTATCCTCGGTATCTTCCAGTTGTCTTTGCAAATCTTGGAAATTCGTATTAGCCTTTAAATCAGGATAAGCTTCGGCAACGGCAAATAAAGACTTTAAAGCGCCTGTTAACATATTGTCTGCTTCGGCTTTTTGCTGAAGGGATTGGGCTCCCATTAAAGCAGTTCGGGCTTTAGTGACTTCGGTGAAAACACTTTTTTCATGCTTTGCATAACCTTTGACTGTCTCAACGACGTTAGGAATCAAGTCCGCTCGTCTTTTGAGTTGAACGTCAATGCCGGAAAGAGCTTCCTGAATTCGGGTTTTTAAGACAACAAAACCATTATACTGAGCAACCAGATAGACTATTAATATCCCAACTAAACCAAGTGCAATAAACATATTTATTATTAGTAATTAATAATAGAATAAGTATACCATTGATTTATATTATTTTTCTGTTATACTTTAACCAAGATTTTAAACCTGCTTGAATTTGACTACAGTTTCAATACTTTAGTACATTTCTTGAAATTTCGACAGTCATGAACATCTGATGTTATCTGGACTCGCTCGATTGGATCGCAACATAAATACTTACTGTTTTATGAATGTAGTCTACGAAGAAAAAATTTAGGCGGATTTAAAGGCTTATTTTTTAAATATATTTACCGTAAACTTTGTTTGCTAATGAACGCTTCAAAGCTTTTATGGAACTTGCTCTTAATCTATCTGAAGTTTTTCTTTCGTTCGATAAAGAAGCCGCATAAGCAATGTCAGCTAGTAAACCTAAAACAGTTCCATATGCTAAAAATAATCTCTAAGTTATTCTAAAATCTTTTGATTTTTGCTTATTATTTTCCATTTACCTATAAATTAATTTTTTACTTTTTACATAATATCATAAATATTATTTATTTTTTGATAAAATATAAATGTTTGCGCTCATAGTTCATCGGTTAGAATAGTTCCCTGTCACGGAACAGAGGGGAGTTCGATTCTCCCTGGGCGCGCAACGTAATAAAATTTCGAAAAATCTAAATTTTAAACGTTGCTGGGACGTTTCCCGCTATGCGGAAAGACAATCGACAAATTGCTTAAAATATATTCTAATTATTTGGAGGCTTTAGCGGAGTTTGATTCTCTCTGACTTATATGTGCTGCGTATTTTGCCCCATAGACTGCTCTTGGTCCAAGTTTTCTTCTGAAGGGAGTAAACCTTTCATGTTCACAGTCTCCAGTTTTAGTATTAAAATTACAAATTCCACCAAAAGCTATACAATACCATTGAGTTATTAAATCGCCCCCGTTCACCCTTTTTGTTTCAGCAACTTCATCAACGCAAGCTCCACTATGATAAATATTTCCTCCATTTACGCCAGTAACAGGATGAGTGCTATAAGTTGGAAGTTCCAACATTCATAAATCATAACAAAAATAAATATGATATTTCTAATCTTTAACATATCATTGTAAAAATCATCTTCATTTTATATAATTCGGACGTATGATACGCGCTTATAAGAAAAAACCAATAAAACTTAAAAACATAGATTATCAAAAACTTTTAGTATTTACTGTTAAAGAAAAATATTTTAGTTTGATTTTGGGGTTAGCGGCTGCCTTTATAATATCTTCATTAACATACAAAATTTTTCTGAAAAATATTCGAATTAACTTGGCCTTTAAGATTCCAAACTTTAAATTTGGATCAAAACAGATAAAGAATAAGGCAATTATCCAAAAACCGCTAAAAACTTATGTTATTGCCGAAGGTGACGACCTTTGGAATATTGCCGAGAAGTTTTACGGATCAGGGTTCAATGCGTACGATATCTCAGTAGCGAACAAAATTCCAGACTCATCAAATTTGGAGGTTGGAATAAAATTAGTTATTCCACAAGTTACCCCTCGTCAATCGACGGTAGGAGAAATTTCTGCAATATCAAGTGGTCAGGTGACCTATGTTGAGAATAAATATATTGTCCAGCCCGGAGACTCACTCTCAATAATTGCTCAAAAAGTTTATGGTGATTTGTATTCTTGGATTCCAATAATGAATGCCAATAATTTATCTTTCCCCGACCAATTAGAAGCAGGGATGATTTTGATTATCCCCCGCTAAATATATCAGTTATAATATTCCTAAACAAATATCAGCGGTAGTAGTTCAATGGTAGAATGCTTCCTTCCCAAGGAAGAGGTTGAGGGTTCGAGACCCTTCTACCGCTCACAAGCCAGCGGTTTTAAAATTTTAACAACTGTTTCCATCTTTAAAGCACTTCATGCATAAACCTCCTTCACTGCAAGAATAGTTTGGTAGCTGGCGGTAAAGTTTTATGTTTATAAAGTTTTTTATACTGTTTGCATAAAATAAGATAATCAAAATAATTGCCAGTAATATTCCTGAAATAAATAACTTTATCTTCATATATATCCTTGAAATGAAAAATAAATAAGATACGTCGCGGCCCCCATCATCAAAAGGCCGCCTAATTTTTGGACACTGTTCATGTAGTTTGCCACTTTAGATTGGAATGTTTGATCAGTGATTATCAAACCAAACACAAAAAAAGGCGCCAAAAAACCGACGCCATAAAAAACTATCATTAATATTCCGTTTAAAATATTTTTTTGGGCAATAATAAAAGATAGTATCGAAGATAGTTGGGGACCAATGCATCCAAGCATGACACCTCCATGAAGGGTTCCGTCAACAAACGAATGAGAACTTTTCCTAATTTCCTTCAAATGTGGGTATTCAATTTTTATTGCGCCTATCATATTCAATCCCGATATTAAAGTAATCACACCAGCAAAAAAATAGAGATACCGGTTGAATGCGTTAGTAAAAATGAATCCGGTGATGGAAGCAATGATTCCAAGAGCGATCAAGACTGAAAACATGCCGAAAAAGAACAGTAAAACGTGTATAAATGATTCTTTAACTTTGCTAAGAATTGTTGGTATCATCACAAACGTGCATGGCCCGATTATCGATAAAATACCTAAAATAAATGCGTATAAATAATTCACTTTATTAATTATTGAAAATTAAGTATTACCTTTTGACCTTTGGGATTTTTTTCATTGGCAGGTTTAGGGTCTTCATTTTTTAGACAGTAACCGGTAACATCGCAAATTATTTTGGCCAAATTTTCTTTGGAGATGTACCCGTCAACCGTATATTCTTTCGAATCTTTTTTTGTGGAAAATGCGAATCCGGGGGTAAGGCTTAATTTATATTTTTGCATGACGTCATCACAATCTTCCCGATTATACTTTTCCAATTTGAAAGCCTGTCCCTCTTTTTGTAAAAGCTCATCTATGTGCTGATCTTCCAATATGCACCAAAAACAAACCGGGGAGTAAAAATATTTTATCGTTAAGTTGGCATTAGGATTTCCCGCTTGCTCACTGGGACATTTTGAGTCTAATCTAATAATTTTTGGTAAAAACATACAAATTTCATAGTATTTGGCAAATTAACATCCGCCTACCTGCTGCGGGACATCTTTCAGGGCCGCCGGAAGAGTGGAATTTCCGTTATTGGCTGTTTGACTATCATTAGCACTGGCTGGTTTTTTTCCAACTAAATTAGCTAAGGTAACCGTTTGGATAACCGATACAAATACTAAAATTGACAGCGCTCCAACAATAATCATATTGATATTAAATTTTATAGTGACCTTATCATCTTTAATGTCATTAATCATAAAAAATCACCTCCTCGCTTTTTATTTGTTTAATATTATTAATTATTACCTAACGCCTGCATCATTATTTGTTCTGACCTGACAGTCGACAAATTTTCGCTCAACCAATCATCAACGGTTACCTTGGTAGGGTCGGTCCCTTTTGAATTCAAATATGTGGCGGCAATTGCATAATGTCTCGGCCACCAATATTTATACCAAAGCAGTACCTCCTGTTTTATTTTATTGTCATCCCAGCCAAGAGTGATCAAATATTTGATCAATCCCATAACCGCCTGGGCGTGAAGACAGTCCTTCGTATCAATTGGAGCGTTGCAACAAGGATGTGGTAATTTCCCAAGTTTTGCCAGTCTATTTTTTTGATCGTTTGTCAAAGTTGAGTCGGCTATTTCCTTTTCCATCTCAACCATTTGCTTTCCATTTGTGTCCACATATTTTTTCAGAGTGACATCTTCGTTCTTCCATTTATATGGTCTTATCTCATCTTTCTCCGTTGGAAGAATTAATGTTACCAAACTATCATTAGGAGTTTGTTCCGAAGAGATGGACAAACTTCCGTTGGAAAAAGCTAAGATGACCTGATTCATTAACAATTGTTTAATAACAGTAAAAATAATGGCAAAAATTATAAGATATTGGATTGTTTTAGCGCTAAAAATCATTGGTTAATTTTAATTGTTTATAGATTAAGATTTTATGAAGGAGTTTATACTCCGCAACCGCCGCCTTGAGCCGGGGGTTTTTCCTGAATCCCTTTATCAATAAGCCATTTTTTTACCGTTTGCGCCCCAAAGGCCGAAAAAACATCTTTACTTAAATATACTTTGGGGTCTATGTCTTTAAACTCTTTTCCGTCTTTATTTTTAAAATATAAGGCCGTGTCAAAGGCTGTACCTGGAAACCAGTAGGAGTTAATATATTTGGCCGCTTGAAACATCTCCGACTCGGTTGCCCCCTGGGCCGCCATCAGTTCAAAGACTCCAAGCAGGGCCATGCCGTGATTACAATCAGGAAAAGCGGTGGAATTTCCACAACACGGTCGATAGACGCCTGAGGCAACTTTGTTGACTAAATCCTCCTGTTCTTTTGTTAAAGGGACAATGGCTCTTTTTGAATAATATTCCATGGCGTCGCCACTTTTGGTCAAAGTGCTCCAACCGCCGGTTGAAGCAAAATTACCTACCTGGCCTTCACCATATTTGACCATATCTCCCTCTTCAAGAATCTTAGTTTTGTTGGCCAAACCAAATGCCCAAAAGAAATTCAAAAGGAAATAAGAGTTGTCAGGAGTGATTCTAATTTTTTTATTGGAACCTTTGGTTAAGATATCAAGCTGTTCCTTGGTCAACGGTTGACCAGATTTTTCATATGTTTGCTTGAATTTATCAAGATCAATGACACCCATCTCCAGCATCTGTGGCCCAATATCAATATATTTAGTTTTCATTTCGTATCCTTCAGGAGGATTAACCTGGGCAAAGATACCGGCCGATTGACCCTGTTTGATATCAGCGGTGGTTGGCATGATCTTCCTCTGTGTTTCTAAACGCCAAGTTTTTGGTAACCGAGGAAGAGTATAAACGATGGTAATAAATATTATTAGCAACAAAAAGGGTAAAAGTTGAGGTAAGGTTTCTTTATTAATTTTAAGATCTATTTGACCTCTCTCAAATGAAATAACTTTTTCCCTTGGTATTTTACATAATCCACTGGTAATTTTTGCGTATTCATAGATAGTATATATAAGAAGTAAAGCGGATAATAATTTGATTTCTAGGCCTCCAAACGGCAAGGCCGTCAAAGAGGCGGCAATTCCCAAAAGAGGTAAGAGAAAGGCACTACAGACAGAACAGCCGGTCGCGGCCGCCGAAAAAAGCAACGAGGCAAAAGTCTGCAAAAAAGAAGTCTTCGAAATTTTTTTCTTTTCTTTAATTACTTCAAAAAACATTGATACGGAGGCTCCGATTAAGACGGCGTTTACAATACTCAATACTATTTGGGACCAGCTATAAAAAGCCGTGTTTGACTGCCAGAAGGAATCCCAGGTTGTTTTTTGAATTAATAAAAAATAGTAAAGAAGAAGAACGTTTAAGGCTATAAAAACTGTCAAAGCCCAAGAATAAGTTCTATTGAAAGTATTTCTTAAACCGGTGCTTAAAATAAAAGTCTTTGGATGTTTCTTTTCATTTTGCTTCATAAAATACAAAAATAAATAATAGTAAAAAGTGTATCAGTCATATCACCGAAATACAATTTCAAAAATCAGCCAAGATACTGTTTCGGATCTTTATGATTTCAAAAAATAATTATAAAGCTTGGCAAAAAGATAACCAACCAGCCAGGCGGTCAAACTAGAACTAACTAGACCCAATATAAACGATGAGGTACTTAGATCAAAAGAGGCAATTTTTCCAATATCTATTCCATGAAACCATGATCGGGCAATATTTAAAAATAATTCAGGGAATAACGCCACTAAAAATCGACAGACTACATAGACTATAACAGTCGTAACTGCAACCGCATTAGCTGTCACCGTGGGATTATGTTTCATATATTATCACCTCCTTTTATAATAAATTTGATTATTAAATATTTTAATCCTTAATTAATTAAGATTTCATTAATATTTTTTTATAAATTATATGCTTTTATCAATAATTTCTCTAATAATTTTATCAATTTCTTTTGGTAAATCGCCAAGATCGACCTTTGGAAAAAATTGAGATAAAATAACCGGCCTCATACCGGAAATAAAAGTCTGTTTATCTTTGATATAAACATTTATCTTGCACGGTAAACATAATCCAATTTTAATGTCAGCTTGAAGAACTGTATAGGCGCTTTTGGCATTACAAATCTCAATAATCTTAAACGGTTCTATCTGAAAGTTTTTTTCTGATAGAGTAGCGGCAACGTCGTGAATATAAAGGACGCGAAAGCCAGCATTTTTTGTTTCTTCTTCGACAGATTTCACTGCTTCGTCAAATGATTTTTTTGTGGTCACTGTATAGTCAAAATTTTTCATATCGTTATTAGATCTTTCTCTGCCCGCTTTAATAGTACGGCATTGACAGCAACAATTATAGATGAAATTGACATTAATAGGGCGGAGAATTCCGGCCGTAATGTTATTCCAAACTTTGGATACAGAATCCCGGCGGCAACCGGTATCGCCAAAATATTATAAACACTCGCCCACACCAAATTTTCTTTCATTTTCCGGACGGTAGCTTTACTCAAACGGATCGCTCTTAAAATATCGACCGGATCTGATTTCATCAAAACCACATTGGCTGTTTCAATTGCCACATCTGTTCCTGCGCCTATTGCGATGCCAATATCCGATTGAGCCAAGGCCGGGGCATCGTTGACTCCGTCTCCGACCATAGCCACAAACTTTCCTTCTTCCTGGAGTTTTTTCACATATTTTTCTTTTTCTTCCGGAAGAACTTCGGCAAATATCCGCTCTATTCCCAGCTGTTTTCCGATCGCTTCAGCGGTTTTTTTGTTGTCACCGGTGATCATGGCCACCTCCAATCCCAGTTCTTTCATCTTTTCTATGGCTGTTTTAGCAGTCGGTTTTATTGGATCGGCGGCGGCAACAACTCCGGCGACTTTTTCTTCGACCCTTGTTTTAGCGGTCAACATTAGGATCGGAGTTTTTATTTTTTTATTGCGAAGTTGACGGCAGACTTCAATTCCTTCTATCTTTGGCAACATCAGGTCAAGAATGATCAGATCGTAGCTTTCTGATTCGGCTAAATACAAACCTTCTTCCCCGTCAAACGCCTGATCAACGGCGAATCCTTCTTCAATCAACCCCTTTTTCACAACATTAGACAGATGTTGTTCATCTTCTATGATAAGCATTGACTTATTATACATATTAAGTATTAAGATTTGATTAAGTTTTTATTAGTCATCTTCATAAAATCTTAATCACTGATTTAATAATATATCCATCAATGATGGATGACAATAAACTGGTTCTTCAAATTAAAACCGTTGTCCAATAAACCATGACTGGAAATTTTGTCTTTGGAGTTTCCTATCTAAAAACTTCCAAAATCGTGTTCTTGATATAGGAGTGTTTATTAAAGAAAGATATTGCAGACAATCATTAATTAAATCTTAATACCGTCTGTAGCATTATTAAAATATGAAAGAAAATAAATTTTCAAAGTTTTCCTTTGGCGTTTTCATTGCCGGAGTTGTTGTTGCTTTGTATGTTTTGATTAATTCACTTCTTCATACTTCAATTGGCTCAAAGATAATTAACAAGCCTTTACCGGCATCAAAGATGATGGGACCGAATGCTGATTTTTAGGGAAAAAGCAATCCCGAAGATGATAGAAAATACTACATAAAAACTAATCAAAAGCAAGTGATCTCCAATATTTTTATGTCCTTTTCTTTCGCAACACTTTCCGTAATATTGATGTAAAAAAAAGAATAAGCCTCCTAAGAGAAGTAGCGGAATAAGAAACGTTTTTCTATCTCCTTCCTGACTAACCAGAAGCAGATAACCGGAAGAGGCAAGAAAAATAATCAGGCCGCCACAACAAACAAGATGAAATAAAAAAAACGGCACTATTGACCCTATAAATTTTTTCATATTTTGCTTTTCTAAGGAAAAGCGAATTTGTAACAATTTTCATAGAAAGTATAAAAAATATACAATGAAGATTTTATGAAGATAAAAAAACTACACCATCGGCTCTGATCGTCAGTGCTCCAAGTTCCTCGGATAGTAAAGTGTCGCAATCTTAAAATATTTTGTCTATAATATTCTCATTACAGGTTTTTGATGTAATAAGTCACATTGCCGACGTAGCTCACCTGGCAGAGCGACTGTATCGTAAACAGTAGGTAGTCAGTTCGATTCTGACCGTCGGCTCATGGGAAGATTAGAGCGAGTACAAGAGAAAAAAATGAAAAACACGATCATTCTGTATGTCGTGATCCTTTTTATTGTTTTATATTTTATTTTTACTTTTGGTATAAAACTTTTATTAAATACTTCAAGCTTTATTTCCGGATTATTTCCACAACCGTCGGCCAAACCACTATTCAAAACCGAAGACAGTTTTAACTCGATTGATATTAGTTCAATTCCTCAAGCTACAAACAGTGCAAAAATTATTGTAATAGGCTCAATATTAAATTTTGATGTTTTAGATTTTTATCTAAACGCAAAAAAAGTAAAGGAAATAGAATTATCTTCAGATACTTTTAGTGAAGAAATCGGTGATTTGGAAAAAGGCGATAATGACGTATATATTAAAGCCAAATCAAAAGATAATAAAACAGAAAAAAACACGATTACTTATAAAGTTTTTTACAAAAATGATAGGCCAAAATTAGAAATCACAGAGCCATCGGATAACTCAACAACCAACAATCAGGAAATAAAAGTAAAAGGAAATACTGATAAAGAAACTTATATTCACATTAATGATTTGCCGGTTGTGGTTGATGCCAATGGCAGTTTTGAAACTTCAGTCCGCTTGAAAGACGGTGATAATCAGATTGTGGCAACGGCCCAAGATATAGCCGGTAATGTAGAAACAAAAACGATCAAAGTCACTTATCAGAAAGATTAATAAATAATAAGAACAAAATAAACGGGTGTAGAAGAACATTATCAAACAAAGAAATAATAGATAAAAAAATCAATAAAATTGGGGCTATTTTGTTTGATTTACTTAAACTCCATAAAGTCCAAATAAAACTTAGTAAACCTAGAATTCCGGAAGATACCAGAATTGTAAGAAAACTGGAACTGAAAGTGGCGCCGGAATGAATAGAATCACTATTTTTTATATAACGGATTCGATTATAGCCGTATCCAAGAACTGGCTTATTTTTCCAAAGATCAATCCCTTGCCGGTAATCTTCAGCACGTGAAGCAATTGAGTAAATTCTTTTTAAATTGACTCCTTCTCCTGAAGGCTTTGGAATAAAAAAAATTAAAGTTATAAAAAATAATAAAAATAATCCTATTTTAATAAATTGTTTTTGGCGGATAAATGAATAGATCAAAGTTAACGAAAGGCCAAGATAGATGGAACGAGAAAAACTTAGAGCGACTAATAACAAATAAATTATTTTTATTATTGGTTGATTGACGATCAGTAAAAAAATTCCAAAAATTGCCGCGGCGATTGAAGTATCAAAAAAAACTCCAAAGGTTCGATAAAGATGAGGATCCCATCCTTGATAAAATAAATTCCTTAGGTCAGGGTACAAGAAATATTGAACTAAAGTTGAGATTATAGTTAAAACTGCAACAACAAAAATTCCGTTTTTAATAACCTTCGAAAATTCTTTGTTTTTTTGTGTATGATATTGAAGATAAAAAAAGTAAATAAAATATAGATGCAAACGATATAAATATAATAAACCAACCAAGTTTTCAAACTGCGTAAATTTTGTTATGTTGACTAACAGTGAAACCAGTAAAATACCCAAGAAAATAAAAATTGGTAGAAATTTTCTCCAATTTTCTTTGATAGGTTTAAAACGGTATTTAAAAAAAAGAATAGACAAACTCAATGTCAAAATTACTTCATACAAATAAAAGTTTACTTGTTGATTAAAAAAGGAGACTCTTCCCAATTGGCCTAAAGAGAATAGTAAACAAGTAAGTAAAAATAAAATATTTATAATTTAATTTATGTAGTCATCCCCGTGAAAACGGGGATCCAGGAACGTCTGGATTCCCGCCTGCGCGGGAATGACAGAACTGGTAAAGTTTTGCTCTTACCAAAAAAGAATGAAAGCTCATCATGAAGGCGTAAGTAAAACCAGCCGGGCCATCCAAAAATCCTAAATTAAAAAAATAGTTATAAAGAAATTTACCAAAAGGAAAAAAAATAATTTCAAAAACATTAGTTCCTGTTCCCCTATTAAACAGTTCTTCAGCTCGGATACTCGAATAATTATTAATGTCATTAATAAATTCCTTCAATGTGGGATGAGGATAGTGATTTATGAAACCGTCAAGTTGACCAATATTTTTGGCGGTATAAAAAACTTCATGAACAGAGCCCATCCAAGTTCCGGAATTTTTCTTAACTAAACGGACAATTCCCTGTTCCCTCACTTTTTTCACCTCTCCAAATTTTAATTCCTTATTCCAAAAATAGTCCCGTCTTTTAATAAAATATGTATCAGTGTCATTCCCGCGGAGGCGGGAATCCAGACCTATGATTTCTTTCTTTAATTCTTTACTCACCTCTTCATCTGCATCAACAAACAAAACCCATTCATTATTTGCTTTACTCAATCCAAAATTTCTTTGTTGCGCAAAATCACCATTGAGTTTTCTTTGAATTACTTTATAAACTTTATGAACTTTAAGGACTTTATGAACTGTTTCAGCTGTTTTGTCAATCGAATAATCATCAATAACTATAATCTCATCACAAAAATCTAATGACCTCAAGCATCTTTCAATATTTTTCTCCTCGTTTTTTGTTAAAACTACGGCAGACAGTTTCATATAGTCAATATAATTTTACTAGATTTTTAACATAATTTTCCCAGTTAAAGTTTTTGTACAATTGGTTAATTGATTTGGGATTTGGTTTTATGATAATTTTCTTCATATTCTCAACAAATTCATCAAGATTGTTCGCAAAATTTACATAAGGTGTTAATTCTGGAATAATTGCTGATTTGAGTCCTATGACTGGGCAACCTTGGGATAAAGCTTCAAGAACAGGAAAGTTAAAGCTTTCGTAATGAGAAGCAGTTAATAACGCAGTTGCGTTTCTATAAAGAAGACGTAGTTTTTCTCGAGAAACGTTTTTTGTCAGGGTATAAAGTTTATAATCTTTATATTTTTTATCTTTTTTAAATTCGTTAAAAGCTTCCTTAATAAAATTAATGTTTTTGATCGGGTGATCCATGCCAACAAAGAGAAAATATTTTTTCTTGCCCGCTATAGCTTTAGCGAAGGCGGGTTTATCCAACATATCAGTCGGTATTCCGAATGGAAGCACAATTATCTTCTTATCAATTAATCGATTAATCGATACAAGCTCATCCTTAACTTTTTCTGATGAAACAACTATTTTGTCAGAATGTTTAATAATTTCTTTTAGTTGTCTATTCAAACGAACCACATCTTTCTTAGAATAATATTGCGGAAAAAAATGATACGAAAGACCGTGGCAGAAGCTAATAGTTTTTCCGGCAACATATAATGGTAGTGCTTGATTTAGGGCAAGAAAAACGTCACTCTTTTTTTTAATCTCTTCAATACTTATCCGTCCCTTCATCCAAAATAGTTTAGGTTTTAAATTTTCAAAAGTATAAATTTTATATTGATTTTTTTTATCACAAAGCTGGAGAGCTTTGATTAGATTTTCAGAAAAAATAAACGTCCCAAATCGCTGACTATTTTTTAGGTTTAATGCTCCTCCATCGACAGATATTTTCATAAAGGACTCTCTTTAAATAAGGTCCGTCCTCTTTTTAGGACGGACCTTAATACTACAAAAGTTAACAAAGTGTTTATAGCTTCTCCCAACAATGTAATATAAGCTGACGCAAAAAAGCTAAATTTTGGAATAAAAAATAAATTTAGGCCGATGTTAAAAATTAGTTGAAATAAAAAAATGTAAATAACAGTTTTTGCTTTTCCTAAAGCATAAATAGAGTTCAAAAAAACAGATGTCAACAAAATTAGTGGTAAAGCAAAAATAATAATTCGGAGTACTTGAATTGATTGAAAATAGGTATTTTTATAAACGAGTGGTAAAATAATTGGACCTAGAAAATAAAAACCTAATGCAACAAACATACCAATCGCAAAAACTAAAGTAACGTCCTTTTTAATTTTATTAATAAATATCTTCTTCTTTTTTTCTTTAGCTAATTTGGAAAACAACGGCATCGAGGAAACGTTATAGGCGGTAACGACAAACATCAGAGCGTCTAAAAATCGGTAACCGGCTGAGTAAATTCCGACGGCCTGTTTGCCTTTTATAAAATTTAGAATAAGAACATCGACTTTAGAATAAAATCCCGCCAACAAACTTATTAATAGAAAAACAAACGATTTTTTTATAATGATTGACCATTGCTTTAAATCAATTTTTAGAGACAAACTGCCAACTTCGCGTCTTACAAGAAAAAAGTTTACCAAAGAATAAAGGTTATAAAAGACAAAGGTAATTATAAAAACAGGCATTAATTTCTTGGTTATTAGAACTCCAGCAATTAATGAAATTACCAAACATATTTGAAAAATCATGGAAACAAGCGAGGCGA
>ERZ1292633.2014-Hain-H41-02um-R1-2014-length-21165-cov-8_pt1 | contig 21165 bp, 27 predicted proteins | sample MGYA00564406_ERZ1292633 | MGnify/ENA primary metagenome ERZ1292633 (study PRJEB36523, sample SAMEA6512639) | groundwater metagenome | collected 2019-01-08 | study: AquaDiva: Metagenomics assemblies of 32 groundwater samples
ACAATAGTGCAATCAGAAGTGACACATTCAGGTGCCAGTTTTGATACGCTGTCACCAAAAACAGCATTCTATATGGATAGTTTTGACGGTATTTTCAAGGACCGTCCCTAAAAATCGGAAGTTCCCGTAGCTCAATGGATAGAGCAGAGGTTTCCTAAACCTCCGATGTAGGTTCGATTCCTATCGGGGACGCAAAGGGTGGGATATTAACTATGCCATTATCTGAAGAGGAAAGAAGCCACATAGGCCAGGAAATTCAGAGTGAGTATGTTGCTGCGCTAAAGGAAGCACAGGTCTATGATATCGCCCTAAAATATCTTGGTTCTCTCGGTGCTATTGAGAATTGCTTGCATCATCCTGACGAGGAGGAAGCAAAACGTCTTGTGGGTGAGTGTATTATTATCGCCAGGAAGAAAAGTGTCTCAGATGACATCATTCGGACCGTGTTAACACTTTCACTTCAAGCATATCAAACGGGTTGTGATCAAGGGCTGTATGATTTGCATACATTTGATGAAAGCGAATTGCTTGGAGCATCTCACGATAGCGGGTAGATATTGGCAAAACGACATTTGAATGATTTTATGGATGGTTGCGAACGGTGGTTTGGAGCTCTTTTTTGTGGGAATGTAGGCAAAGGCATGTGTCCGTTTGCCGTCAACGAAGCACTCAACGAGGGAAATGTTGAAGATCGGGACAAATTCGTGGAGGTATTGCGCGGGAGGGATTATGATTTTGTTTTAAGAGTGTTTGTCATCCATTCTATCGACCGTCTGACCGATCCGGAGGTACTCCAACGAATTCCCACTAGCTATAGAGAGTGTATCGCGCGGGACGCGATTGCGGGTGCAGCATGGCAGGTGCTTTGTGAAATGAATGAGTCGACAGAGGAGGTTAATCTCGATGAATTGGCAAGAATTTCGTTTGAAAGGCCCTTTGAGGATGAAAAGTAGACTTACCGTAAATTCACCGTGTAGAGATTGGGTAGGGTGGAGGCGCCGGGATTGAGGTTTGTCAAAATCACGAGCCGGCTGCCGCTGGGCCAGGGGGCCAGAAACGAGCCGTCAAACGGCCCCGAGTAAAGCGTCGTCCAATTCGTTCGGTCGTACTCCATGACGTCGATTTTCCCATTCCCCGTGAGCAAAAGGTGGCGGGAGGTCGGAAACCAGGCCAGACCGTTTGGCGCGATGGAATATCCAATATCTCCCGCGAAGCGGGATCCCGCTTCGCGGGACAATAATCCAATAGAAGGCGGGCCGGGCCGGGAAGATTTGGGGGAAGGCGTCGGAGTAGGGAGCAGGCTTTTTACTTCTTTATCACTCAATAATAAATAATTTTTATCTTCTTTACTGTCGTACACATAGAGATTGCCGGGCGTTATGGTGCGGGTTTCTTCGGTCGGATTGGTGCCGATCATGGGCGGTACGATGACTTGGGGGATCGTGGCGGCGGCAGTTGCCTCGTAGAGGAGTTTGGATTCATCCGGGCTAAAGGAAATGATGCTGGTCGAACTGGTCGCTACGTCGATGAATGACGCTTTAAATGCGGCAAGTTTTTGAAGATTGCGTAAGTCCGTTTCCTTTTTCCAGTCGGCGAGCCGTGTGGCGAGGGTTAGCGGAGAGAGGGCTACGATGCGCGTCGTGTCGGCTAAGTCGTATGATGTGGCTATAGAACGGTCTGAAAGTATTATTTCCGTATCATTTGGGTTCCAGAGTAAAGTGACATTCGGGGTAAAGTTTCCTTCCGCTATGAATTTTGGGTCGCGATTCCTGCCCAACGGCCGGTCGGAAAGCTCGAGTGTATAAAGTCCTGGTTTTTTATTGCCGTCGCGGGTTGCGTCGGCCGGTACTACAAAGGCAATCTTACCGCCATCCGGAGAGAGCGTGGGTACGAGAAGACCGCTCGTGGTGATGGGTGAGAGACTGGGATTGGTCGGGAACAGATAGGCGTCTGCCCGGGTGACGACTTCCCCTTGAACGCGGACCTTTTTTTCCCATCCGATGTAGCCTTCTTTGATGATGCGCACCGTGTACCAGTCAGGGGAAATAGCAAAAGAGTTGTTGGTCGCGGTTTTGAGCTTGGTGTCGACTAAGACTTGCGCGCCGACGGGGTCACTGGTCGCGGAAATGATGCCGGTCGCGTTTATCTGGGTGGGTTTATTGACGTTGATTCGGTATCCGCGGCCATAGCCGATGAGTATAGCAGAAGCACTCAAAATAAGACTTACTGTTAACAATGGGATCAAAATTGATCTAGTTTTTTGCCATGTCATACCAGGTAGTGAAATTTCGACCTTTGCCTTTCGCTGGCGAAATCTCGATATCCTTTCTTTTCGATATCACTACAAAACAATACCAGGCAATCTTCCTTCAGGCAAAGATACAGCGTGTCGAAATTCTACTACCTGGCATAGGGGATATTAGACTCTAGTATACGCCAAAATATGCTAGAATGCGATGGCGAGATCAACACGTGATAGAAGGACATGATGAGCACGTGATGATTATTTTTCATGTGTTCATCACGTTTTTCCATCATGTGCTCATCTGATAAAGATTGTAAACCATGTTCACTAAACGAATTGGAATAGACTTGGGGACAGCGAACTCTTTAGTGTGGCTCGCGGGTGAAGGTGTGGTACTCAACGAGCCCACGGTGGTGGCCGTCACGGTGGATGATAACCGCGTCGTGGCGGTAGGCAATGAGGCCAAAGAGATGCTCGGACGGACTCCGGGCAATATCGTGGCGACCCGGCCCATGCGCGACGGGGTGATTGCCGATTACGTCATCACGGAGGCCATGCTTTCCTACTTTATCGATCGTACTGTGGGCAGGCACCGGCTGTTTAAGCCGGAAGTGATGATCTGTGTGCCCACGGGCGTCACCCAGGTCGAGCGTCGGGCGGTCCTGGACGCCACCTTGTCCGCCGGCGCAAAAGTAGCCTACCTTATCGAGGAGCCACTCGCCGCAGCAATAGGCGCCAAAATCCCCATAGCCCAGGCCTCCGGAAATATGATCGTGGACATCGGTGGCGGGAGCACGGAGGTGGCCGTCATTTCTTTAGGCGGCGTGGTCGTGCATAAGTCTGCGCGGGTCGCCGGTAACAAAATAGACGAGGCGATTACGAATTTTGTGAAGAAAAAGTTTAATCTGATTATCGGGGAACGGATGGCCGAGACGATTAAAGTGACGATCGGAGATGCGATGGGGGGAGAAAGAGAGGAAGAGGGGGAGAGAGGAAGAGGGGGAGAGAGAAAAAAAGAGAATACCCTTCCCGTCGTCCCATCGTCCAATCCTCTCATCTCCTCTATCGAAGTCCGTGGCCGGGATCTCTACTCGGGGTTGCCGCGCATGATTGAGCTGACGCGGGCAGAGGTCACCGAAGCGATCATGCCGGTCCTTCTCCAGATCGTGGCTGCGGTCAAATCGGCTCTCGAGGAAACGCCGCCGGAGCTAGCTGCGGACATTATCGATAAAGGGATTGTTATGGCGGGCGGGACCTCGACCTTGCGCAATATGGATAAGCTCATGACCCAGATGACGGGAGTGCCCTGCCACGTGGCCGAAGACGCGCTGCTTTGTGTCGTGCGCGGCACGGGGGTGGCCTTGGAAAACATAGAGCTGTATAAGAGGAGCATAAGTAGACGATAGAAAAGTACGGGAAGTATGAAAAGTACGGGAGGTACGGGAGGAAGACCTATAGAGGTATTATTTGGATAACATAGGGCTTGCGCGGGAATTATTACGGGCAAAAAGAAGATGCCTTATAGGAATCAGTCATCAGCTTTCAGTCGTCCGTCGTCAGTGGAAAATAGGTACGAAAAATTGTGTTCACTTTTTGTTTTTCTCTGATACATGACACCTGACACATGACACAAAATATCAAACTATGGGATTAAAATCAGAAAAAATACTCGGAATTTCGGTAACTACGAACTCGAGAGAAGAAATCCTAGAGTATTTGAAAAAGTATCTTAATTCCGATAGAAAAACCCATCCCTCGTCACGTATCTCTCATCACGACGCTTTAGTGATCGTCACGCCCAATCCCGAGCAGGTCGTTCTGGCGCAAGAGGATACACACTTTGCTCAATTATTAAATGAGGCTGATGTGGCGCTCCCGGATGGCATCGGACTCGTCGGGGCAATGCGGTTTCTCGATCAGCTATCAGCTATCAGCTATCAGCTATCAGCATTGAAACGCATACCGGGTGTCGAGTTTATGGAGGAGCTGGTAGCGTTGGCTGCCAAACGGGGCTATCCAATAGGTCTTATTGGCGGTCGGGTCGGAGTAGCAGTCGAGGCCCTGGAGTGCTTACAGCGAAAGTATCCGAGTTTGAACGGGTGGGGCCAGGAGCTGGGGGAGATCCAAATTGAATCTACAAATCTACAAATCTACAAATCTACAAATGAGAATAGAATGATGCAACAAGCCGGAGAAGTAATTACTAGCCAATATTTTTCTGAATTCGCAAGGAGGATTCAAGATAGTGGCACGCGTATCGTTTTCGTAGGGCTCGGCGCACCGAAGCAGGAGTACTTTATCGCGCGCTTGGCGCGCGAATGTCAAATGTCAAACGTCAAATGTCAAATGGTGCTGATGAGTGTCGGCGGCAGCTTTGACCTCATCGCCGGCCGCACGCGTCGAGCGCCCTTTTTTGTCCGGTCAATGGGTTTGGAGTGGCTCTGGCGGCTAGCCATACAACCTTGGCGGTTTCGTAGACAACTACGATTACTCCAATTTCTGTGGTTGGTGTGTATCCACGGGAGAGATTGAGCCCTGGCCTGCCCGCAATGCTACGCGTATAGCGTTGCAGGCGGGCGCTTTCGTCGTCAGTTTGCCCTCCTCAAATTCCTCTGGTTGGTGGTTTGCAGAAAATTAGCCTCAAAAGGTCTCACCTTTTGAGGCTGGGAAAAAACTAGCTTCGTAAGGCTCAGAATAGCTTCGCTTTCTGAGTAAACCCCTTGCGAAGCTAAGAAATTTCTTCGAAATCGCCTTCTATAATGGGAGGATCCGCATTAGCACTTATTTTTAAGAGTTCAGAGGTGATTTCGTCCGGATATTCCAATAAAATTCTTGCACATTCTCCTTCAATGCAGATGATTTGACCATAGAGAAACCAGAAGATTGCGCGTCCGAAGTGTGAGTCATGTGTCTGTATTCGTCTGTGTGATGGGGTAACGCCACGTGGATGATCCTGGCCGGAAGCAAACATTTCTGATGGGCCGATAACGCGACCTTCATGTACAACATATACTGGATTGTGTATGGGTCCTTGCCCCGCAATGGTAAAGACACATTTCTTATCCGGATCAAGTATGATTTGACGGAAAATCGTGGGAGGTTCCTTAGGATTGAGATAATCAACTCTTTCAGTTCTATGTTGCATAGTGGTAAGGATTTTCCTTCTATAAATACTTTTTGTCAAGTATGGACGGGATATTGAGTGAAGATGTACAGGAAGTGACAGGGCCCGGGCCCTGTCATATGTTGGCTGGCGGAGGCAACTTGCCCTCCTCAAATTTTTGTGGATGGTGGTTTGCAGAAAATTAGCCTCAAAAGGTCTCACCTTTTGAGGCTAGATTATTGGTTGGATGGTCGTTTGGGTTTACGCGGGATCGGAGCTTGGAGTGGTGGCAACCTCGGGTGATGCAAATAACGCAGTGATATCACATTGGCGAATAGCATTTTCTGCTTCTTCGATAGTACCCTCATTGGCAAGAAAACCTTTAACAAGTCCTTTTCGAAGCGCATCTTTTACTGGATTTACATATGACTTCGACATACTACGGCCAGCTTGGATATCGCTCAACACTTGAATACTAGTCATTTCACCGTTTGTATAGGTCGGGTCGAGGGATGATGGTAGATTTATCCATTTTATTGCCAACTTCTCTCCGAGATTACTGGGGTTTAACCATTCTGATATAGGCATGTTGTCCGCTATTCTCTCTCTCAACACGTTTTGTCAAGTATGGACGGGGAAAAGCAAAAGTTGGGTTTTACTCTTTGAAAAATCCGGCGTTTACGAGAAAATGAAAGCCGGGGATAAGCGCAGCGAGATTTGCAATTTTAGACAACAGGTTCAATGCTGAGGATAGAAATCGTTTGACCGGCGGATAATTTATATTTATTTGTTAAGTCTGCTGAAAGCAATAAGGAATCATCTTCAACGCGTGGGCCTAATGGATGATATTGAATTGGAATTTCGACAGTTATCGGTTCATCTTTCGGGTTTCGGTATTCTACGACAGCTTGATAATTTTGACTATCAAGATCAGTATGTGGCCTGATATTATGTAGTCCTGCAATAATCCAAGCCTGTGTTTGATGGGAGATAGTCAATCCCGAAAACTTAGTTGGTTTCGTTCGGGGAACTAGTTGTGCATCAAGCGCTACGTCTTTCGGATCGAGGCTGCGTTTTTTGAGAAATGTCGCGATTTGATCATCCATGGGGATGCCGCATTGTTCAAAAGGCAGGACTGCTTCCACAATTTGAGCAAGGGGGATGTGTGTTTGTTGACTGTTGTAATATTCTGCAAATGCATCATTCTTTTCACCCATGCCTTGATCGTAGTGTGTGTGTGTGAATGTCAATTGTCGTTTTAGGGGTACGATAGGGATTCGATTCTGGTATAGACAAAGGTGGGGCGGGGGTGGTATGACGGAGAGATATATTTCCTGCCAGAAAGCATGTCTTAATGGAACATCCCAGACCCCCAGGTAGTCTCGGTGAACAAGTCTCAAATTCGTATTTGGTAGAAAGACTCAAAAGAGATCTCCGCGTGCAGGAACCAGATCTCCTACAAGCGGAACTCAAACGGCTTTTCCGAGAGCAATTGCGAGATACTCCCGTTGAACCGAGTGACTATATGCGGATGTTACTTGAGAGTTTGGACGACCGCGATATTACTCCCGAACTATTCCGCCACGCGCTTGACATGGCCCAATACGCACCGACAAGCGCCAATGACGCTTTACGCGCTGAAGATTATGATGATTCCTCCTGACTCCTAGTAGAGCAGGGAGGCTCTCGTGTATAATCCTGGGTAATGCGGATTCTGTATCTTCAGACATTCCCTTTTTGGGGTTCGGGGTCGGGGACCTATGCCCGCCATCTGGCGTCGGTCGTGGGACGGACGCATAAAGTGGCAATACTGGCACCTGATGACCGGCCGATTGATAAAGCCAAGCTCTATACCGTTCATCTCCCGTTTCCCGTCGCATTCACCGGACATCCCGAATGGCCGGACTGTAAACTCTATACCCAGCTTTCCAACATAGAAGTTTCCCAAGTATATAAGACCTTTTTGGACGCGACGATTGCGGCAGTCGAGGACTTTCATCCGGATATCATCCACGTCCACCACGCGTTTCCCCTGACGTGGGCGGCGGCATTTGTGAAGGACATGTATGGCATCAACTTCATTACCACCATTCATGGGTCGGAACTGCCCACGATTGAGAAGGACCGGAGGTATGGGCGGGCCACGTATTACGCGATGTACCGGACGAAACGTATCATTCCCAACAGCGGCTACACGCGCGATTGGTTTTTGCGGGTGTTCCATGGGTATTTTCACGAGAAATGCCGTGTGATCCCGGGTGGGGTGGACATCGGGAAATTTGTCTACAGCGAGTCGGGCGCCAAGCAAGTGGACAATGAACTGGGTCTCCACGGCAAGCCCGTCGTCTTATTTGCCGGGAAAATTACGAAATATAAAGGCGTGGAGTTTCTCATCAATGCCGCCAAACGGATTCACGGAGAGGTCGTCATCCTGGGAGATGGACCAGAGCTTGCTAAACTCAAACTGAAAGCCCAAAGCCTGGGGCTGACGAACGTCCACTGGGTGGGTCACCTGGGAGCGGGCGTCAAAAAGCTCGTGCCGTATTACTCGCGTGCGGATGTCTTTGTCGCGCCCTCCGTCTGGGACGAGCCGCTCGGGCTCGTGATTCTTGAGGCCATGGCGTGCAATACCCCTGTGGTCGTGACGCGCAAAGGCGGCATTCCTTTGGCCGTCAAAGAGGGGGTTAACGGTCTCTTTATCCGTGCGCGAAACAGCGAGGAGATCGTCGAGAAGGTAAATAAATTACTCGATAATGAGTCGTTGCGCCTCAAAATGGGCGTGAATGCACGGCGTATTGCAGAGGAGAGATTTTCCTGGGAGATCATCGGGAGGAAATTTGAACTCCTCTATATGCGATACGGAAAGAAGAATGGTACACTGAAGTCATGAAGATCCTCATCTTGGGATCCGTTGCTCTTCCTGTTCCACCACCATTTCAGGGAGGAACCGAGCGGGTGGCCTATGCGCAGGCGATCGGTTTATCCAAAAAAGGTCATGAGGTGACGATGATCGCCGCGAAGGGGTCGCTTCCTTCTGATCGTTATCGGTTGGTCCAGATCGGTGGTGGTGATACGGTGGCTGGCGCTTCACACCAACAAATTCCAAACAACAATCAAGAGATAGTCGAATCTTCCCGTAAGCTCCGTAGCGAAATGGCGTATCTGACAGAAGTTCTCGGTTGGATGGACGAGCACGCAGGAGATTTTGACGTCGTCATCAATAACATGCGCGGGGGGGAAGTTCTGTTTCATCTCCTTGCTAAAAAACTGAAGAAACGATACGTCAACGTCATGCACCTGCCGATGTTTGCCTCGCTTGCTGCTCTTTGTGATCAGTACAAGACGCCACTTATAAGCATCAGTAATGCCCAACGGACGTCGTTTGCTCACCTGAATTATATGGGTACCGTGTATAACGGAGTCGACCTCATGGATTTTCCCTATGCATCAACAAACGGCGAGTATCTCCTGATGATGGGATCGATAACGCCGCACAAAAATCAGGCATGCGGGATCGCGGTTGCCAAAGCGGTCGGAATGAAGCTCATCATCGCCGGTAAAATCGGCGACCCGGCCTATTACGCCCGGGAAATTGCGCCACACATCGATGGAACCACTGTGGTTCATTTCGGAGAAATCGGGATGAACGAGAAGGTGGAACTTTATAAAAACGCGCGGGCGCTTCTCTTCCCGGTTTTATGGGAAGAGCCGTTTGGGCTTGTGATGATTGAGGCGATGGCATGTGGGACGCCGGTTGTGGCGTATCGCCGGGGGGCGATACCAGAAGTCATCGTGGATGGATCGACCGGATTTATCGTTGATACGCCGGATCAAATCATCGATGCGGTGAAAAAAGTAAGTCAGATAGACCGATCGGTTTGCCGGCGCCATGTTGAGGAACATTTTACCAATGAAAAAATGATCGAGACACTGGATACTATTGTGCAATCGTTATGACCGAATCAATATTCGTTGGACTAGGTGAAAGTACACCCACGACCGAGGTGGTGCATAAGCATTTTGATGCGGTGATCGCCTGCGGGATGGGACCGGTCGAACTGAAAACATCCCGGGATCCCAATCGCAATCCCGTGCCGGCTAATGTGTTTAATTTTTTTAACGCGGTGGCGACGAAAATATTGGTCTCAAAAGGTTGGGCCGGTGAGGGAATTTTAAGCGGCACGCAAAGCCGGAAAACCGCGCGTGAAGGGGTGCGTCCCGATGTGGCCCTAGAGGAGCTTGCGCGAAGCGAGGGATCAATTCTCGAACATATTTTTCGCCAAACCCGTCCAAAAAATACACTAAAAGACGCAGTGGGTGCAGCAGTCAACTTGGCAACGATAGAGGACCAGGCGAAGACGACGTTTGGAAATATATTAGAAGGGCTCAATCTATTGGATGCCAAAGATTCCAAAGGACACTTTGACGGAAGTTTTGGTGTCGTATCAAGTGAGTTTCACGGTCCAAGAATTGCAGAAATGTGCAAAGCGTTTGGACTCGTGAACGGAAGATTTATTTCCGCAGAAGGAGTGCTTGCATCCGCTGGGTATACAGGAGGGGCTCGTGGATTTGGACCGACGTATGATGCGTTTAATGCCGGAGCGTATCCGGGGCAACCGGCGGGACTGCAAAATTTACAGGATAATCCGGCCTACGTGACGCGCGATGTGGCGGTGATTACGTCGTCCCGTCGATTTTATGAGGTAGCCAGTGCACTACGGGATTATTATACGAACCGACCAGAACCGGTGGCACTTCCGGAGTGTTTTGCCCAGTTGCCTCAATCGTTTGATCCGGCGTTTGATTATGAAAGTCTGAAGCAAAAATTTGCTGCCATTTCGTTTACAAAGCATGGAGTTGTGGGAGATGCCGACCAGGCAGTAGCAACATATAAAGCCAATGCGCAAGGATTTACAAAAGAAGTACAACAACTGCTTACAAGTTTATGAAAATTGGACTACTCGCCCCATCGATCTATATGTCTCCTACTCGCTTTGGCGATATGATTTTTGCACCCAGAGACCTCGCGGTTTGGTTGGCTGACGGGCTCGTCGAGCGAGGGCATGACGTTTTTTTCTTTACGGCGCCGGACGTGCCGACGAAGGCGACGATTGTCGCGGGAGATATGGGGCTTATGGAAGACATGCAGGAAGACAAGCTTGCCTCTGCGGGTGGCGAGCGGATGAAGTGGGCTTCCTTTTATACACGCAAGCGTAATTATGAGCTGGACTTGACCCAACGCGCCTATGCGATGGCAGACGCGGGAAAATTGGACATCATCCATTCATATCACGATACGCTTGCACATTTTTTTGACGAGCTGACTGGGTTTCCTACGGTGTATACACTCCACGATCCGCTACCAAACCCAGGGACGTTGCCCTACTGGTTGCTTGCCAAGTTTGCCCATCACCGATATGTATCCATAAGCGATGCATTCCGTAAACAGGGAAATCTTTTATTACATTTTGTGGATACGGTCTATCACGGCGTGCCCGCAGTGTCTGATGGAGTGAAGGAGACAGCGCGAAGAGATTATCTTGCGTTCATGGGACGTATGGTGCCGGAGAAGGGAATATCAGACGCGATTGCTGTTGGGGAACAAACAGGCATTGCTTTGCATATTGCGACATCTGATCGGGGAGAGAATACGCATTCTGCATTTTATGAGAAAGACGTTGCGCCGCGGTTGAGTCCGGGGAAATCAGAATTAGTTGGTTTTATGGATGTAAATAAAAAGAATAGCTTTTTAGAGAGAGCCACCGCCTTTCTTTTCCCTATCCACTGGGAAGAGCCCTTTGGGATGGTTATGATTGAGGCGATGGCCTGCGGGACACCGGTCGTGGCCTACAATCGGGGGTCAGTGCCGGAGATTGTGAAGGACGGGGTGACGGGATTCATCGTCGATGACGACGATAAAAATACTACCAATATTACCAATAAGGCAAATACTACCAATACTACCAATAAAGACGGCAAGTGGATCATAAAAAAGCGGGGGGTAGAGGGGCTGGTCGAAGCCGTCAAACGCATCGGAGAAATCGACCGCGCCGCCTGCAGGCGTCATGTTGAAGAAAACTTTACGGTTGAAAAGATGGTGGAAGGGTACGAAAAAGTCTATCAAAAAGTCCTCGGTATTTAGCCTCAAAAGGTGAGACCTTTTGAGGCTATTGTCTTTTTATTATTTTTCGTGCATACTGAATCCATGCCTGCCAAAAATGTTATCAAATCTTTCGTATCTGACGGGGTATATCACGTCTACAACAGGGGAGTAAACAAAGCAGATATTTTTTTTGATGAACAGGATTATCGTGTGTTCCTTTCATATATCGCAACAGCGTTAAGCCCAAAAGATGAGAAAAAACTTCGGGCCGCGGTGTCTGATGAATCTCTTTCATATAAAGATCGTGAAATAGCCGCGAGAGAACTTCGATTAAAAAATTTTACCGGTAAGATTGATCTTTTGGCCTATTGTCTGATGCCGAATCATTTTCATTTTCTTCTCAAGCAAAAAGGGGAGACGGATATGAGTGAATTTGTCCAAGCCCTGATGACCCGGTTTACGATGTATGAGAATAGACGGCATAAACGCGTAGGATCAGTACTTCAAGGAGCATATAAGGCTGTGTTGATTTTGAATGACGCCCAACTTCTGCATGTATCCCGATATATTCATCGTAATCCTTTTAGCCTCAAAAGGTCTCACCTTTTGAGGCTAGATTTAGATAAACGATCACATGTGTTACGATCACAACCGTCATCGTACCCAAATTATCTTGGTGAAATTCATCAGGAATGGGTGAAGCCAAAAACAATTCTTTCCTATTTTTCAAATGCGAAAACCGGTATGCAGTCATACAAAGAGTTTGTCGAGATGCAAGATTATGATTTTGAGGTTGAAAGTATTGGGTATATTGCAAACGCAGAAATTGATGAAGATTAGCCTCAAAAGGTCTCACCTTTTGAGGCTAGATTTATGAAAGTCTTATTTGTCACCAGTGAAGTGGCCACCGTCTATAAACTCGGGGGCTTGGGGGATGTGAGTTATGCCCTGCCCGCGGCGCTCAAACGGCTCGGCGTGGATATCCAGATTGCCCTGCCGTTTTATGCGCGGATTAGCCCAAACCGATTCGGTGGCGGCAGGACACCCCGAAATAAGCACAAAGGGGGGCTTAAGTGTATTGGACCGCTCGCGGTCTCCTGGGATGGCCGGCGCGAGCTCGTGTTTGTGTTCGTTGCCCGGCTGGGGGATACGAACGTTCCTCTTCTGCTTTTTCGTCATCCCATGTTGGACGAGTATAAGGGATCGAAGGACATCGACAGCCCCACGCGGTTTGCGTTTTTTTGTCAGACGGTGGCGACCTATGCTATGGTCGAGGCGATCCGCGGCGAGAGCTTTGACATCATCCACTGTAACGATTGGCATACGTCTCTTCTTCCACTTCTGTTAGGTGAGTCGCCGAAAGTGTTTTTCCGCAACGGGCACGGGTTCCCGTCTCTCTTGCCAAAAGAGACGCTTGCCGCCACTGCAATCCGATCGGTACTCACGATCCACAATCCCGTGTATCACGGCATCGTCAGCACGAAGATCATTAAAAAAATTGCGCTGGACAGTCGGCAGTTTCATGTACTCCGTGATGGAAAAGTGCCATACGTTAATCTGTTACGCGAGGGCTTGGAATACGCGGACATCATCACGACGGTTTCCCCGACCTTTGCCAAAGAAATGTTTTCGCACAATTACGGCCCGCACGTCACGGGAATTCTCAAAAAGCGGAAAGATCGACTCGTGGGCATCCTCAACGGATTGGATCCGGAGCTTTGGGATCCTAAAAAAGACGCTAATCTTCTACAAAATTACAGCATCAAAGATGTTGTAACAGTAAAGAGAGCATTGAAAACACATTTACGACAAAGTATTCGTTTGCCGGAGGTTGATGTGCCGGTTTTTGGCTTTGTAGGGCGATTGGATAAATATCAGAAAGGGGTGGATATATTGCTCGCGGGAGTAGAAAAACTTTTGAAAAAACGGAGCGTTCAACTCATCATGCTGGGTACCGGGGCGCCGTCGGTCGTTCGGATGATTGAAGAAATGGCAGTGAAATATCCGGATTTTTTTGCCTTCATTCACACCTTTGACGAGCGCTTGGCACGGAGAATTTATGCCGGAAGTGACGTCCTCCTCGTGCCGAGTAAATATGAACCCTGCGGGTTAACGCAGATGATTGCCATGCGTTATGGCACAATACCGCTTGTGCGAAAGACCGGTGGACTTGCCGACACAGTGGAGAACGGCAAAACTGGATTCGTATTTGAAAAGTATCAGGCGAGTGCCCTCGTTGCCGCCATGGAGCGCTCCATTGCAGTCTGGCAGGATACGAAGCATTGGCAACAGATGGTCAAAACTGTGATGCGGCAGGACTTTTCTTGGAAACGGAGTGCCCGGGAGTACCTCGGGGTATATAATATACTTTTGAATGCCTCGTAACGTCTCTTATTTGAAGTACGATTTGAGCGCGTGAATTACCCGATCTTGATCTTCATCGGTAAGTCCCGGATAGAGAGGCAGCGAGAGGACGGTGTTACACGCCGCTTCGGCCACGGGGAAACTTCCTTTTTTGTATCCTAAATTTTTATACGCCGGCATGAGATGGATCGGGACGGGGTAGTGTATGGCGGTGCCTAGCCCACGTTTTTGTAAATATTTTTGTATCGCATTGCGCCTACTGTGCCGTATGACGTAGAGATGATACACAGATTTAGCCTCAAAAGGTGAGACCTTTTGAGGCTGGGAAGGGAGGATGAGAGCGAGCGGCTTGAGACCCTCATCATACCGCCGGGCAAGGCGTTGGCGTTCCCTTATCCATTGTTTGATATATTTCAGTTTGACTTGTAGGATGGCGGCCTGGAGTTCATCTAACCGTGAATTTATTCCACCTTCGATTTTGGCGACATAGCTGCCTTCGGTGCCATACATGCGCAGCATTCGTATCCGTTTTGCGAGAGCAGGATTATTGGTCGTGATCATGCCCCCGTCTCCGTATGCTCCGATGATTTTCGTCGGGTAAAATGAAAATGTCGCAATATCACCCATAAACCCAACTTTTGCTGTTTGTTGTTTGTTATCTGCTGTCTTTCTTTCATACTCTGCTCCCGTGGCCTGCGCACAATCTTCCAGAACAAACAATTTTTTCTTCCGGGCAATCGCCATGATCGCATCCATATCCGCGGCTTGTCCATAGAGGTGGACGGGAATAATACAACGCGTGTATTTCGTTATTCGTGATTCGAGTTTCGACGGATCCATAAGGAGTGTATCGGGGGTGACGTCAACGAGTTTCGGTGTGGCGCCGACGGCTACGATTGCTGCGACCGTGGGGATAGCCGTATTGGCGGCAGTGATGACTTCATCGCCCTTTCCTATGTCCAACGTCCTAAGTCCAATGCTGATGGCATCTGTCCCATTTCCCACGCCAATGCCGTATCGGCAGCCGATGAAGTTGGCAAAAGATTTCTCAAATGCAGCCACTTCCGGGCCCAAGATGAGCGTGCCGGAAGAGAGGACGCGGGAGATAGCCGTATGCACTTCGCTCCCAATTTTCTCGTATTCGGGCACGGGATTCCAAAAGGTGATGGATTTCATGATTGGAAACGATTATAATCGTTTTATGGTTAACTTTCACGAACACAAACTTTGGCAAGAAAGCTACGTGGCCCTCATGGATCTCCATGAGGCGCTTGATGATGGTGAATTCGGGTCTCATGATGAAGAGATTGTGGAAGAGCTTCTCGCAGCATCCCAGATGGTCGCGGCAACCATTGCGGACAGTCTGACCCGTCAGGACCGACGGGTTGGCCGGGATCTCATGACCAAAGCCGTGGGAGAGGTCGCTATGACCCGCACGCACCTGGCGGTTGCCTGGGGTCGGGGACTTATGGATGATGAAACCTTCCGGGGGCTGGATGATCAATACGCCAAGCTTTCCGAATCGCTCCAAAATTTCCGGTAGTCTGTTTTCCCTCTTGACCTCGCCTATCTTTTCCTCGTATCGTATAGAGCATGATCGACGTCACTCCCGCGATTTTTACCGACGATGAAACCGCTCTCGCTCAACAGGCGGGGACACTCGTTTCCCATTCTCCATGGATACAATTGGATCTTTCCGATGGGACGATGGTGCCAACTCTTACGCTGATGGATATGGAGAAGCTCAAAGCCGTCATCGCTTCTCATCCTGAAACATCCTTTGAAGCGCACTTGATGGTGGACAATCCCGTGAAGTACCTTAAGCCACTCGTGGACGCAGGATTTAAACGGATCATTGCTCAAGTCGAGTGCAGCGATCCCCGGCAGTTTCTTGAGGAAGCCCAGATAGAAAGTATTGAGGTTGGGTTGGCTCTGGATGGGGCAAGTGAACTGGATATCATCGAGCCATATTTGGAAACGGTGGATTTCGTCGTGGTCATGACGATAGAAGCCGGGGTTTCCGACGGGCCGTTTTTGTCGGAGTCCCTTGAGAAGATGAAAGCCATTCGTCATCATTATCCGGATTTATCGATTGTGGCGGAGGGGAATATTGACGAGCATAACGCGTCGCTCCTCTCCGACGTGGGCGTCTCACGGCTGGTCATTTCCGCCGATACGCTTCTGAAAGATCCCGGAAGTATTGCTGCGACCCTTGAAGCACTGCAGGGGAAATAAATTTGAGAAAAATCATACTTCGTGGTAAAATACTCCGTATGGCCGCAGCAAAACCACCTTATAAAGCACAAAAGTTACATAACTTGAAAGTTGCATTTGATGCCAGAGATGCCCGTATTGAGGCAGAAATGGATAGTTTTTCCAGCTTGGAAGAGCTAGCTTGTCGTGCGTCAGATGATTCTACAGAACAGGTTGCTTTGAATGATGTAGAAATTGAAAAAATGAAAAATTATTTAAAATCTTTACCAGAGGATCAACAGTCTGTGATTGGCGCAGTTTTTTTTGAAGATATTTCTCTCCAGTCGTGGGCAGAAGCTAATGGAGTAGCTCGAAATACTGCTGAAAATAGAATGAATAGAGGGCTGCGTACACTTAGGAGTTCACTGGGGCATCGCGAAAGAGAATAATTTAGTTTATTCCTGTTATTATCTCCACAGCTCTGGATGTCCCGATCCGGTGCACACCGGCTTCCAAAAAGGCGTTCACTTCTTTAAGAGTATCGATGCCTCCTGCGACTTTGATCCTAATGGGAGCGTTTCCGACGGCTTCTTTGACGAGCCTTACATCATTGAGGCTTGCGCCGCGTTTGCCCATCCCAGAGCAAATCTTCACAAAGTCTGCTCCGGAGGCCAGGATCGCCTCCGCTGCGCGTTTGATCAAGAATTCCCCACGGTCTTTTTCATCTGTTGATGCTGTTGTTTCATCCATGAGAAACAGCCCCGTTTCAATGATAAATTTGACAACGATATCCACTCGTGCCCCGCGCGCCGCGTCTGTGATCGCCTTGAGTTCATCTCGATACTGTCCGAAACCAGTCTCGGTCAGAAGGAGCCCGTTGTTGGGCACGATATCCAGCTCGTCGGCCCCAAGCCGGACGGCCTCGCGGGCCGCAAACATTTTCATCTCGAGGGTATCCTGTCCCAACGGGAAAGAGAAGGCGGTCCCGACTTTTGCTCTGTCCCCAAGCTCTATTCGTGCTAGATCGATATAACAGGGATTGACAAATCCTCCGTTGAAGCCGTAGGTGAGGACATTGGCACAGAGTGCCTTCACATCCTCTGGTGTGGCGTCTGGATGATGATTGGCTAGATCGAGGTGTGGAGCGATTGAATGTTGTGCATTCATAGAAGTAAGAGTAGTATATCATAAAATTGGCATTGGATTATCGGATGGTGAGGTGCATATATGCTCACGCTTAAAGAGTCCATTGAAGCACATCAGAAGCTAGACAGAGTGGCCAATCGCATGACCGCAGCAGAATACGTAAGATGTCAACAGCAGGAGGCCATTAGTGCTGATTCAGTGGATCGAGTACAATCAGAGATTCGCGAAGAGGTAGAAGCAGCTGCATTTGGCGCAGGAGTCACCGTTGAAGAATATCGAAGGATTCTTGATACGCATGGGACTTTAGGTGTTCAAATAATAGAAGCTCTGACATTGGGGCATGCTGCCACAGAGGAAGAGGCAATTCAATATCTCTATCATAGAGAACCAACGATATAGATTATTGAGATGGTGTTACCAAACCAGTGGAGCATCTGGGGGCTTCAATGCTTGAGCGATCGATTCTGATGCGCGAATGGATACCGTTCGATGGGGATCGGCACTCAGAAAAGAAGCAATTTCTATCAATGTGGTAGTTTCTGCGTGTTTAACCTCAGTCAAGTCAAGAATGATTTCTCCTTTGATACCTGCAGCCCAAATTTTTTCGTTCGCATCTAATATATTGGATGTACGTGCATAACCGGCACCTCCATGCTCGGGGAAAAATTTAATGACAGTTTGCCCTACTTCGGTATTTTCTATCGTAAAGTTTGCCATAGGTCGAAAGTTTGAAAAATTTAGAGTAATATTAGCACACATCATGCAAAATGCAACGTTTCATCATATCTTCGTGGCGGGCACGTTTGACGGACTGCACGCAGGACACCGGACATTACTTACCGAGGCATTTCGGGTGGGGGAGCGGGTTACCATAGGGCTGACGAGTGATGCGTTTGTCCGCAGGTTTAAATCTCACATCCCAAGCACCCCTTCGGAAAGACTCAGGGCAGGCAAATTTCAAACAAATCCCAAGCACCAAATTCTAAATACTATCAAGAGTTACAAAGTGAGACTAGATCAACTTACGCTATGGTTGCGTAAACAGAGTTATTTCGATCGCGCAATCATCATCCCCATCTCCGATCCCTTTGAACCGGCTGCATCAATGATCGATCTGGACGCCCTCATCGTCACCAAAGAGAACCGCAAGACCGGAGAGCGTATCAACGATCTGCGACGGGGTTGGACCCTGTCACCGCTCGTCCTCATCGAAGTGCCGATGGTGCCGGCGGAGGATGGGAAGGCAATTTCCTCGACGAGACTGCGAAGCGGAGAGATTGATCCCGATGGGAGATTGATCATGCCGGAGTCAATGCGGTCAGCATTGGGCAAGCCATTAGGGACGGTCCTTAAAGGGGCTGTCATAACAGCCTCAATCGCAAGGAGTTTTCAACATACCGTCATCACCGTCGGGGACATGGCGACGAAGACGGTTTTGGATGTAGGAGTAGTGCCTCGGCTGGCTATTATCGACGGCAAAGTAGGGAGGAAACCGTTTCACGAAGTGCTTGATTTATTTCAGCCTCAAAAGGTCTCACCTTTTAAGGCTAAATTTGTGAAAAGCGGTCCGGGGTTTATCAGTCGGGAAGCAATTGAAGCAGTACAATCAATAATGGACGTAAAGGAAAGATCAGTAGGTAGTTTAGCTTCCGATACCGGGAATCAAACGATCAAAATGCATCATGTAATAATTATCGATGGAGAAGAAGACCTTCTCGTGCTTCCGGTCATTGAGCATGCTCCACTCGGAAGCGTGCTTTATTACGGTCAACCCGGGGAGGGATTAGTAGAAGTGAAGATTACGAAGTCTATAAAAGAACAGGTACTTGCACTTCTTACTAGATTTCTCTCATAATGGATATTGGTAGTATTGTCCCGATGTTGTTTCCGATTTTCATCGGAAATACAACATCGTGGATCCCGCTTCGCGGGAGATTATTTGATGATTGGTAGTATTGTTGAGATATGGCCAAATACGTCCCTGATGTCAAAACGCAGCGGTGGGTCGTGATCGCGCCGAGCAGAACAAAGCGTCCCGCCGACGTCCCGCAGGACGGGACTAGGGCGGGCAAGCCCGATGATGCAGCACCCGTTAAATCCCATGCCTGTCCATTTTGTCTGGGTAACGAGAGCCTCACTCCGCCGGAAGTGTACCGGATTGGTGAGGGGGCCAAGGATGGGCCGGGATGGCAGGTCCGGGTGGTTCCCAATAAGTTCCCCATCACCGATATTCATGAAGTCATCATCCATAGTACCGATGATGTCAAAGATATCGAAGATCTCCCACTGGAACAGGTTACCCGAATCATGACGACCTATCGCGACCGGTATTGCTTTTATAAAGAAAGCGGACACGTCCTCATTTTTTGTAATCATGGCCTGCATGCCGGAGCAAGTCTCATGCATCCGCATAGCCAGCTCGTGGTGGTGCCCAGGCAAATTAATCTCGATACGCTTTCCCGTGAGCCGCTTGCCAATGTGGTAGAAGAGAATACGTATTTTCGTACCTATTGCCCGGATTTTTCCCAGTGGCCGTATGAAGTATGGATTGCGCCCAAAGGTGTTGGTACGAAGTTTTGTGACCTCACGGATGATGAATTGCCGGATTTAGCCCACGTCCTCCAGAAGGCGCTGCAGCGGGTAAAAGCGGTGTATGACGATCCCACGTCCGTCATTCATCATGGGGAGATGCCCTTCGGCTACAATTTTTATATTTATCACGGGATCAATTGGTATATCCGTATCATCCCGCGTTTCATCCATCGCGCGGGGTTTGAGTTGGGGACAGGACTGAACGTCAACGTCGTTGACCCCAGTGATGCAGCGGACAGATTGAAAGCGGTTATTGGTTAGTTCGTTACTTTGTTACTTGGTAAAACAAGAGACATGGACCAAACACAAAGGTTTAAATTTGAAGATTTACGTGTTTACCAAGATTCACTTGTATTTATAACATTCGTCTTTAGTCTTACGAAATCATGGGCGACACCATATAGGTATACGTTGGCAGATCAACTCCAGAGAGCTGCGTTATCAATAGCGTTAAATATTGCCGAGGGGACGAGTCGAACGACAAAAGATTTTGCGCATTTTTTGTCTATTTCCAGAGGTTCCTGCTATGAGTGTGTCGCTATTTTGACTATTGCTCGAAATGAAAAGTTGATTACAGGAGAGCAATATGACATGGCGTATGAAACATTGCAGAAGCTCGCTCGAACAATTAGTTCATTGAAACGAAGTATTACTTCTATTCGTACTTCTTCGAAGTAACTAAGTAATCAACTAACGAATAACTCTATTATAACGACCCTTTTTGTTGTAGCCCTAAGAGCCACATGACGGCTTCTTTTTTGTATCTGCGGTCGCCGCGGGAGTTGATGCGGATTGCTGGCAACTTGCCGCGTTTGCCCCATCGTTTGATGGTAAGAGGGGAGACACGCAGTATCTTTGCTACTTCACGGACGGTTAATAATTCTGGCCATTCATCACCGAGAGACATAGGAGTTAGTTCGTTAGTTGGTTACTTCGTTATTGAGAAATAAAAACTAACGGCCTTTCTGGACAGTATCGATATCATGCACAACAGTACACCTGGGGTCAAACAAAGTCAAGAGGGATCAAATGTATGCAACCAGAAAGATATAGAAAAGATGCAGAATAATTTGAAATATCCTATAATATACAAATGAGTGTAGAGGAACGTGATTCAGATTATTTAGTTGAAATTCAAAGAAATCGCTATTGGGGGGCGTGCGGTGCGTGCGGAGAGGATCTTGCAATATATATTGTTCCGGATCCAGGCGAAGGAGTACCAATCCGATCGCAAGGTATATTTTATTGTCATGGGAGGGAAGGATTAAAACGGAAGAATATTTACACCATGATTCTTCGTTGTACCGGTTGCCATAAAATAGTCGGACCGGGAGATTCGTTTATGTTAGAACAATAAGATTGTAGGCTTAAGTGACAAAATCGTGTTGATGAAATTGAATAGTTAGCTCCTTGTATTGC